>Ga0209656_10001637_pt1 | contig 14644 bp, 15 predicted proteins | sample BogFormECP12_OM2_FD_188239 | JGI IMG/M metagenome (GOLD analysis project Ga0209656, IMG submission 188239) | Bog forest soil microbial communities from Calvert Island, British Columbia, Canada - ECP12_OM2 (SPAdes) (version 2) | ecosystem: Environmental > Aquatic > Freshwater > Wetlands > Bog ... | reverse complement strand
ATGAGATTTAGTGCGCTGATAAGGCCGGAAGCGGAATCGGGAGTGAGAAAACTGACGGCAGCTCCGACGGCATTCTCGACAAGTTTGAATTCCGAGCGCCGTAACTTCAAATGAACGCGGTAAGTACTGAGGTGCGCGTCCGGTGCGCCATCACCGGCGTCTTCTATTTCTAGCTCACCTTCTTCGAAGGCGATGACGAGATCACCAACCGCCTGTTCGAGCTGGTCAAGCCCAGTTAAGGGCACCTCTTCGCGGGAGAGATCCAGTGGCTCCGCGCTGACGCGGGCCGCAAGTCCTGTCGTCAGGGCACCTAGCGATGCCGTTTCGGAGTCTTGCCGGACGACCCATTCGGCGTCCACCCACTCATCTTCGTCGGTCACTTTTCCTCGAGCCGCTCCGCGATCACCAGTCACCACGAGCGCCGGGTCGGAACGATCGACACAGACCGATCGACGAAGCTCGCGTTTCGGAACGGTAGCAAGCGAACACAGGGTTGGTGCGCTGATTATTGGGCACCGGCCTCGTCGAGTGCGCTCGGCGCGAGACTTCCGTCGCTTCCGGAACTCGCCGACTCTGCCGGCGTGCCGCCCTTGAGCTGCGTGGCAGGTGCAGTGCGTGGCAGGTGCAGGATTCGAACCTGCGCAGCTTTCGCGACGGATTTACAGTCCGCGTGGTCGTGTCCCGATGTGTTGCCTCTTGTCTCGGCGATGGGCTCTGACCTCGGATGATCGTCCACGGTCGTCGCAGTGTGTCCTCCGATGTCTCGCCCGGCGTGTGACAACCTCGTGACAATCTTCCGTTGCCGAGGGCACCCGAGATCACGCAACAAAACCGTTTGCCGCTCAGCCGGTTGTGCGGGCGGCGGTAGTTTGGCCGCGGCCCGGCATAATCCTTGGCTTGGCGGGCGTTCCGAGGTGTCGGATGATTCCGTTAGGGGGATCTACCTCAAATCAGCCGTGAGCCGTGCAGTAAGGAGGGCGCACCGCCGGTGGCGCGCCCACAGCTGGGTGCAAGCGTCGTAGTCGACCAAGTACCCTATAAATTCTGCCTGAATTGAACAAGGGCCGCCAGGGCGACGAGATCATGATCCAAATCTTTGAGAACACGTCGAAAACAGGAGGGGCTGATGGCCGAGTTTCCAGTTAATCCCGAAAGGCGCGATCCGTACCCGGACTTTAAGTTCCGGGCGCCCTTTACTCACCCGATCGCGAAGTCAGACAATGACGCCGAGGAGGAGGCGGCCGCAGCCGGACATTGGGCTGTCTGAAGCCGCGGCACCGGGGACACTCGGTCGGCATCCCGGTCAGCCGTCGGTACTCGATCGGGAGCCAGCGCTGGCCGTGTTGGCCGTCAGCACACGTGCGTCCGTCGTGAAGGAGGATCCCCTCCACGTGGTGGACGCCCGTCAGGATCTCACCAAGGTCGTCGGCGTTTTGCGCCCGCTAGATGTTGGCGTGATCTGTGTGCCCACAACGGAATCCATCGGCGAAGCAGCAAGATGACTTCTTCCTGGACCTTCAGAAATACCCGCTCGGCGAACAGGACCAGATTCCCAGGACTGAACGATTCCATCAAGGAAACGCCAGCACCAGCGTCCGATTCACTATGGGTAGCCGGTGAATTCCTCGCCGGGCTTGATGTTCGGGTACCGGGCGACGCTTTCCTCCTAACTATGGCTGCCCACCATCCCGCGCGTTCGCGGCGTGGCTGTGCGATGTGTAAGCCGCAGAAGCGCCGCAGCTCGGCGGCGAATGCGTCAGCGACGACTACACCGACGACAGCGACGCCAAGGCGACCGCTCTGCCGGCCGCGCATCAAGATGCTGCAATGACTCGGTAAGGTGTAATCCGGCAGGCCATCCAGACCGATTGACGACTAGCAGGGGCGTCCATGAGCGAATCCTCGGATGTAAACTCCGTCCTCTTGAGAGCCATTGCCGACACCGAGGCGTTGCGGGAAATCCAAGTAGTCGCGCTCGAACGAAGCGTAAATCACAGGAACCACCTGATATGTGATGGCTTCAAACAAGGAATCGACGAAGATGCCCTGGCCAAGGCCGCCGACCTGTCCGTAGAGGAAGTCCGCCAGATCTGCGACCGCGGGCTGAGAAACATGCCCCTCATCGAGAAGCAGAAGCAGGCCTTTGCGGACCCCAGTCTCCCCTACGCGGAGATGTGGGCCGAATTTGAGCGACAAATCCTGCTCAAAGATCCTGCTTTGAAGAGGGCAAAGGCTTGCATCCCGCTAGACGATTGGGACACGATGACGGAACCTTTCCAGCGCTCGTACCTGGTCACATATGAGGCGGAAGACTAGCCCCGATTGACAACCGCGCCACCGGCGAACGCTTCGAAATCACCTCCAGCGACGACGCCTACGACACCGACGCCAAAGCCGCGGCTGCGGCGGCTCGAAGATGCTGCACGGCTGTGACCGGGCGTAGCATCTCCGCGCGCTGATCGTCCGGCATGGTGTGCTGCGGTGCCACCCCGATGTGACGGAGGTCAGTCCAGTCGTTGCCGTCGCACCGGATGGATCCGGATACCAGCCATCTGCGACGACGGTGTTGTCTGTTCGGAGGCATTCAGGGTGACCACGTGGGGGTAGCGTTCCGGCGCTGAGGCTGAGCAGCTGGTCTGGGTCGGTCGGGGCCGGTTGCTGCTTGTGGTGTCCGGGCGGCACGGTGATCAGGTCATTGGTAGGCGACGGCCCTCCCGTTGTCTCTTTGGCCGGAGCTGCGGGAGGGCCGTCTGTTCGCGCTTGGAGGCGCAGTGGTCACCGTAGAGGCGGATCTTGTTCGAGTCGAGCGCAGGTTGGCGGCGGGTGAGTTGTGGTGTCCGTCGTGCGGCGGTGTGTTGACGGGCTGGGGGCGGGCAAGGTCGCGGCCAATCTCGATGACGCCGTCATCGTCACCTTCGGCGACGCGCAACACGCCCGAAGTCGTTCGAGTACTAATTCCGGTCGTTGCTCGACGATCCAGTGACCGACCCCATCGACCGTCTCGAGTTGGAAGTCGCTGAACCGATAGGAGTAACCGCGCAACAGGGTCGGAGTGATGACCGGGTCATCCATCCCGTGCAGCCCACGGACTGGGACGTTTAGATGCGCCTCGTCGTATTCGCCACGCAGCCAACGCGGCATTTCGCGGGTCTGCGCGGTGCGGAAGCTGGCGGCGAAACCCGCGTGAGTTTTGTCATGATTTTTGTGTCTCCTTCCAAGCCAAGTAATGGTCGTAGAAAACCTGTCCGGCATCGGCTTCGTCGACATCAGCGAGAGCCTCGGCCAACTCGACGACCTGGGAGTCGTCTAGATTTTGAAGATATTGCAGGTAACTCCTGGCAAGATCTTTTTGGCTGGTCATGTGTGTCCTTCCTTTTGTTGGGCTTCCCTCCCCAACGCCACGTCAGCTTCCTGCCTCAACGAGCCCGGTGATGATGTTGAGCGCCCTCGGCCTCGGCATGCCCACCGCGATTCTTTCTCCCGCCCGAAAAGTATGCGCAGGTGGCCTGTCTAACCAACGTCATGCGCCTGGCCGCGCATGCTCGCTAGCGACCTCGAAGACGGCGAACGCGGAGTCATTATCTGCACCGCAGCGGTCGCCTTCGAGGGCCAGATTGGACCAGCCGCCTGCGCCGCGTCGAAGGGCGGCGTCTTGCGCATGACGATCTGCGCCGCCCGGGATTTCGCCGACAAAGCGGTCCGGGTCGTCACCATCGCGCCGAGAACGTTCGAAACCCCCATGCTCGCCGGCGCCAGCGAGGAAGTCCGCGCGTCCCTGGCCGCCCAGATCCCCCCTCCACGACGACCGGTCGGCCCGCCGAATTCGCCGAACTCGCCCTCGCGATCATCGCCAACCCGATAATCAACGGGGAAGTTATCCGTATCGACGGCGCAATCCGGATGGCGCCCCACGCTAGCCCCACCGCGCCCGAAGGAGCACCGATGCCCACCGTCGCCGACTTCCTGCCGACGGCCCCATCCCGCGACAAGGTCGTTACCGCCGCCGAGGCCGTGCGGCTGATCCGCGACGGCGACACCGTCGCCATCGAGGGCTTCGGTGGTGAATGCTTCCCCGAGGAACTGACCATCGCCCTCGAGGAACGCTTCCTCGCCACCGGCGCACCACGGGATCTCGGCATCGTCTTCGCCGTCGCCCAAGGCGACCGCCGCGGCCGCGGACTCGACCGCATCTGCCACCCTGGGCTGCTCAGCCGCGCCATCGGCGGCCACTGGGGAATGAGCCCGGCGATCCAGAAACTCGCCGTCGAGAACAAGATCGCCGCGCACAACCTGCCGCTAGGCGTTGTCGCACAATTGTTCCGCGACACCGCCGCCGGCAAACCCGGACTGTTGACCCACGTCGGGCTCGGCACGTTCGTTGACCCGCGGTACGGCGGCGGCAAGGTCAACGAGCGAACAACCGAGGACCGCGTCGAGCTGCTCACCCTCGGCGGCAAGGAATACCTCTTCTACAAGGCGCTGTCGCTCGATGTCGCCTTGCTGCGCGGCACCACCGCCGACCCCGACGGCAACATCACAATGGAACGAGAAGCTCTCACTCTCGAAGCGTTATCGATCGCCACCGCCGTCCACAACGCCGGCGGCCTGGTGATCGTCCAGGTCGAACGCCTCGCCAGCAGCGGCTTACTCAACCCGCGCGAGGTCAAGATCCCCGGCGTGCTGGTCGACTGCGTCGTGGTCTCGACGCCGGAACACCACTGGCAGACCTTCGGCACCGTCTACTCCCCCGCATACAGCGGCGAAGTAGGCCGCGTACCGCTGCGCGCGGCGGCACCCTTGCCGCTCGACGAACGAAAGGTCATCGCTCGCCGCGCAGCGCTCGAGCTGCACGCTAACAGTGTCGTCAACCTCGGCGTCGGCATGCCCGAAGTCGTTGCCGGCGTCGCCAAAGAAGAACACATCCTCGACTACCTGACATTGACCGCCGAACCCGGCGTCATCGGCGGGATGCCGGCCGGCGCGCTCGACTTCGGCGTCGCGGTCAACGCGCACGCCGTCATCGACCAGCCCTACCAGTTCGACTTCTACGACGGCGGGGGCCTCGACGCCGCATTCCTCGGCCTGGCCCAAGCCGATCGCCAGGGCAACATCAACGTCAGCCGATTCGGATCGAAACTCGCCGGCTCCGGCGGATTCATCAACATCAGCCAGAATGCCAAACAAGTCTTCTTCCTGGGTACTTTCCTCGCGCCGAGCCGCACCCGCGTCGAAGACGGCCACATCGTCGTCGACCCGACACCCGCCGCAGCAAAGTTCGTCGACACAGTCGAACAGCGCACCTTCAGCGGCGCCCAAGCCGTCATGACCGGCCGGCCCGTGCTCTACATCACCGACCGCTGCGTCTTCCGCCTGACCGAAAACGGCTTGCAGCTCACCGAAGTCGCCCCCGGTGTGGACATCGACAAAGACATCCTCGCCCACATGAGCTTCGAACCCATCATCGACGGCGAACCGATCCTGATGGATTCACGAATCTTCGCCCCCGAAACAATGGAATTGAAAGAGCGTCTGCTGTCGGTCCCGCTCGACGCCCGCTGCGCCTACGACGCCAAACGGAACGTGTTCTTCCTCAACATGGAAGGACTCGCCGTCACCACCGCCGCCGAGGCCGAGGCGATCCGCTCCGCCATCGAAGCCCGCCTCCTCGAGGTCGGCAAGAAAGTCCATCTCGTCGCCAACTACGACAACTTCTCCCTCCCCGCCGACCTCTACGACCTCTGGGTAGCGTCGATACAAGACTTCGCCGACCGCTTCTACCTATCCGCGAGCCGCTACACCACCAGCTCGTTCATGCGCCTCAAACTCCACGACCACCTCGCCAGCCGCGGCGTCGCACCCCACATCTACGAAAGCAGGACCGAAGCAATCGCGGGCCTTTCGTCATGGTCACAGTGAGCACGCCAATCCCGACTTCCTTCCCGAGGTGGGTGACGTCGTTCAATTCGCCACCAACGGGCAAGGCTCCGCGTCCGGCGAGCCATGGCGCCGACCGCGCTGGGTCCATGTCGGCATGACGAACAGCACAACGGCCCATTGGCGGCGACCGCCCCGGTGAGCGTGTCGGCTTCGGTTCGGAAATAGAACCGGCGGCCGCGCTCGATGCTGGCATGGTCGTACTTGAATAGCAGTAAAGAAAGTCTTGGCCGCCGAGCCTACCGGGCGCACCACGCTGAGGGATGGCGACATCGTCGGCATGGTCGGACGGATGGTTGCAGCCACAGCGCCGACGCGGCGCGCAGTTTGGCCCGCGTCGTCACGAATTCGTAGCCGCCGCACGGCTATCGCTTGATAGCTGAGTCGAACCAGTGTCCGCCTACAGCGTCGCACAGTTAGCCGCGAGTTCTGACAATCCGTGACACAGTAGCGGACGGCCGCGAAGGCGACTAACCAAAAATAGGCTCTGACCTGCAGTGGCAGGTGCAGGATTCGAACCTGCGTAGCTTTCGCGACGGATTTACAGTCCGCTCCCATTGGCCGCTCGGGCAACCTGCCTTGGTGCGACTAGCAGGGTACAACGAGGATGTACCAAGAGCACAAACGACCAACACCGATGAGATAGGGGACGGGTCCAATGGCGGATTCATCGTTCGACGTCGTCAGCAAGGTCGACCGCCAGGAGGTGGACAACGCACTGAACCAGGCCGCCAAGGAGCTGGCCACCCGGTTCGACTTCCGCGGCACCGACACCCGCATCGAATGGTCCGGCGAGGAGGCCATCACGATCACCTCCTCCACCGAGGAGCGCGCCAAAGCCGCCATCGACGTCTTCAAGGAGAAGCTGGTCCGCCGCGACATCAGCATGAAGGCCTTCGACGCCGGCGAGCCGCAGGCCAGCGGCAAGACCTTCAAGGTCAACGGGAAGCTCAAGCAGGGCATCGATAGTGAGAACGCCAAGAAGATCACCAAGATGATCCGCGACGAAGGCCCCAAGGGCGTGAAGACCCAGATCCAGGGCGACGAGGTCCGCGTCTCGTCAAAGAAGAGGGATGACCTGCAGGCCGTCATCGCGATGCTCAAGCAGGCCGACCTCGAGGTGGCGCTGCAGTTCGTCAACTACCGGTGATCCGGCGGGGCTCCCCCCTAATGTGACACCCATGACACCTCCTCGCCGCGAACCTCGCGTCGTCGTGCTGGGTGGGGGCTCCTGGGGCACCACCGTCGCGTCCATCGCCGCCCGCCGCTCAGAAACGATGCAGTGGGTGCGCTCCCCTGAGACCGCCGAAGACATCAACGAGCGCCATCGCAACCTTCGGTACCTGGGCGACGAGGTCCAGCTTTCCCCGAACCTGGAGGCCACCACCGACTTCGACATGGCCGCCGACTCGGCCGACGTCATCGTGATGGCCGTCCCGTCGCACAGCTTTCGGCAGGTGCTCACCGACCTGCGCGCCAGCTTGCGGCCCTGGGTGCCGATCGTCTCCCTGGTCAAGGGCCTCGAGCAGGGCACCACGCTGCGCATGTCGCAGATCGTCGAGGAGGTCATGCCCGGCCACCCCGCCGGCATACTCGCCGGCCCGAACATCGCCCGCGAGGTCGCGCAGGGCTACGCCGCGGCCGCCGTGATCGCGATGCCCGACCAGCACCTGTCCACCCGGCTGTCCGGCCTGTTCCGCACCCAGCGGTTCCGCGTCTACACCACCGACGACGTCATCGGCGTCGAGATGGCGGGCGCCCTGAAGAACGTCTTCGCGATCGCCGTCGGCATGGGCTACTCCCTCGGCATCGGCGAGAACACCCGGGCCATGGTGATCGCCCGCGCGCTGCGCGAAATGACCAAGCTCGGCGTCGCGATGGGCGGACAGCCCGAAACGTTCCCCGGCGTAGCCGGCCTCGGCGACCTGATCGTCACCTGCACCAGCCCCCGCAGCCGCAACCGCCACGTCGGCGAGCAGCTCGGCGCAGGCAAGCCCCTCGACGAGATCCTCGCCTCGATGGACCAGGTCGCCGAGGGCGTCAAGGCCGCCGGCGTGATCATGGATCTCTCCGACCGCTACGGCATCCACATGCCGATCGCCCGCGAAGTCGACGGCGTCATCAACCACGGCCGCACCGTTGTGGACGCCTACCGCGGCCTCGCCGCCGAGGTCCCCGGCCACGAGGTCCACGGCGCCGGGTTCTGAGCAGCTACTACCCGGGGCCGGTCCCGGCCGCGCTGTTGGTCAGGTAATTGTTGGCCGCGGCCGCGGTGTCGAGCAGCGTGTCTTTCCCGCTCACCCCGTGCCGCGAGGCAAGAACCTTGATATCGGGTTGCCCGGCGTGCACAGCGCCGGAGTCGTCCTGCCACACCAAAAACCTCAGCGGCAGATCGATACCCATCGTTTGTTGCGCCGCGACCAGAGGTACCGACACCGACGCATCGTCGGTGAGCAGCAGCTGTGTCGGCGGTATCTGGGTGCCGGCGCTAGCGGCCGCCGCCGCCTGATCGAGATTCAGCACGGTCGGCTGATTGTTCTTGGCGAACGCGGCTTGGTATCGCGAAACGGTGTCGCCGAACGACGCGTTGCTCGTCTTCTGGACGAGATATGAGCCCGAGCACGACGCCGAGCCGCCGTCACCGACCGGATCGGTGCTTCCGCTCGCCCCCTGCGCGACCGAGGCCGAACCGCTGCGCAATCCGTCGACAGCCCCGCTCGACGGATCGATGCCCGCACAGGAGGCCACATAATCCGCCGAGTTGTATCCGACGAACACAGTTCCACCGCTCGCCTGCCACACCAGGTACTTCTGGGGCAGGTCGATCGCGGCGCGCTGACCCGCCGCCATGATCGGGGCCGCCGCCTTCGGGTTGCCGCCGATGATCACCGTCGTCGGACGCAGCGTCTTTTCCACCCACTGCGCCGTCTGCGCGAAATCGACTGTGGTGGCGACCTTTCCGATCGAGTTCAGTTGGTTCTGCACACGTGCGACTGTCTCGGCCGCCGGGTAGGTGCTCTTGTAGATGACCATCCCTGCGACGTTCGGCACCGGGTCATTTTGGGGTGTCGACTGCGCGTCGGATGGGTCCGCCACGGCACCGCCCGCAGCGCCCAACCAAACAACGATCTGCAACGTCGACCATATCGCCGCGGCGATGAGCAACCGTAAGGGTGATCGTCGCTTCACGGTCCGGACTCCAATCAAACGGGAAGGCATTCGATCTACGTTCTCATTGATGGCCGGGGCCGTACATCCTGTTCAGCCCGACTTCACCTGTTCTTCATCCACTCTGGCCGGTTGTTGCCCTAGCGGCCCGGCTCCGATTCGTACTCCACCAGATAGCGCACCATTTCGGTGTCGCCCTCGCGACCGCCACCGGTGTGCCCGCCCCAATGCCGTATCCGCTCGCCCAGCGGTAAGGATGCGGCAACTGTCTGCCGAATCCGTTGCACCAGTTGGGAAGGCGGGATGTCGCCTCGCACGTAGACCTCCATCTTTGGCATGGCGCAATGATTGCCCGGCCGACCAACGGGCAGATTAATCCTCGCGAAAAGTCCGACGAACAGCGGCGACGACGCGGCTCCCTCCTTCAGCGGAGCCCACTGCGCTGGCTGTCATCGAGGATGTGGTGTTCCACCTCGCCGATGCCGTCGAGGACCAGCCGCAGTGTATCCCCGCGCTTGAGCCAATGACCGGTCTCGATGCCCGACCCGCCTGCCAGCGTTCCGGTGGCGATGAGCTCACCCGGTAGCAGTTGTTCGTCGCGGGACGCGTGGGCGAGCACATCGCCGACGCTCCACTGGAACCCGCGGCTGCTGACCGTGCTGACCGTCCGGCCGTTGATGATCACCGAACCCGTCAGCTCATTGATGCGTGGCAGCACCTCGTCGGCGGTCACCGCAGTCTCCGACATCGAGCTGCCGAAGTGCTTGGACTTCTGCGGTCCCATGCCCGAGGACATTTCGGCCCGCTGCACATCGCGTGCGCTGAAGTCATTGAGCAGCACGAACGCCCCGATGGCCGTCGTCGCCTCATCCGCCGTGGCATTCAACAGCGGCTCCTTCAGCACGAACGCGACTTCGAGCTCGAAGTCCAGTCCGTTGGAGTAGCTGGGGAACGCGATCGGCGTTCGCGTGGGCACGATCGTCATCGCGTTGCCCATGTAGTAGATGGGCTGCCGATAGAACAGCCTCCTCGGGCGGAAGGGCGGAAACGTCCGGCGAGTGAGCTTTTCGAATGTCTCGCTCACGCGGTGGGTGACTGGGTGGAACCGCTGCACCATGCCGCGGGCGGCGGTGATGTTGTGCGCTTCCGACAACAGGAAGTCGCGAAACGACAACGGCTGGAACGGCAACAGCGCGTCGGTGCCCCGTAGGTGCCGATCAGCGGTGGCCAGCTGCCATTCGTCGGTGAACGGCGAAGGCCCGAATGGGCCGGGGCCACTCAGCCGGCGCCATTGGCCGTCGTCGTCGTACTCGGTCTGCAGCCCGTCCGGTGTGCGAACCCTGCGTAGCTTCAAGCGGCGCTACGTTCGCGGCCGGTCCAGCAGAGGCGGCGTCTGGCCGGCGATGTAGCTGCCGGCCGGGCTGATCACAAAGCCGGATTGGTCGTAGGAGTTCATGCACGACGTCGTGCCCGCGCCGTCGGTCCCGCAGCTGATCTGGCGATAGCTCAGCCGCGTGTTCGGCGGCAGCGGCTTGACCGCACCGGCCACCGAGAACACCGGGCCTTCGGTGTTGGCGAATTCCGGCGCGCCGGCAGGACCGCCGCTCACCATGTTCGCGCCGTTGGGCGCACCCGGGATCGGCCCGCTGCAGCCGTAGCCACCCGAGCCTTTCTGAATGACGCACGTCAGCCCGTCCGGTGTGCCGAACGCGTACCAGGCGCCGCTCATCACCGCGTAGTCGCCCGGCGAGATCGGCGCGAACGCGTTGAGGTTCGGCCCGGGGGGCGGGGCAGGTGGGTCCGGATCGGCCCAGGCAGCCACCGGTGGGGCGATCAGGGCCGCCCCCACGGCGCCGGCCACGCCGGTCAGCATTCTGCTCAGCACGGAATCACACCCTAGGCGACAGCGTTCCCCGACGCATCACTCATCGCTAGTCGAGCATCATTCCTCGCTCGGCCAGCTTCTGAACCACCAGCTGATTCAGCGACACCCGCTGCTCAACGGCTTCGATCGTGAGGCGCGCATGCAGCGCCGGCGATGTCCGAACGATGAAACTGCCGCTGTAGCGTCGCTCAGTCAGCGATGTAGGCACCGCCTCGCCACCGCGCTCCATGCCCTCGACGTGCTCGGCGACCGCCTGCTCGATCTCGGCAATCGCCTCACGCGCCGTCGGGGCATGTCGAGACACCCGAGGGAATTCGAGGCACAGGCCGACGTACTCGCCCCGTTCAGGCGACCACTCGGCACGGTACGTGTAGTGATTTTTTGATATCGCATGCGCTATCACTTTTTGAAGTTAGCGCATGCCGCCAGAAGCTGCCGCCGGCAATTCAGCCCCGGGCCATCGACTCCAGCCGGCGGATCCGCTCCTCGATCGGCGGGTGCGTCGAGAACACCGACACGAACCGCTCCCCCGACCGGAACGGGTTCGCGATCATCAGGTGCGCCTCGCTCGCAAGCTTTGGCTCCGGCGGCAGCGGCGCGGCCTCCACGCCGCGGGAGATCTTGCGCAGCGCCGACGCCAGCGCCAGCGGGTCGCCCGTCAGCTCGGCACCGGACTGGTCGGCCTGGTACTCCCGCGACCGCGACACCGCCAGCCGCACGATCGTCGCCGCGACCGGACCCAGCAACGAAACCAACAGCAGCGCAAGCGGGTTCGCGCCGTTATCCCGACCGCCGCCGAACCAACTCATGATCACGGCCAGGTTCGCCAGACCCGAGATCACGGCGGCCAGGCCCCCGGCCACGCACGAAATCAGGATGTCGCGGTTGTACACGTGCGACAGCTCGTGCCCGAGCACCGCCCGCAGCTCACGCTCATTGAGGATCGCCAGGATCCCCGTCGTACAGCACACGGCCGCATTGCGCGGGTTGCGGCCCGTAGCGAACGCGTTCGGGTTCGCGGTGTCGCTGATGTACAGCCGCGGCATCGGCTGGTGCGCCGCGGTCGCCAGCTCCCGGACGATCTTGTGCATCACCGGCTCCTGCAGCTCGGTCACCGGCTGCGCGTGCATCGCCCGCAGCGCCAGCTTGTCGCTGTTGAAGTACACGTAGATGTTCATGCCGACCGCGAACAGAATCGACAGCACCAGGATCGACGGGTTCTTGAACAGCGACCCGATGAACACGATCACGGCCGACATCACGGCCAGCAGCAGCAACGTCTTGACCCCGTTGCGGTAGGGGTGCCACCTCATCAGCGTCTCCTTCTGCACGTGCTCGACCGAATAGAGAACGCAGCGCGTCGACGACGGGTTCCGTCAGCCGTGCCGCTCGATCGTGTACTTCACCAGCGTGGCCAGCGCCTGACGACCGGCGCCATCGGGCAGGCCGGCCAGCTCCTCGCGCGCCTGCGCGGCATACCTCGCGACGGTGTTCTTGGCTTTGGCCATACCCGGCGAGGCCCGCAGCAAGGCAAGCGCCTCGGCAACATGTCCGTCGTCGTCCATCGGCCCTGACAGCAATTCCCGCAGCCGCACGGCGTCCGGCCCGGTCTCCCGCAGCGCGTAGAGGACCGGCAGCGTGTGCACGCCTTCGCGCAGGTCGGTGCCCGGCGTCTTGCCCGACTCCTCGGAGTCGCTGGCGATGTCGATGATGTCGTCGGAGATCTGGAACGCGGTGCCCACGATGCCGCCGAGCCGGCTCAGCCGTTGGATCTCCTCGTCGCCGGCGCCCGAGAACGTCCCGCCGAACAGCCCCGACGCGGCGATCAGCGAGCCGGTCTTCTCGTGTACCACCCGCAGGTAGTGGTCGATCGAGTCGACGCCCTGGGCCGCGCCTCGTGTCTCGCGCATCTGCCCGGTGACCAGCTCGGCGAACGTCTCGGCGATCACCCGCACCGCCTCGGGGCCCAGCCGCGACACCAGGCGCGACGCGGTGGCGAATAGGTAGTCGCCGGCCAGGATCGCGATATTGTTGCTCCAGCGGGCATTGGCGCTTGCAGCGCCGCGGCGTACCTGCGCCTCGTCCATCACGTCGTCGTGGTAGAGCGTCGCCAGGTGAACCAGTTCGATCACCGCGCCGGCGACGGTGACCTCCCCGGCGTCGGGCTCGGGCCCCAGCTGCGCCGACAACACCGTGAACAGCGGACGGAAGCGCTTGCCGCCGGCCTCGAAGAGGTGCAACACCGCGTCGCGGATGATCTCGTCGCCCTTGCCGAGCTCGGTGCTTATCAGGTCTTCGATCCGCGCCACGCCGTCGCGGACACTCGCGGCGAATTCAGGGTTGCCGAGCTCAACGCCGGCGACCACGGTCGCTGGTGTCCTCATTGGTCCAACATACTGGTGGGGATGGACACCAGGGCGGATGTGGTCGTTGTCGGCGCCGGACCGGCCGGTTCGGCGGCGGCCGCGTGGGCCGCCCGCGCCGGGCGTGACGTGCTCGTCGTTGACGCCGCCGACTTTCCCCGCGACAAGCCTTGCGGCGACGGGCTGACCCCCCGCGCGGTGGCCGAGCTTCAGTTGCTGGGCCTGGGCGGCTGGCTCGATCAGCACATCAAGCACCGCGGGCTGCGGCTGACCGGCTTCGGCGGCGAGGTCGAGGTCGACTGGCCCGGCCCGTCGTTTCCGGCGTATGGCAGCGCGGTGCCGCGTACCGAGCTCGACGAGCGGATCCGCCAGGTGGCGGTGCACGCGGGCGCGTCGATGCTGATGGGCCGCAAAGTCGTTGGTGTCAGTGATGATTCGCGTGGACGCGTGACGTCGCTGGCGCTTCGAAACGGCGGCGGCATCACCGAGGTGCGGTGCCGCGAGCTGATCGTCGCCGACGGGGCGCGGTCGCCGTTGGGCCGGATGCTCGGCCGGGAGTGGCATCAGCAGACGACGTACGGGGTGGCTGTCCGCGGGTATCTCAGGTCACCGCGCAGCGACGATCCGTGGCTGTCCACGAACCTCGAACTGCGTACCCGCCACGGCCACCTGTTGCCCGGATACGGCTGGATCTTCCCGCTGGGCAACGGCGAGGTGAACATCGGCGTCGGCGCTTTGGCGACCGAGAGGCGACCGGCCGACGTGGCACTGAAGAAGCTGATCAACTTCTACACCGACCTGCGCAGCGCTGACTGGGAGTTCGACGGGCAGCCGCGCGCGGTGATGTCGGCGCTGCTGCCGATGGGCGGCGCGGTGTCGGGAGTGGCCGGGCCGAACTGGATGCTCATCGGCGACGCGGCGGCGTGCGTGAACCCGATGAACGGCGAGGGCATCGACTACGGCGTGGAGACCGGTCGCCTCGCCGCCGATCTGTTGGGCAGCGGCGACCTGTCGGCGGCCTGGCCGGGCCTGCTGCAGCAGCGGTACGGGCGGGCGTTCTCGATTGCGCGGCGGCTGTCGGCGCTGCTGACCATGCCGTGGTTCCTCCCGACCGGCGGCCCGATCGCGATGCGGTCCGCGCGGCTGATGGATATCGTGGTGCGCGTGATGGGCAACCTGATCATCGACGAGGACGTCGACTGGGTTGCGCGGCTGTGGCGGGTGCTGGGTTCGGGTTCGCGCGGGATTGACCGTCGCCCGCCGTTCAGCTAGGTCCATTCACACCACGTCCGCC
>Ga0209656_10001636_pt1 | contig 14644 bp, 11 predicted proteins | sample BogFormECP12_OM2_FD_188239 | JGI IMG/M metagenome (GOLD analysis project Ga0209656, IMG submission 188239) | Bog forest soil microbial communities from Calvert Island, British Columbia, Canada - ECP12_OM2 (SPAdes) (version 2) | ecosystem: Environmental > Aquatic > Freshwater > Wetlands > Bog ... | reverse complement strand
ATTAGGGTCACCGTTGAGCGTGTGCATGCCGCCCGCAGCGTGCCAGGTCGAGCCGGCGGTGAGCTCCTTGCGCTCGACGAGCACGACATCCGTCCAGCCCAGCTCGGTGAGGTGGTACAGGACCGAGGCGCCAACCACACCACCGCCGATGACGACCACGTGCGCGGAAGATTTCATCGAGGCATCCCTACGTCTAAATTTTCCCGGTACAGTCGTTCCGACTATAGGACCCTGGAGGTGTCGTGCATGGGTAAGCTTCTCGATCGGCTCGCCGCCGGACCGGTGATCTGCGCCGAGGGGTATTTGTTCGAGTTCGAGCGCCGCGGCTACCTGCAGGCCGGGGCGTTCGTACCAGAGGTGGTGCTCGAGGAGCCCGATATGGTAGCCGGACTGCACCGAGAATACGTGCATGCCGGATCTGACGTAGTTGAGGCATTCACCTACTACGCCCACCGGGAGAAGCTGGCGGTGACCGGCCGCGAGGGGGACCTCGAGCCGCTGAACCGGCAGGCGCTGCGTATCGCCAAGGAGGTCGGCGCCGAGCACGACTCCCTGGTGGCCGGCAATATCTGCAACACCAACGTCTACGACCCGGACGATCCCACGACGCATGAGGCCGTCCGCGACATGTTCGCCGAGCAGGTCGGGTGGGCCGCCGAGGCTGGCGTCGACTTCGTGATCGCCGAGACCATCGACTATCCCGGCGAGGCATTGCTCGCGCTGGAAGCAATCAAGGCGCACGACCTCGATGCGGTAGTCACACTCACTATTCATCGCCAGCCCATCGTCCGCGGGGGCGCCCCGATCGGAGAGGCATGCCGTCGCCTGCAAGACGCCGGAGCCGATGTGGTCGGGCTGAACTGCATCCGCGGGCCCGCCACCATGCTGCCGCTACTCGGTGAAATCCGCGCCGCGTGCGACGGCTACATCGCCGCCTTGCCGGTGCCGTACCGCACGACAGAAGCCGAGCCAACGTTCCAATCGCTCACCGACCAAGATTGCGACCTGATCCCGGATGGGCGGCCATTCCCGACCGCGCTGGACCCGTTTCTAGCCAACCGCTACGAGATGGGCGCGTTCACTACGGCGGCGGCTGCGCTCGGAGTCAACTATTTCGGCATCTGTTGCGGCTGCGCACCCAACCACGTCCGCGCGATGGCCGAGGCACTCGGCCGCACGCCGCCGGCGAGCCGGTTCAGCGCGGATATGAGTCGGCACGCCTACTACGGCACCAGCGAACGGATCAGCCGGCATTACCAGGAGTTCGCGAAAGAGCTCTAGGAACCCGGCGAACAACGCGACGCTCCGATATTCAGCGGCCTCTCCGGGGCGCCCCGCGGAGTCGCCGACCGCGACCAGCCGGAGCATCCGGGTTTTGATCAGTAGCCGACGCTAGGCAGTGTGCTCCCCGTCAGACGCCACGCGCTGCAGGTTGCGCAGCTCGTCGGCCGAGTAGTGGCATCCGTGCAGGCAGTGCGCTCGAAGCGCTGGGCCGGCTTACTTGTAAACGGCAGGCCATCGGTTCGCGTCAACCAGGAACCTCATGACGGCTACGCTGGCAGGGCGAGCGGCAATTCGCGTTCCTGCACGGCTGCGGCCGCGAACTCCAAAGCGGCTAGGATGTCGTCCCGTTCCGGATAGGGGTAGTCGACCAGAATCTCCTCGATGCTGCGCCCGGCCGCGAGCTGGCCCAGGACAGCGCTCACGTTACCCGGGTGTCCCGGATACACGGCAGGCCACTCAGCCGATTCGGGTTGACGGTAATCCGCTCGTAGGCCACACCTTCAGGGTACGCCACTGTGCCCGGCCCACCCGGCCGCCTGAGTCGGGTCGACGCCGCCGTTGGCAATGATCACAGTGGGCCGAATGGATAAGATGCACAGGTGACCAGCAGACCCGCCGCGGCGCAGCGCCTGCGCGACCTCGCGCGGCTGCGCCGTGTCCGTGACCGGATCGACCGGGAGTACGCGCAGCCGCTGGACGTCGAGGCGCTCGCTCGCGGCGCGCACATGTCGGCCGGGCACCTCAGCCGCGAGTTCAAGCTCGCCTACGGCGAGTCGCCGTACAGCTATCTGATGACGCGGCGGATCGAGCGCGCGATGGCGCTGCTGCGTCGTGGCGACCTCAGCGTCACCGAGGTCTGCTTCGCGGTCGGCTGCGCGTCGCTGGGCACCTTCAGCACCCGCTTCACCGAACTGGCCGGCATGCCGCCCAGCACCTACCGGAGCCAGGCAGCGCGCGCGACGGCGGGGATGCCACCGTGCGTGGCCAAACAGGTGACCAAACCGGTCAGGAATCGAGAAGCGCCGGTCACCGAGCCGCAGCTAGCGTGATGTCCATGGATATCACCATTCACGCGAGCTTCCTCCCGCATGACGACCCGGAGGCCTCCCTGGCCTTCTATCGCGACATCCTCGGCTTCGAGGTCCGCATCGACGTCGGCCAGGGCACGATGCGCTGGATCACGGTCGGCCCGGCCGGCCAGCCCGGCACGTCCATCCTGCTGGCGCCGCCGGCCGCCGACCCCGGCATCACCGACGACGAGCGCCGCACCATCGCCGAGATGATGGCCAAGGGCACCTACGGCTGGATCCTGCTGGCCACCAGGGACCTCAACGGCACCTTCGAGAAGGTGCAGGCCAGCGGAGCCGAGGTCGTCCAGGAGCCGGTCGAGCAGCCGTACGGCATTCGCGACTGCGCCTTCCGCGATCCCGCGGGCAACCTCGTCCGCATCAACGAACTGCGCTTAGTCGACCCGCTCCCACTCAGACCGGATCCGCCGCCCTGGGCTGGCGGCGTGCGCGTGACGCAGAACGAGAATGCCATTCTGAGCAGTGAGGATGTCGATTGCGACGTCCACACCCAAGCGACGAGACACATCGGGTCGTTGTGACCCACGACTTCAGGAGTGACCATGACCGGCTCTTCCACACAGGGAATCAAGACCGTGCTGCATCCCGTGTCCGACCTGGCGACGGCCAAGGCGGTGTATGCCGCCCTGCTCGGCGTACCGCCGCAGACCGACGAGTCCTACTACGTCGGCTTCGAGGCCGCGGGCCAGCAAATCGGGCTGGTGCCGGGCGGTGGACCGCAGGGCATTACCTCACCGGTGGCCTACTGGCACGTGCCGGACATCGAGGCGAAGCTGGCCGAGGTCACCGCCGCGGGTGCCACCGTGAAGGAGCCCGCGCACGACGTCGGTGGCGGCCGCCTGGTGGCCACCATCACCGACCCCGATGGCAACGTCCTCGGGCTGCTTCAGGACCCATGAGTGCCGACCCCTCGCTAAGGAGGACCAGGCGTACTGCGCGAAGCTGGTCAGATCGAGCCAGGCGAGGGCCGACGGAGACCGCGAAGGCGGCCCCGTCTAACAGATGGAGACACGATGAGCATGGCCACGAGGACGGGAACGCAGTCGCCTGCGCTGCACCTTGCCGACAGCCACGATTTGATCCGCGTGCACGGCGCGCGCGTGAACAACCTCAAGGACGTCAGCGTCGAGATCCCGAAGCGTCGGCTGACGGTGTTCACCGGCGTCTCCGGCTCGGGCAAGAGCTCGCTGGTGTTCGGCACGATCGCCGCGGAGTCGCAGCGGATGATCAACGAGACGTACAGCGCCTTCGTGCAGGGCTTCATGCCGACGCTGGCGCGGCCCGAGGTCGACGTACTCGAAGGGCTGACGACCGCGATCATCGTCGACCAGGAGCGGATGGGTGCCGATGCCCGCTCCACGGTCGGCACCGCCACCGACGCCAACGCGATGCTGCGTATCCTCTTCAGCCGACTCGGCCAGCCGCACATCGGCTCCGCCCAGGCGTTCTCCTTCAACGTCGCCTCAATCAGCGGAGCGGGCGCGGTCACGCTCGAGCGCGGCGGGAAGACCGTGAAGGAGCGGCGCAGCTTCAGCATCACCGGCGGTATGTGCCCGCGCTGCGAAGGCCGGGGCTCGGTCACCGACTTCGACCTGTCGCAGCTGTACGACGACAGCAAGTCGCTCAATGAGGGCGCGATCACCGTCCCCGGCTATACCGGGGGCGGCTGGAACTCCCGGCTCTACAGCGCGTCGGGCTTCGTCGACCCGGACAAGCCAATCCGCAAGTATACCAAGAAGGAGCTGCACGACTTCCTCTACCGCGAGCCGGTCAGGATGAAGATCGCGGGAATCAACATGACCTATGAGGGGCTGATCCCGCGGGTCCAGAAGTCGATGCTTTCCAAGGACAAGGAGTCGATGCAGCCGTACATCCGAGCGTTCGTAGACCGCGCGGTCACGTTCACCGCCTGCCCCGACTGCGCTGGTACCCGGCTCAGCGAGATGGCTCGCTCGTCGAAGATCAGGGGGATCAACATCGCCGACGCCTGCGCGATGCAGATCAGTGACCTCGCTGAATGGGTGCTAGGTCTGGACGAACCGTCCGTCGGGCCGCTGCTGGCGTCGCTGCGGGAGACCCTCGACGCGTTCGTCGAGATCGGGCTCGGCTACCTCAGCCTCGACCGCTCGTCGGGCACGCTGTCGGGCGGCGAGGCGCAGCGCACCAAGATGATCCGTCACCTCGGGTCCTCGCTCACCGACGTCACCTATGTTTTCGACGAGCCGACGATCGGGCTGCACCCCCACGACATCCAGCGGATGAACGAGCTGCTGCTGCAGCTACGCGACAAGGGCAACACCGTGCTGGTCGTGGAGCACAAGCCGGAGGTGATCGCGATCGCCGAGCACGTCGTCGACCTCGGCCCGGGCGCCGGCGCCGAAGGCGGCGAGGTGGTGTTCGAGGGCACCGTCGAGGGGCTACGGGCCGGCGACACGCTCACCGGGCGGCACCTGGACGACCGCGCCTCATTGAAGCCGTCGGTGCGGAAGCCGTCAGGAGTGCTGGAGGTGCGCGGCGCCAGCGTCCACAACCTGCAGGACGTCGATGTCGACATACCGCTCGGCGTGCTGGTGGTGGTGACCGGCGTGGCCGGGTCGGGAAAGAGCTCACTGATTCGCGGCTCGGTGTCGGGCCGGGACGGGGTAGTGTCGGTCGACCAGGCAGCGATCAAGGGCTCGCGGCGCAGCAACCCGGCGACGTACACCGGACTGCTCGACCCGATCCGCAACGCGTTCGCCAAGGCCAACGGCGTGAAACCCGCCCTGTTCAGCGCCAACTCCGAGGGCGCCTGCCCGACTTGCAATGGCGCCGGGGTGATCTACACCGACCTGGCGATGATGGCCGGCGTCACCTCGGTCTGCGAGGACTGCGAGGGGAAGCGGTTCCAGGCATCGGTGCTGGACTACCACCTCGGCGGCCGGGACATCAGCGAGGTGCTCGCGATGTCGGTGATCGAGGCCGAGGAGTTCTTCGGCGCAGGCGAGGCGCGCACGCCGGCCGCGCACGCCATCCTCGACCGGCTCGCCGACGTCGGGCTCGCCTACCTCAGCCTCGGCCAGCCGCTCACTACGCTGTCCGGCGGTGAGCGGCAGCGGCTCAAGCTGGCCACCCGCATGGCCGAGAAAGGCAGCGTCTACATCCTCGACGAGCCGACCAGCGGCCTCCACCTCGCCGACGTCGAGCAACTGCTCGGCCTGCTCGACCGGCTCGTCGACTCCGGCAAGTCGGTCATCATCATCGAGCACCACCAGGCGGTCATGGCGCACGCCGACTGGATCATCGACCTCGGCCCCGGCGCCGGCCACGACGGCGGCCGGATCGTCTTCGAGGGCACACCCGCCGACCTCGTCGCCGTCCGCTCCACCCTCACCGGCGAGCACCTCGCGGCCTACGTCGGCAGTTATGTCAGCTTTGCGAGGTTAGAGGCTCTGTCCGAGGGGCCGCTTCAACGACCTTAGTTGATCTCCGCGCGGCTGGCTTGCATCCAGGTGCTCAAGCTGGTTTCCATCACGACCGACAGAGGAAACCGAATCAGCTCGCGGCAGGAGCCCGCTGCCAGCGTTCGCGTTCCAGCCTGCCCGTTCTGGGTACCTTGAACGCATGGCGCGTCCCAGGCTGGCCGATGCAGCCCGCGTCCCGATCGGGCTCAGGGTCTCCGAGGCTGATGCCGCGCGGATAGACGAGGTGCTGACGCGGCCCGAGTTCGCCGGGTGGACTCGCGCTGAGTGGTGCCGGGAGATCATCCGGTCGGCCTTGCGGTACTACGTGGGAGATGATCCAGCGCCTGAGCCTGGCCAGGGTCGCACCCCTGCGCGGCCCGCTGCCCCCCAGCCCGCGTCACCCGCCCGGTCTCAGTCACCCGCGCCCTCCGAGGCCAGGTCCCCGGCCCCTGTTGTGGGTATGTCCAGCCCGGCTGGCCCGCCGGGCGCCAGCGAGCCCGTGCTTGCTGCGCCCGAGCCATCGGCTCAGCCTGAGTGCCCGCACCCATCCGACGCCTGGGACTACGAGACGGGCACCTGCGCCGCCTGCGGGGCCAGCGTCTGGTAATAAGCCGAGGCACGGGTCCACCGCGCCGCCGTCGGGATGACGCCAGCGCGATAGAAAGGTCACCATGGACCCGCAGACGATCACGCCAGCCCGCGGCAGCATCCTCGTTGTCGGCGCCGGGGCCACCGGCGGCTTCTTCGGTGCGCTGCTCGCCAAGCGCGGGCGGGATGTCACGTTCCTGGTCCGGCCGCCGCGGGCCGCCGCGCTGCGCCAGCACGGGCTGCGGGTGACCGGGCAAGGCCATGCCGACGTCATCGACGCCAAGGTCGTCACCGCCCGGGATCTCGCCGGCCCCTTCGACCTGGTCTTGCTCTCCGTCAAGGCGACCGGCCTGGCCGAGGCCCTCGACGACCTCGCCCCGGCGGTCGGTCCGGACACTGCCGTCGTGCCGTTCCTCAACGGACTCGATCACATGCGGGTGCTGAACGAGCGGTTCGGCCCGCAGCGGGTGCTCGGCGGGGTCGTGGTGGTCGCGACGACTCTGGCCGCCGACGGTACGATCGTCCAGCTCGCACCCGGCGCCAGCCTCACCATCGGCGAGCAGGACGGCCCGCCGACCGCCCGCACGGAGGGAATCGCCGCGCTCCTGTCCGGCGCCGGTTTCACCTTCGACGTCACGTCGGACATCGTTTCTGCCATGTGGCGCAAATGGGTCTTCATCGCGTCGATCGGGGCGCTGACCTGCCTGTTCCGCGGCACGATCGGCGAGGTTGCCGCCGCGCCGGGCGGATCTGAGGTCGGCCCGGCCATCCTGGGCGAAGCCGCCTCAGTCGCCGCCGCCGCGGGGCATCCGCTCCCGCCACCCGACCGGGACGCCCTCATCAGGCTCCTCACTGACCCTGGATCCCCGATGACCTCCTCGCTGTACCGGGACCTGCAGGCCGGGCGCGGCACCGAAGTAGAACAGATCCTCGGTGACCTGATCAGCCGAGCCCACGCCCTCGGCATCACCACCCCCGTGCTCGACCTGGCCACCCTCGCCCTCCGCGTGCACCAGCGGCGCATTCACAACTCGCCTCCGCCCCAGGGGCCAGCGGGGTGACCTAGCTGCCCGAAAATAATCTCCAGTCAGTCATATTTGGTTGTCGTCCGCGCTCTTATACGCTACTATATTCGATAGCATATAGAGGGTAAATTGCAAGTTCAATATTCCGAACGGATGTGGGTGCATGCCCCAGGAATCGGCTCCTGCGGACCCCGGACGGGACGAGGATCCCGCCCGGCGCGCAGTGGGGATGCCGACTGGGCCGGACCAACCCCTACCGCCCGGCAACCCCGTCGAGGCTGACTGGGAGCCAGTGATCACCCGACCGGGCCGGCTGACCCCCGGCGGGCTGCGCGCCGCGATCGCCCGCGCGGTGATGGACGTCGCCCCCGAGAAGGCCAGGAAGCGGCGGGAGGAAGCGGCCCGGGACGCCCGGGTGGAGCAGTGGGCCGAGGACTCCGGGAACGCTGCGCTGATGGGCCGCGAACTCCCCCCGGCCGAGGTCCTCGCCGCGGACCAGCGCATCACCGCCTGGGCCCGCCAGCTCAAGGCAGCCGGGCTGGACGGCGACCTGGACGTGCTGCGCGCTCGCGCCTACCTCGATCTGCTCCTCGGCATAGATTCCCGGCCCAGCCAGGACGCTTCCGGCGAGCCAGGAGTGCCCCGGACCAGGAAAGCGCGGCCCGGGCGGTGGGTCTGGGCCAGCAGGCCCGGACAATCCGGCCGCAGGATCCCCGGCTGGCGCGGTGCCGGCCGCATTCGCCGGGCGGATCAACCTGACCATCCCGCTAGCCACCTTGCTCGGCCTGGCTGACCGGCCTGGCGAGATCCCCGGGATCGGCCCCATCGACCCCGCCCTCGCCCGCGACTTGGTGTTGACCTGCGCAACCCGGCCATCGTCCCCGATCCCGCTGCGCGGGCCTGATCCCGCCGCGCGGGCTGATCGCGCAACCCCCCGAACGCCGCGCCGCCCGGCGGCAGGGCTGCACTCCGGCTAGCGGTCCTCGCGTCGGCGCCTGCGGCGCAGGGCGAGCAGCGGGATACCGAGAACAGCCGCGGTTCCGGCCACCGGGGCCGCCGCCACCGCGCTGACCGCCGCCCCGGCGACCTGGAGCACAGGCGCCCCTGAGGCCCCGGCATGTAGCGCGGCCTGCTGGAACGTGGCGGGAATCGGCAGGTCGCCGAACTGCGACAGCGGCCAGATAATCAAGAATGCCCGGCCGGCTACTTCGTTCTCGGGAACCGTCCCGTCGTCCGGGAAGCCGCCGAACATGTGCCCCCGGGAATCATCGGAAATCGCGCGGTTATCACCCATGACCCACAGCCGCCCCGGCGGGACGGTGACGTTGAACGGCTGAGCCGAGGGACTCGCGCCCGGGAACAGGTAAGACTTCTCGTCCAGCGGTACTCCGTTGACGGTCAGCTTGCCGTTCGTGCAGCACATGACGTGATCGCCGGGCAGACCGATTACCCGCTTGATGTAGTACGTCTGCGTGCTGTACACCCCGATGTCGCCGAGCACGTCATCCAGCGCCTGCAGCACCGGGTTGCCAGGCGGAGCGGGATCTGGCGCGCCCGTCGTGGTACCCCACGAGCCCTGCCCGCTGAACACCACGATGTCCCCGCGGTCGATGCCGCGGAAATGGTAAACCACCTTGTTCACCAGCACCCGGTCGCCGGTGAGGAGGGTGTCTTCCATCGATGCCGAAGGGATCCGGTAAACCTGGACCACGAACGCCTTGATGAGCAGCATGAGGATGATCGCCGACACCACGATCGTCATCAGCTGGCGCCAGGACCGCTTCCGCCTTCCGGTCGCGGGCTCGCTGCCCGACCCGACCGTCGGCTCACTGCCCGACCCGGCCGCCGGCCCCTCGCCCGGCACCGGTGCCTCGGCGGGATCGCGCTGATCGTCAGTTGCCTGGCTGTCGCGCACCGTCAACGACCTGTCCGGTCGCGTCTGAGCCGCCTCAATTCGGCGATCGTGCTAGGCAATGACACCGGCGTCCTCGGTGGTAGTCGTGGCCCGGGCCCAGCGTGCGCCGGCTCGCGCCCGGGATCCCTCGTACATGCCCGAAAGCGGCGAATTTCAGTGTGCCATATCTTGGGCTGAGAATTCCGCTGGTCGCCGCTCGCCGCAGACGCTGCACATGTCACGCAAAGGCCAGACCAAGCCAGCCAGATCAAGCCAGGAAGGACGATCCCGTTTGGGTCACGCCAGCGAGAAGGCCAGCCGAACCAGCTTCACCCGCGCCGAACTAAGGTCGTTCACCGGCGCCACCCTGCCGGACCTGATCGCCGACGGGGTGCGGCTGCTGTTCACCGGAATCAATCCGGGCCTGCGTAGCGTGGCCGTGCAGGGCCACTTCGCGCCGCGCGGCAACCGCTTCTATCCGGCGCTGCTGCGGGCCGGGATCACGGATCACCTGATCGACGCGTCGGCCGGGCTCTCGGCCAGCGACCGCGATTACCTCCTCGGCCGGGGTATCGGCATCACCAGCCTGGTCGCCCGGGCGACGGCCGGAGCCAGTGAACTCGGCCCGGCCGAACTGGCCGAAGGCGCGCGCGACCTAGCGGAACGAGTCCGCCGGTACCAGCCCCGCGTGGTCGCCATCCTGGGGGTCAGCGCCTACCGGATTGCCTTCGGCTCTCCCCGGGCCGCGCTCGGACGTCAGCCCGGGAGCCTGCACGGCGCCGAGCTGTGGGTGGTGCCGAACCCCAGCGGACGCAACGCGCATGCGTCTGCGGATACGCTCGCCGCCGCCTACCGCGAGGTCGCACTGGCCGCCGCCATCGACCTGAGCCCAACCTAACCGTCAGGCAGGCCCGGCGTGCGGCCTGCGGCGCCACCACCACCGGCGCCCGGTCCGGGTGAGGGTCGCCACCGAACCGGCCCGCAGCCCGCAGGCCTCGGGTTCCGCGGACATGGCCCGCGGCGGCCGGGTGGGCGGACGAGGCCGCCTCGGCTCGCGCACGCCGGCCAGTCCCGGCCTGCCCCGGTGGCGGACGAACGGTACGTGTTCCCAGACCCAGGCCAGCCAGCCTTTCAGGCCGGACCACCCTCGACGCGATATCACTCAACCAGGCTAAGTCGCGCGGCAGGGCAGCGCCAGGGCTGTTCGCCCTGCCAGGTGCCCTACGAGCTACTCGAGATCACTCTGTGACCTCGCCAGGCGGGCCAGCCCCGCGTGCATCCGCCGCGGCCACAGCGGCCCGCCGTAAATGAACCCGGTGTAGGCCTGCACCAGCGTGGCGCCGGCCCGCAGCCGCTCCCAGGCGTCGCCGGGGGTCTCGATCCCGCCGGCCGCGATGAGCACCAGCCGGTCCCCGGCCCGGGCCCGCAGCCGGACCAGCACCGCGAGCGCCCTGGCCCGCAGCGGCGGCCCGGACAGCCCGCCCGCCCCGGCCGCCGCCACCTGCGACGCCGGGCTGGCCAGCCCGTCCCGGGACACCGTGGTATTCGTCGCGATGATCCCGTCAAGCCCGAGTTCGAGCGCCAGGTCCGCCACCGCGTCCACGTCCGCGTCGGCCAGGTCCGGCGCGATCTTCACCAGCAGCGGCACCCGCCTGCCGCCGGCGGCGGCGTCGTCAAGCGCCTCGCGCACCGCCACCAGCACCGGCCGGAGCCGGTCCACGGCCTGCAGGTCGCGCAGCCCCGGCGTGTTCGGCGAGCTGACGTTGACCACCACGTAGTCGGCCACCCCCGCCACGGCCCGCGCGCTCGCGGCGTAGTCGGCGGCCGCCTCCTCGTCCGGCACCACCCGCGTCTTGCCGATATTCACCCCGACGACCGGCCCCCGGCGCGCCCCGGTCGCCCGTGTCTGCCCGCGCAGCCGCGCGGCCGCCGCCGAAGCCCCCGCGTTATTGAATCCCATCCGGTTGACCAGCGCCCGGTCCGCGTTCAGCCGGAACATCCGCGGCCGCGGGTTCCCCGGCTGGGCCTGCGCGGTCACCGTGCCGACCTCCACGAACCCGAACCCGAGCGCGCCCAGCCCGCGCGTCGCGCGCGCGTCCTTGTCGAAGCCGGCCGCCAGCCCCAACGGCCCGGGAAACTCCAGCCCCAGCGCCCGCATCCGCAGCACCGGATCACGTGGCCCGAGCCACCGCCCGAGGAGCCACGCCACCCCCGGCACCCGCCCCGCCACCCCGAAGACCTGGATCAGCCAGAACCCGCCCCGGTGGGCCGCCTCCGCGGGCACCCGCCGTAGCACCACCCGGTAAAGCAGCCGGTACATGACCTCACCTCGCAGCATTATCCCGAACGAGCCGGGTGCGTGCCTCAGGCCACGAGCTCGGATTCGCCGGTGAAGGCGTCCCAGAGGGCGGCGTAGGTACCGTCGGCGGCGAGCAGGTCCTCGTGCGTGCCCGCCTCGGTGATCCGCCCGGAGTCCAGGACCATGATCCGGTCGGCGCGGGCGGCAGTGGTCAGCCGGTGCGCAACCACGATCGTGGTGCGCGCCGCGGTCAGCTCGCTGATCGCGTGGTTCACCGCGGCCTCGGCGGCTAGGTCGAGCGCGGCGGTGGCCTCGTCGAGCAGCAGGATGGCGGGGTCGGCCAGCTGTGCGCGGGCCAACGCGATGAGCTGGCGCTGACCGGCCGACAGGTTGCGGCCACGCTCGGACACCTCATGGCCGTAGCCGCCGGGCAGCCGGATAATCATCTCGTGCGCGCCGGTCGCCCGGGCGGCGGCCTCGACGTCGGCGTCGCTGGCGTCCGGCCTGGCGTACGCGATCGAGTCCCGGACCGTGCCCGCGAACAGGTACGACTCCTGCGGGACGACGCCGAGCTGGTGCCGGTAGCTGGCCAGGTCGTAGTCGCGGACGTCGGTGCCGTCCACCAGCACCTGCCCGCTGGTCGCGTCGTAGAACCGGGCGATGAGCTTGACCAGCGTGGACTTGCCCGCCCCGGTCTGGCCGACCAGGGCGACGGTCTCGCCGGGCTCGATGGTCAGGCTGATGCCGGACAGCGCGTTCGCCTCGGTCGTCTGGAGGGACCGTTCCCCCGGGCGAGCACCGTAGCTGAAGTCCACGTCCCGCAGCTCGATCCGGCCGTCCAGCCGGCCCGCCGTGACCGGCTGCGGGGCCGACGGGGTGGAGGTGCGCAGCCGCAGCAGGTCGGTGATCCGCCGGAGCCCGACCATGGCCTGCTGGTAGCCGTCGAAGACCTGGGAGAGCTGCTGGACGGGGGAGAAGACCATGTCGATGTAGAGCAGGTAGGCGATCAGCGCGCCCGTGGTGAGCCCTCCGCTGTGCATCTGCCCGGTGGCGATGATCAGCACGATCGCGCCGGCTGCGGTGGACAGGGTCTGCACGAACGGGAAGTAGATCGCGATGTAGCGCTGAGCCCGCAGCCGGGACACCCGGAACCGCTGGCTCAGCGCGCCGAACCGGTCCCGGTTGACCTGCTCGCGGCGGAACGCCTGCGTGACCCGCAGCCCGGCCACGTTCTCCGCGAAGTCGGCGTTGACCGCGGCGACCTTCTCCCGCGATTCGGTGTACGCCCTGGACGACTTGGCCCTGAACACCAGCGTGGCCGCCACCAGCACCGGGAAGAGGGACAGCACCGCCAGGCCGAGCCGGAGGTTGATGATGAGCAGCGCAGCGAGCACGCCGAAGAAGGTGAGCGCCGAGCTGACCATGGTGATGAGGCCGGTCTGCAGGAACGAGGACAGCGCGTCCACGTCCGTGGTCATCCGGGTCATGATCCGGCCGGACAGCTCGCGCTCGTAGAAGTCCAGGCCGAGCCGCTGGAGCTGGGCGAAGAGCTTGACCCGCAGCGTGTACAGGAGCCGTTCGCCGTTCCGCCCGACCACCATCGTCTCGGCGATGTTGATCACCCAGTCGGCCAGCACGATGGCCAGCCCGATGAGCGAGACCACCACGATCGCGTGGAAGACCTTGGTCTGCACCCCGTTGTCGATGCCGTTCCTGACCAGCGCGGGCAGCGCCAGCCCGGCCACCGCGTCCAGGCCGTCCAGGACCAGCCCGATGACCAGCGCGGCGGCGAGCGGCCGCAGCAGCCTGCGCAGCGTGAAGTGCCGGTCCCCGGCCCGCGCCTGGGCCAGGTCCACGTCTGGCGTGTCCGTGGCCGGCGGCAGCGCGTCGACCTGGGCGAGGAGTTCGGGGGAGGGCGGCAGGCTTTCGAACATCCCGGTGATGTTCGCACCGCCGCGGCTGCGCCCCATAGAGCCCATGGATCCGGCCGCCCCGCGCCCCGGAGAGCCCGCCGGCCTGCGGCCGCCGGCCCCGGCGGCGCTCGCGCTGGCCAGCGCCCGGCTGTCCAGCACGTCTTCCACCGTGTTGACCGGACGAGGCCGGACCACGTACGCCCCGGCCTCGTCATCCTCGGGACCGGTGATGAGCTGCCGGTACAGCGCGCAGCGCTCGTTCAGTTCCTCGTGGGTGCCGCTGTCGGCGACCCGGCCCTGGTCCAGGACCACGATCCGGTCGGCCAGGTTCAGCGTGGACCGGCGGTGCGCGATGATCAGCGTGGTGCGGCCCCGCATTATCTCGCGCAACGCGGCGTGGATCTCGGCCTCCAGGCGCGGATCGATGGCCGAGGTCGCGTCGTCGAGCAGCAGCAGCCGGGGGTCGGTGACCAGCGCCCGGGCCAGCGCCACCCGCTGCCGCTGCCCGCCGGACAGGGTAAGGCCCTGCTCGCCGACCACCGTGTCGTAGCCCCGGGGCAGCCGGACGATGAACTCGTGCGCCTGGGCCGCCTGGGCCGCGGCGGTGACCTGCTCGTCGGTCGCATCGGGCCGGCCGTAGGCGATGTTGGCCCGGATCGTGTCGGAGAACAGGAAGCTGTCCTCCATGACCAGGCCGATCGCGGCGCGCAGCGAGTCCCGGGTCACGTCGGCAACGTCGTACCCGCCGACGCGGACCGAGCCGGCCTGCGGATCGTAGAAGCGGGGCAGCAGCAGCGCCAGGGTGGACTTGCCAGAGCCGGACGCCCCGACGACGGCGACCGTCTCGCCCGGCTCGACGCGGAGCGAGAGGCCGCGCAGCACCGGCTCGGACGGCACGTAGCCGAACCGGACGGCGTCGAAGCTGAGGCCGGCCGCGTCCGGCGGGAGCTCGATCGCGTCCGGCTTGTCGCTGATGGCGGGCCGCGAGTCGATGATGTCGAACACCCGGATGACGCTGGCCCGCGCCTCCTGCCCGATGGTGATCATCATCGTGAGCGTGCGCACCGGGCCGGTCATCAGGGCCAGGTAGGCCGAGAACGCGAGGAACGTGCC
>Ga0209656_10001635_pt1 | contig 14648 bp, 14 predicted proteins | sample BogFormECP12_OM2_FD_188239 | JGI IMG/M metagenome (GOLD analysis project Ga0209656, IMG submission 188239) | Bog forest soil microbial communities from Calvert Island, British Columbia, Canada - ECP12_OM2 (SPAdes) (version 2) | ecosystem: Environmental > Aquatic > Freshwater > Wetlands > Bog ... | reverse complement strand
AGCGAGGGCCGCTCGCCACGCGCGAAGATGGCATCGCCATAGCGAATGCCGCTGGGTTTTTCCAGAGGCATGGTCAGCACGGTGCTGCCGCGAAAGCCGACCACCTCGCCGGCATAGACATGCCCGCGGCAATCGCGAATCTCACAGCATTCGCCCAAGCAGCACGGAGGTCCGGACGACTCCACCAAATTGCCCACTACTTGCGTCACCCGCCCTTGCCATGAAACTACACTCCGTCCTTCCAACTGGCTGAAGTAGGGCAGGAGAGTGCCGCCGGTCATGGTTTGGATCCCAGGCGTTCATGCAGGAGATCGAAGAAGCCGCTCTCGATCTCCTGTAGTTGGTGGTCAAGGCTGATCTCACTGCTTCCCGCCTCGGCCTGCAACACACAACGATCTCCTGCCAGCGACGGGTCGACGACCACCTCGATGGTTTGCTGTCCCTGGCAACGCTGCTCGCAGAAGTTACGCCAGGTGTCGGCCGATTCTGCCGATGTCCGCAGTATCACGTGCGTGCCTGCGTGCATGTGGTCGAGCGCCACCCGCACCACTCCGGCCAGCAGCAGGGGATCCATCTGCGCTTCGCGATGCAATAATTTGCGCGCGATGGCCAGCGCCAGCCGTACCACCTCGGTCTCCACCCGGTGGAAGTATTCGTCCCGCCGGATTTCAAAGTCCTGCAGCGCCGACAATACCGCTGCGCGTTCCTGCTCGATGGCCTGGGTTGCTGCGGTCTGTGCCTTCGCCTCACCCTGACGGAAACCTTCCGCCCGCGCCGCTTCCACCGCCGCTGCCAGTTCCTGCTGCATGGCCGCTTCACGGGCCCTCTGGGCAGCTTCGTTGGCGGCAGAATCCAGGGTGTCCCGGCGGAAGGCGTGATGCGGAATCGCCGGGTAATGGAAGCTTTGTACCTGGTTTAGGGAGCGGGAATCGCAACCCCGGCTAAACGATGTACTCATCGCCACTCTCCTGCTTGAGAATGATCTTGCCTTCGGCTTCGAGTTTGCGGGCCACGGCCACTGCCTCCTGCTGCGCCTTGTTCACCTCGCGTGCCCGCACCGGCCCCATGACTTCCATGTCTTCCTTCAGCATCTCAAAGGCGCGGGCGGAGATCGCCTTCATCAGGTGGTTGCGCAACTCCTCGGAGGCCCCTTTCAGCGCCAGGGTCAGGACTTTCTTGTCGAGCCGGGCCACCAGCTCGCGGATGCCGCTCTCCGGAACTCCCAGCAGATCGTCGAAGGTAAACATCAGGTTGCGGATGTTCACTGCCAGCTTGGCATCCTCCGATTCGATCTCGTCCAGCACCGTCTTCATGACGCCCGGTTCCAGCCGGTTCATCAGATCGGCAGCGCTCTTGAAGCCCGGGTAGGCACGCCGGTTCTGCTCGCCCAGCCGTTGCAGCCGCTTATGCAGGACCAGCGATACCTTCTGCGCCATCTCCGGTGAGAAGTTACGCAGCGTGGCCAGCCGCTTCACCGCCTCCACCCGCAGCGGCTCCGGCAGCTTCATCAACAGGGCCGAGGCGGGTTTGGGCTCGAGGTAGGCGAGAATCAGGGCAATCGTCTGGGGTTGCTCGTCTTCCAGGAAGCGCGCCAGCTCCTGCGGGTCGGCCTTCTGCAGCATGTCCAACTGGCTCGCGTTGAGGTCCTGAGCGCGGCTCACCTGCTCCAGCAGCGCCTTGGCTCCCTCCCCTCCGAAGGCCTTTACCAGCAGGTTTCGCGCGTAGGCATCGCCACCCTGCGCCAGGTAATCCTGGGTCAGGCTCAGCCGGTAGTATTCCTCCAAGACCTCGGCCGCGGTCTCGGGCTGCACTCCATTTAACTCGGCAATCTCCCGGGTCAAGCGCTGCACCTGCGCCTGGCTGAGATTTTTATAGACGGAAGTCGCCGCTTCCTCGCCCAGCAACACCAGCAATACCGCTGCCTTGCGCAGTCCGCTCATAGGCGTGGTGGACTCGGCAATGTTCATTCAGCGCCACCCTCCCGCAGCCAGTTCTGCACCAGCCGTGAAGCGCTGGCCGGTTCGGTCTTTACCTTCTCCACCAGATGGTTCTTGAGAACAGCCAGCTTCTTCAACGATGTTTCACCGTCCTGGCCCGCCGCCCCAAGGATCTCCTCCAGGGACTCTGGTTGGGGAGCGGAGCTGACTTGCGGGCTGGCCGGTTCGGCGATGGCATGCCGGCTTGCCACGCGCATGGGCAGTTCGCGCAACACCGTCATCAGTTGTTTCTTGACCGGACGCAGGAGAAGCATGTACACGCTGCCAAACAGGCAAGCCAGGGCCAGATAGCGGAACACCCACGACCAGTTTCGCAGACTGCGCTGCACCCGCTCCATCCAGGTTGGAGGCGGCGGGGCCTCCGGTTGCAGGTTGCGGAACGGCAAGTTCTCCACCGCCAGCAGGTCGCCGCGCTTGGGATCGATGCCGAGTGCCGCCGCCGCCAGTTGCTCGATCTGCTTCATCTCCTCAGGCGAGCGTTTGCGGCGCGTAGCCACGCGCTGGTTGCTCTTCTGCTCGATTTCCACGGCGTCGTCCACCAGCAGCGCGGCGGCAATCCGCTTGATCCGCCCCGGCGGTTGCAGGGTGTGCCTCAGCAGTTTGTTCACCGCATAAGTCCCGCTCTCCGCCTTCGAGGTATGACTTTCGCTGCCCGACTTAGCGGGCGGGGTGACTTTGGCGTTGGGCAGGTTGCTGCTGGTCCCGGGAACACCGCCCAACGAATCGCTACCCAGGCGCTCCTCGCTGCGGGTGACGCTCAGGGCCACGCTCGTGGCGGGGTCGTAGGTTTCCTGGGTTTCCTCTCCGGAGCTGAGGTCGTATTCCACATGTACGCTGGCGCGGACGCCTTGCGACCCCACCACCGGCTCCAGGGTTTCGACGACGCGCTTGGCCAGATCCTGATCGATCTCAGAGACGCCGCCTCCGGCCGCGCCGCCGCCGAAGCGGCCCAGCGGCAGATTGGTATCGGCATCGACCACGACTACGTTCTCCGGGCCCAACCGGTCCACGGCTCCTGCGACCATCTGACGGATGGCCATGTCGGCCTGCTCCGGCAGACGTCCGCGGCGCAGCTTCACCATCACGGAGGCTTTGGCGGAGCGCTCGCGTTCGCTGTACAAGGATTCGGCGGGCATCACCAGGTGCACGCGCACGGCCTCAACTTCGCCAAGGGTCGCCAGCGTACGTTCCAGTTCGGCTTCCAGCGCCCGCTGATAGTTCACCTTCTCGCTGAAATCGGAGCCCGCCCAGTTGGGCTTGTCGAACAGCTCGAACCCCATGCGGCCGCTGTGCGGCATGGGTTGCGAAGCCACTTCGAGGCGCGCGCTGTCAAGTTTCTCTGCCGGCACCAGAATGCTGCTCCCGTCGGGCGAGGTCTCAAAGGGAATTTTCCTGGCGCTGAGCCGTGCGGTGATGTCCTGGGTATCGCTCGGACTCAAGCCGGAATAAAGGACCTTGTAATCGGGCTTGGCAATCAATTGCACAAAAACGCACAGCGTGGCTGCCACCAGCACCGTGCCTCCGGCCAGCAGCAAGCGTTGCTTCAGCGTAAGCCCGAGGAAGAACTCCCTGGCCTGCTGCACCATCTGCGCCGCTGTGAGGTTACCGTTCACCGTCGCTCCGCCCCGTCACCTCAGAACTGCATTCCCGCGATCTGCTGGTAGGCCTGGACCACTTTGTTGCGCACCTGCAGCATGAGTTGAAATGAGAGATCGGCCTTTTGCACCGCAATCATCGCTTCGTGCACGTCGGTGCCGTTGCCCGCGACCAGGCTGCTCACCTGGTAACTTGCATCCAGGTTCAGTGTGTCAACCTCGGAGACAGCGTCGCGCAGGGTGTCGCCGAATCCGCTGCCCTGGGACTTTCCCAGCGGCGCTTCGGCTTTTGGGAAGTCCGAAGGTTGAATCGGCAGGTTGGGATTCAAGGCGTTTATGCTCATGGTCTCGTCCTAACGCTGAGGCTTCTATTTCAGGATCTGCAGCGATTGCTGGATCATCTGCTTGGCCGCCTGCACCGCGCTGGCGTTCAACTCATATGCGCGTTGGGCGCCCATCAAGTCAACCGTCTCCTGCACCGGGCTGATCGCCGGATAATCCACATAGCCCGAGGCGTCGGCATCGGGATGTCCCGGTTCATAGCGGCGCAGCGGCGGAGTGGGGTCGTCCACCACCTGGCTGATCTGCACTCCGCCGGCGGCCGGCAGACTGCCGGCGCCCTGCGAGCCTGTCAGCAGCAGGCGGAATTGCGACGCAGGACGGCTGTTGAACACGACCATCTGCCGCCGGTAGGGCCCGCCTTCCGCGGTGCGGGTGGTTTCCGAGTTTGCCAGGTTGCTGGTGGCGACCTCGGCGCGCAAGCGCTCGGCGGTTAGCGCCGAGCCGCTGATCTGGAAAAGTCCAAACAGGTTCATTGTCCACTGCCTCCGTTGATCGCCAGTTGCAGGCGATTGAATTCAGCACGCAACAACTGCACGTCGACCTGGAAGGCCAACTGGTTCTGGGCCATCAGCAGGCTCTCGCGATCCAGGCTGACGTTGTTGCCGTCGGGCCGCTCGATCAACCCCGGCACTTCGCGAACCAAGGTCGCCGCCGGCGGTCCCGCGTCCTCGGTGAGGGCGCGCTGCAACTCCTGCCGGAAATCGATGTCTTTGGCTTTATAGCCCGGGGTGTCAATGTTGGCGACGTTCTGGCTCACCAGGCTCTGCCGCTGCGAGGTCAGGTCCAGGGCGCGGCTCAAGGTATGCATTAACGGAGTCTCCACCAGATTCATCACGACCTCCGGGGCGGCAGCCCATGTTCACGAATCTTGTTGCGGACGGTGCGCAGGCTGATGCCCAGCAGTTCCGCAGCGTGGGTGCGGTTACCCGCCGTGGCCTCGAGGGTCATTTCCAGCAATGCCTTCTCGGCCTGGCGCAGCGACAGCCCGGGCTTGAGCCAGGGCGCGGGGCCCAGCGCTAAAGGAGGCCCGAGGCGCAGCACATCCGCCTTCAGTTCATGGCCGTCACTGAGCGCAACTGCCCGGCGGATGGTGTTGGCCAGTTCGCGAACATTGCCCGGCCAGGGATGCGAGCGCAGGGCTGCCCGGAAGCGCTCGCCCATGAAGGGTGGTGGTTGCGGGACGGCAAACTTCCCGGCAAAGTACTCGGCCAGCTCGATCACGTCCTCGCCGCGCTGCCGCAGCGGCGGCAGGGTCAGCGGAATGACATTCAGCCGGTAGTAAAGGTCTTCGCGAAACCGCCCTTCGCGGACCAGGCTCTGCAGCGGACGGTTGGTGCTGGCGATGACGCGCACGTTGATCTGGATCGGGCGGGTATCTCCCAGGCGATAGAACTCACGCTCCTGCAGAACTCGCAGCAGCTTCGGCTGCAAGGCCAGCGGCATCTCGCCAATCTCGTCCAGCAGCAGCGTTCCTCCATTGGCGAGCTCGAACTTGCCGGCCCGATTGGCCAGGGCCCCAGTGAATGCGCCGCGGACGTGGCCGAACAACTCGGCCTCCAAGAGATTTTCCGGAACCGCCGCGCAATTGATGGCTACCAACGGCTTCGCTGAACGTGAGCTCTCCTCATGAATAAGCCGCGCCAGCAACTCTTTGCCGGTGCCGCTCTCCGCCTCCAGTAGAATGTCGGCAGTGCTGCGCGCCGCGTGCAGCGCCTCGTCCAGCGAGGCCTGTAAGACGGCGGAACTCCCAACCATCAGGACACTCTTCTCGCGCCGCAGGCCGGACGGAGCTGCGGGGAATACGCCTGGAGGCTTCGGCGTTGCATCACGGCGGACGAACTGTGAGCTGGGCAACATCTGCCTATCCCTCCTGCACGGACCTTGCCGATTTCGGCCGGCGCAGATTAGAGCGGGTTCACGCGAGGTGGCCGCCCGCAGCCGCTAAGTGCGCCATCTCGCTGCCCGGCAATCCCAGATGCTCGGGCAGGATCGGGCCACCCTCAGCCAGGATGGAGGCCCGTTCGATCACGTGTTGCAGCTCGCGCACGTTGCCCGGCCACGAATGTTTCTCCAGCAGCCGGACCGCTTCCGGGGACAACGCCGCGGTGGCGTTGTCCGGCTCAAAGCGCCGCAGAAAGTGACGCGCCAGCAGCTCGATGTCGGTTCGCCGTTGCGCGAGCGGAGGCATCTCTATGGGGAATACCGACAGGCGATAAAAGAGGTCCTCGCGGAATTGCTTGCGCGCCGCCAGCTCAGAAAGATTGGCGTTACTCGCGGCCAGCACCCGGACATCGACCCGGAACACATCCGAGCTGCCCAGCCGCTGCACCTCGCCCTGATCGAGGAAGCGCAGCAGTTTGGCCTGCATGCCCAGCGGCAACTCTCCGATCTCGTCGAGAAACAACGTCCCGCCGTGCGCGCTGTGGATCCTTCCGATGCGCGACTGCACCGCGCCGGTGAAAGCGCCGCGCACATAGCCGAACAGTTCCGATTCCAGCAGCGCTTCCGGAATAGCCGCGCAGTTGATCACCACGAATTCCTTGGTGGCGCGCGGGCTCAAACGATGAATGGCCTGCGCAATCACTTCCTTGCCGGTGCCGCTCGCTCCGGTGATGAGCACCGGCGTGGTGCGTGGCGCGACCAATCGAGCCATGCGGTACACCAGATGCATGGCAGGTGATTGGCCGACCATCCCCGGCAGAGATTCGACCGCTGCTGGCGTGGCTTGCGGAGGCCGCGCAGTCGTCTGCGGAACCTCCCATCGCGCGATGGTTTGGAAGAGGTCATGCGCGCCTTCGCTGCGCCACTGGGACGGAAGCAGGGGATGACCAGCCTCGTCGAGCAGCAGCACGTCAATGCCAGGGAAGCGCCGGTGAATGATCTGCAATAACTCGTCGGCATCGAGGTCAGGCAGGCTGCGATCGAGGAACAGCAACTGACATTCCGTGCTTTCCAACTGTCCCAGGGCATCCGCGCCGCCGAGCGCTTCGGCTGCCGGGATGCGCGACTGCAGCAGGTTCTGCACAATCTGCTTGCGAGTGCCGGGATTCGGGCTGGCTACAATTACCGCTGGATCGGGGGAGTAATACGATTGGGCTAGGGTAGTCATGAAGATGTTGTAATCCGCGAACCTTAGAACGACGTTAGGAGAAAATTAGAAGTCTCTAGGAAATTGAAGAAATTTATTGCGCCGACGAGAGAGGGTTCTTGCGGAATATCGCGCTGGGCCACCAATCGATCTCACGCTGCGAGTGGCAAGGTGGCAATCCAGACGCGTTGCTCAGCGGCAGATTCGACCAATACGAGATCGCCACCCACCGCTCGAAAGGTCCGGTGCGCGATCTCCAACTCACCCGCCGATGCAGGACCGCAGAGATCAGCGCCTGAATCTGAGAGGGACACGGTATCGAACAGTCTCATTCTGATCTCGACCCGCTGTCTGTTCTTCTGCCGTACGGAAACGTTGAGGCTGCTCTGCGGACATCTGCGCTGTAGATACTCCAGCAGATAAAAAAACGCGCGCGTTAGTTTGGCTTCATTACCGCGGACCTGCACCGGATCGCAGGTCACTTCCAAACCGACTCCGGCAGACTCGAAGACAGGAAGCATATCTTCCTTTAGGTCGAGCAACAGTTGATGCAACGCGACCGGCGCAGAAATGTCTCCGGGATCGTCGGCATCGCTCAGTTCACGCATCAGCAGCAAACTCTGCCGCAGACGTTCTGCGTTCCGCAAAGCCGCTTCCATGCTGGCGCGATACTCCTCTGCGGTCTCATCGCAGGCCAGAGAGAGCTCAAGCGAGCAATGCAATGCGGTAAGCGGCTGGCTCAGTTTGTGGAAGACGTCAGAAACAAAGCTGCGCTGGTCGGCTATTTCGTGTGCCCCAGATTCGGCAACTGGACTCAAGCGGTCGCCTCGGCGTGGCAACTCAATTCGTACCCCACTCCGCGCACGGTATGAATCAGATGAGGCGACTGATCGCCGTCAACTTTCTTGCGCAGGTAATTGATGTAAACATCCACGATGTTCGTGGTGGTGTCGAACGACAGGTTCCACACGTGCTCCACAATCATGGCGCGGGTGATGCGGCGCCCGGCGTTGCGCATAAGGTATTCCAGCAAGGCAAACTCTTTGGAGGTCAGTTCAATGCGCTTGCCCGCCCGCTCCACCTTTCGCTCCACCCGGTCGAGTTCGAGGTCGGCGACGCGCAGAACAGTCTCCACCGTGCGCGGACCACGGCGCAGCAGCGCACGCACCCGCGCCGACAGTTCAGTGAAAGAGAAGGGTTTGATCAGGCAATCATCAGCGCCGCTGTCGAGCGATTGAACCCGATCTTCTACACGGCTTCGTGCCGTGAGAACCAAGACTGGCAGCGAAGGCTTCTTCGGACGGATGTAGCTGAGCACTCCCAGGCCATCCAGCTTAGGCAGGTTCAAGTCCAGCACGAGCAGATCGTAGTCACTCTCCAGCGCCATGTGTCGCGCCTGTTCACCGTCAGGCGCCACATCAACTGCATAGTGCTCGGCCTCAAGGCCCTTGCGGACGAAACTGGCCAGAGGAGCATCGTCTTCGACGACCAGGACACGCATTGCGGCAACTCCTTGGCAGGGTAACCTGCCAGTGGTTACCTTGATTCTGACCTACCCAGCAACGCGCGTCAACGACTCTCCTTCTCTTTCTCAAGAACGCTTTCCCGAATTGGGAAAGATGAAGTTTGAGCCCTCATCCCAGATATTCCGGATCGCGCTTCCATCCCGTGATCATGGAGTAGAAATTGTTCCAGCCGTGCAGCGCGACCATGATGAGGTGGCCCGGAATGAAGGCCACGAAACCGCACATCGCTATGAAGTGCCAGATACGCGTCAGGTGGAAGCCGCCCATCAGCCAGGTCAGCCACCAGAACTGCGCCGGCTTGTAGAGCACCATTCCGGTCAAAGTGGACATCACGCCAAAGAAGATGGTGGAAGTATAGGCCAGTTTTTGCAGCGGATTGTATGCTGCGTCGGCGGCCGGCTTGGGGCCAAAGAGAAAGTAATGCCGCGCCATCGGCCACACGCCTTTGATATCGCGCGGAGTGAACAGCACCTGCCGCCAATGGCCGGTCACCAACTGGTAGATCAAGTACATCAGGCCGCTGCCAACGAAGATCCACATAAACGTGAAATGCCATTGCAGCGCGCCGCCGAGCCATCCGCCGATGGTGAACTGTCCGGGAATATGGACAAAATCCTGCTGCGGAATCTTGGGACCGAAGCTGGGAAAGGCGCGGAAGATGCGCAGGCCGCTACCGATCATGACGACCACGGAAACCGCCCCCAGCCAGTGAGCTACGCGCACAATCCACGGATGCTCATAAGCCACTGTGACCGTCGTGGTTATTTCTGCGGGTTTAATGACCGCTGCATTTGTCGCCATCGTCGATCTCACAGTCCGCCGTACCAGCTATAGCCCTGATCTTCCCAGTAGCCTCGCTTGTCGGCCTGCAACACGTTGGTCACGCGAATGGTGTCCAGGTATTTAGCCTGCTTGTAGCCGAGTTTGGTCGGCATTTGCAGCCGCAGAGGCGCGCCATGTCCGCGGTCGAGCGGCTTGCCATACATCTCGTAACAGAACAATGTCTGGGGATGTAGCACCGTCTCCATGTCAATGGACTCGTAGTAACCGTCCACGCATTCGACCTCCAAAAAGCGGGCGCCGGTATCGGCGCCGATGAGCTGCAGAAAATCGGAAGCGCGGGTTCCGCCGAAATTGCCGATCACGTCCCAGCCTTCGACGCAGACGTGACGCGTGTTCTGCACGAACTTCGGTAGCGCTTGAATCTGCTCCAGCTTGTATTCTCCGGGACGCTGAACTAAACCTTGCACGGTGAGTGTCCATTTCTCCAGGTCAACGCCGGGATCAGCGACATCGTAGAAGTTGTAGGGGAAGCGATCGAACGGAACCACATCGCGGTTGGAAAATGTTTGCGCCGGCCGGTGACGTCCGAAGAGCTTGCCGGAAGCCCAGTCGCTGAAGTGCAGACCTTCGTCGAGCAGCGGCTGACGGAACTTCGTGACCGCAAATGCGCCGACGGCCAAAACCGGGACAAGCTTCAGCATCTCGCGACGATTCATCCGCTTGCGCTCTGCAGGACTGACCGCGCGAATTGGTTCGCCCGCTGGGCCCGCGCTTGATACAGCCACGATCACCGTTTCCGATTCCTGCGGCGGGGTTTCCCTAGGATCTGTGGGCTGTCCCTGTCGCCGCACCTCAGGTTCATCGTGCTGCGGCTTTTCCGCGCCAACACCGCTCTGTGGTTCGGCCGGATTATCGTTGGACATCTCTCACCTCAATGACCCGCTCAATAGGACTCGCGAACACGAGGAAAGTTGCACTGAGTCGCCACCCAGAGCGCGAAGAAGCTCGCCATTCTTGGCTTCTTTGCTACCTAACAAGTACGGCGGAACCGCGCTGATGGAATTTCTGACCTCCGCAAGAAGTGGGTTCGATAACGGGCGCTCCAAGGTAGTTTCAGATCTTTCTAGGGGCCACCCCTCCCCACGCGGTTCTTTAGAATCATTCGATTACCGACTTTTTCCCGGCAAGCTATAGAGCCCCAATGGTTTACAGGTATCTTCTTTGATTGCATATGTTTACGGCACCAATTCTGCAAAACCTCGGTCAGAACCCTCCAGTCGCCTTGCCTCGAGCAGAAGCCAAGATTTTCAAAGAACCCCTCCAGCGCAGCGCTGGGGCGAGCTAGGGACACGTCTCCGCCAGATCGCCAGTGCGGACGCTGCTGTCAGGGTAAGTCAGAGATGGGGTTTGTCAAGATTACGAAGGTACATGTCGGGTAACTGTACTTTCGTAACTTTCGGGCGGGAGGGTAACCTGAATCTACCCGCTGTAGTCAGGCGGGGCGCATGGGCTTGCTACTTGATTGGGGTCGACGACCAGCGTTTCAGGCGACCGGCTTGCCGGTTGCTGCCGGCTTGGGCTCATCGCTCCACTTGCCGCTGAAGAGCCTCTTGCCGCGACGCTCGGCGACCACCGCCGTTATCCCCATCACACCCATCACCAGGAAAATCGCGAAGAAAACAACTGCAATCACGAGGACTGGCATAGTGCACCTCTAGCGCCATTGTGCGTCGCAGGTGAACATTGCTTCCGTGACGGGGATCACAGGTGGGTGTGAGGAAGGCAGCATTTAGCACTTGGCACTTAGCACTTAGCAAAACGATTCGAGGACAGGTTCGTGGCGGAAGCCCGGGGCGTCGCGGAAACAGGCAGTAGCAGAAGCAAAGAGGGGAGCGTCGCCGCTCCCTTCTTGATCTTCCCGGGGCTGAAGCCCCACTTCAATCTGCCCTCGTGACGCGCGGCTGAAGAGGCTGCTGAAAAAGTCCGAAAAGCAGATTCCTCGTGGGCTGAAGCCCACTCGGAATGACAAGAAGAAAGGACTTGTACGGCGCACCTAAAGGTGCGCCCCTTCAAAACGCATGGCAAATGCCTTTTTTCAGCAGCCTCTGAAGCCGCGCTCTACCTAGTTGCTGTACAGCAGCACGCCCTCGGTCTTCTCTTCGCCTACGGGGCGATAGAAGAGCTGGCTGCCCTCGAGATAAACCTCGATGAACGTGGGCCGCTGTGCGAACGTCCCCTGGATAAGCGCCTCCGACATCGGGTCCTCGATGTACTTCTGCAGCGCGCGGCGCAATGGACGAGCGCCGTAACTGCGGTCGGTGAGCGTCTGGTCGAGGATCCACTTGCGCGCCTCTTCCGTTACCGTCACAGTGATAGAGCGCTGCGCCAGGTGTTGATTGAGCTGCTGCACCATCAATTCGACGATCTGGATGAGGTCCACCTCTGCCAGAGCGTTGAAGATGATGACCTCGTCGAGACGGTTGAGGAACTCGGGGTTGAAGGTGCGCTTCACCTCGTTCTTTACCATGTCCTCGACTTTGGTGGAGATCGTCTCCTCCTGCTCGGACTGGAAGCCCAAGCCGGTGCGCTTCATGAGATGGCGCGCGCCGATGTTCGAGGTCATGATGATGATGGTGTTCTTGAAGTCCACCGTATTGCCCAGACCGTCGGTGAGCTGGCCATCTTCAAACACCTGCAACAGGATGTTGAACAGGTCAGGGTGCGCCTTCTCAACTTCGTCCAGCAATACCACTGAGTACGGCGCACGCTTCACGCGCTCGGTCAACTGGCCGCCCTCTTCGTAGCCAACATATCCCGGAGGTGAGCCGATGAGCTTGGAGACGGAATGTTTCTCCATGAACTCGGACATGTCGAAGCGAACGAGTGATTTTTCGCTGCCGAACATGAACTGCGCCAGGGTGCGCGCGACTTCTGTTTTGCCGACGCCAGTGGGGCCGAGGAAGAGGAACGACCCGATGGGACGGTTTGGGCTCTTCAGGCCGGCACGCGAGCGGCGAATGGCGCGGGCCAGCGCGGTGATCGCACGGTCCTGCGAGATGACGCGCCTGTGCAGCTCTTCTTCGATGCGAAGCAGCTTCTGGCTCTCTTCTTCCTTGATGGAAGCTATGGGAACGCCGGTCCAGCGTGAGACCACGTCCTCGATGTCCTCGCGGCCAACGACGCCGGTGGACGACTCGTCGAGGTGATACTTCTCACGCAGGGCGCGCAGGTTCTCGCGCTCTTTGCGCTCCTCGTCGGAGTAGAAGCGGGCCTTCTCGAACTCGTGGTTCGCTATGGCGTTTTCCATGCGGTGCACGATGAACTTGATTCGCTTTTGCACCTCGGTGATGTCCTCAGGCAGAGAAGTCTGGCGGAGCTTCACGCGAGCGCCGGCCTCGTCGACCAGGTCGATGGCTTTGTCCGGCAGGAAGCGATCGGGCAAATAACGGTTGGAGTGCGAGACTGAGAAGGTAATCGCCTCGTCGGTATAGGAAACGGCGTGGAACTTCTCGTAGCGCTCCTTGATCCCGAACAAAATCTTGACCGCATCAGCCTCGTTGGGAGGCGGAACTTTCACGGCCTGGAAGCGGCGCTCCAGTGAGCGGTCCTTCTCGATGGACTTGCGATACTCGCCCGGCGTGGTGGCGCCGATACATTGAATCTCGCCGCGCGACAACGCAGGCTTCAAGATGTTGGCGGCATCCAGTGAACCCTCGGCTGAACCCGCGCCCACCAGGGTGTGCAGCTCGTCGATGAAGATGATGGAATTTTGCGACTCCATCAGTTCCTTCATGATGGTCTTAAGGCGTTCTTCGAACTGGCCGCGGTACTTGGTGCCGGCGACGATGAGCGAAAGATCAAGCCCGAGGATGCGCTTGTCAGCCAGGAACGACGGCACTTCGCCGTCGGCAATACGCTGCGCCAGACCCTCGACGATCGCGGTCTTGCCGACGCCGGGTTCGCCGATCAGCACCGGATTGTTCTTGGTGCGGCGGCAAAGAATCTGTATGACCCGCTCCAACTCGCCGTCACGACCAACCAGCGGATCGAGCTGGTTGTCCATCGCTGCCTGTGTAAGGTCGCGCGAGAACTCCGACAAAAGCGATGACTCGCGATTGCGTTGCGAGGGCTGCGATTTCTCCTGCGAGGTGCGCGCCAATTCTTCGCGGATGGTCGAGAGCCGCAGTCCGCGCTCGTGCAGAATTTCAGCCGCGAAGCACTTCTCTTCGCGCAATAGCCCCAGCAATAAATGCTCCGTGCCAATGTGCTTGTGCGAGAGCCGCTCAGCTTCCTCAGCGGCGTATGCCAGCACACGCTTGCACTCGTTGCTCAGGGGCAGGTCCACGGAAGTGGAAACCTTCTCCCGGATGGTCGTATGACCCTCAATCTGTTTCCGGATGGATTCAACCGAAGCATGGGACCGAAGGAACCGATTGGTGAGTGCCTTGTCCTCGCGCAGGAGGCCGAGCAGAAGGTGTTCCGTCTCGATGTACGGAGAACCGAACTGGCTGGCTTCGTAGCGCGCGAAGAAGATTACTCGCCGGGCCTTTTCCGTGTACCGTTCAAACATGGACCTCTCCAGGAACCCGTCGGGATGTTCCCCCCGATTCGAGCTCTGTTACCTACCTTTTCACCTGTCGCCGGTCCCTCAACAAAACATGGGACCGAACCATGAGGACCTCGTAATAAGGTCCTCCACTACTGCAAACCCGCCTGCCGCTCGCCTGTTGCATAGGCAGGCAGCGACTGCGGCAACACTTCGGTCGTCTGACCACGCTCCAGCCGGAGAACACGGTCGCACCGGCGTGCAAACCCAAGATTGTGAGTAACGATGAGCGAGGTAAGACGATAGTCGCGATGTAACCTGGCGATCAAATTAAAAACCGCTTCCGCCGTCCGGTTGTCGAGGTCTCCTGTAGGCTCATCGGCCATCAGGATCTTCGGTTTAGTAATCAGCGCCCGGGCCAGTGCCACCCGCTGCTGCTCTCCACCAGACAACTCGCCGGACCGATGCGTGGCACGGTCGGCTAACCCAACCTCCTGCAACCAGTGCAGGGCCTCGTGCTCTGCTTCACGCCTGTCGTCGCCGCGCATTAGCAGCGGCATGGCAACATTCTCGGCGGCGGTAAATTCAGGCAGCAAATAATGGAACTGCCACACAAATCCGAGCTCGCGACTGCGAAATTCCGCTGCAGCGTCTTCCGACAGCTTCGCCAAATCAACTTGGGCGAAGTATACGTCACCTGCGGAAGCAGTATCAAGGACTCCGAGTATGTGCAGGAGGGTGCTTTTCCCGGCACCTGACTCCCCCACAATG
>Ga0209656_10001634_pt1 | contig 14672 bp, 16 predicted proteins | sample BogFormECP12_OM2_FD_188239 | JGI IMG/M metagenome (GOLD analysis project Ga0209656, IMG submission 188239) | Bog forest soil microbial communities from Calvert Island, British Columbia, Canada - ECP12_OM2 (SPAdes) (version 2) | ecosystem: Environmental > Aquatic > Freshwater > Wetlands > Bog ... | reverse complement strand
AAATCTACCTCTACTTTTCGGTTACCTAAGTCTTGAAATAACCAGGATTGTTCTCTACAGTCTGTCATCGAAGCGGCGTCCTTTTTGTAAAGTTTAACTTGTTGAGCACCAAGAATTTACAAAAAAAAGGCGCCGCTTTGCTAGCTTTTTTGTGAGTTTTTCGGGCTAAAGGCTCTCCAATCGATAAGCCGGCGGCGACGGTGTCGCCGGCACCTTCGGGTATGGCGCCGCTGCTGCAAGTCTTGATTCAACAATACGCTACAACCGGGCTGCCTCCGGCTTACCTGCCCAAGCATTAATCGTCCACCGATGCGGACCGCTTCTTATGAATAAAAAACTTCTTTGCCTCTATAGTCTGAAGTTCAATCCCTTCTCAGCCGAAGTGCCCACTTCTGCTTTGTGGAGCACTCCCTCGATCCAGAGCTTCTGCTGGCGGATCGAACAGCAAATTGGCGAAGGCGGTTTTGCGCTGGCTATGGGCGATCCCGGCACAGGCAAGAGTGCCACTCTGCGCATCCTGGTGGAGCGCTTGGGCAACTTGGCCGATGTGATGGTGGGAGTTTTAACTCGTCCACAGGCTGCAGTGGCCGATTTCTATCGCGAACTTGGCCATCTGTTCTCGGTCCCCTTAGCTCCTCACAACCGATGGGCCAGTGCCAAGGTTCTGCGCGAAAAGTGGCTTCATCACATCGAGAGCTCTCTGTATCGTCCGGTGCTCCTGATCGACGAAGCCCAACAAATGAGCTCTTCGGCTTTAACTGAACTGCGGCTGTTGTCCAGCGCCGAGCTCGATTCGCGCTCCATCCTCACCACCGTGCTGGCCGGAGATAATCGGCTGGCTAGCCGTTTGCAAGAGGCAGAGCTCTTACCCATTGCCAGCCGCATCCGGGTGCGGTTGCGCACCGAAGCGCTCGATCCGTCCCAACTACTGCAGTGTTTAAACTACTTGCTCAAAATGGCCGGTAATCCCAAGCTCATGAGCCTCTCGCTTTTGCAGACTCTGTGCGAGCACGCTGCCGGCAACCTGCGCCTGCTCATGAACATGGCCAATGATCTGTTGGCTGCTGCTCTTGAGCAGGAACGTGAACAGATTGATGAAAAGCTCTTCTTCGAGGTTTTTTCCATGGATCCGAAGCCGGCGCCCAAACGCTCATGAACCAACTGCCTGTCCAACGCGCCAGCGAGCTCTCGATCGACTCGGCTCCACTGACCCAGTGGCTGGTTGAGGGGCTCTGGTCCGACCAAGCCGTGGGTATCCTCGGGGGCGAACCCAAATGCTGCAAAAGCTTCCTGGCCCTGGATCTGGCGGTCAGTGTCGCTTCAGGGGCTCCCTGTCTGCGCCACTTTGCGGTCCAGCGCACCGGACCGGTCCTCCTGTTTCCGGCCGAAGACTCTCTGGTGGTGGTGCGTCGGCGTTTGGAGGGGATCTGCTCGGCGGCCTGTGTCGGCTTCCAGTCTCTGCAAGTCGAAGTCATCACCACGCCGACGCTCCGCTTGGACACGCCCACAGACCGGGAGCGGCTCACCAATACCATCCAGGCACGCCGACCGCGCTTGCTCATTCTCGATCCTCTGATCCGCCTGCATCGGGTTGACGAGAACGACGCCTCACAGATCGCGGCGCTGCTTTCCTACTTGCGCCAGCTCCAACGAACATTCCAGGTCGCGGTTTTAGTCGTCCATCACGCCAGAAAGGATGCCAGCGCCACCCGCCCCGGCCAGGCCTTGCGTGGCTCCAGTGAACTCCACGGCTGGGGTGACTCCAACCTTTACATGCGCCGGCGCGGCCCCCAGTTGACCTTGTCCACCGAACACAGGGCCGCTGCCTCCCAAGACCACATTCCCCTCCAACTAACTCAAGCCGGTTCGGCGTTAGCCCTCTCGGTCGCAGCGCAGGACTCCTCCATTCCGGAGCCGGGTTCTGAACCTTCGGCTCTGCAGCGCATCCAGCAGATCCTGGCCGGCCTGGATCAACCCGTCACCGTGCAACAGTTGCGCAAGCTCTGCGGCATTCGCACTACCACGGTTTGCTCCTGCCTGGCCCAACTGCTCGACAACGGCGTGGTAACTCGCGATAGCAGAGGCTATCAACTCAATCGATCGCTCCAATCACCAGCCGTTTCCGTTTCCCCGCCTATAGGCCCCCAGGGAAACGGAAACGGGAAACAGTCCCCTTGAGGACACTTGAACTCTGGTCCAAGCAAACCCATTTGCTCCAGCGGAGGATAGGGCAACGCTGGCAAGCGACCCGAGCGCCGGCTGGAGCCCTGCAAACGGCAGCTCGGGCGCTCCTCGTCCGAGGACCGCCCGGGCTAGCCCCTGCCGGCGCAGGAACAAAAGCGATAAATGCTTCGGTGTTTTACCCCACCAGATTGCAAATCACAATTGGCCCACGCAGTGACAACTATAATGCCCCCCCGGATCGGAGAGATAACCATTGTTAACCACTCACAGCCCCGCCTCGAGCCAACCGCTCCGTTAGTCGCAGCATATAATTCCCTCGATTTTCCCGAAAGCATCGCCATCAGCAACCGCGCTCGCTCTCAGTGCAGCCGCTGTGGTGTGGCGTGGACTAAGTTCTCCAGCAAATTACCGCCCCAGCTTCAATAAGGCCGCAGACTTTCATCCGCGGAAACGGTTCAAGATGTTGGTCAAGGAAGCACCGCATTTGTTGCTTCAACGCGATCGGATTCCGGAAAAGCTTTATTTACTCTGCAGCAGAATCTTTACGAATTAAAAATCCAGATACATCAACTCGCTGCTTGAGAACTGGAAGTTGCAGATACAATCTTTCATTCACACGTCGAAGTGCTACGTGCCAATGTTTTCCTTCGGTCACATTTAAATGCTCCAACCACTTTTCAAAAGTCGTAAACGGAAAGAGCAAAACATCGCTTGGTCTTTCGCATTCAAGTGCGAGCCAAGCCCGCTCAGACCCTAGCAGGAATTCCCGTTGCGACGGCTTAAAGCCATACCAAAATGAATTTTCTACTTCTCCCGAGCCCGGATATTTTTTTGAGCATAAACCCACCACCTTACACTGTTCGTCCTCTGATTTAAAACGAGCCGGGCCCAACTGAAGTAGAGGCACACTAAGGCGTTTTGCGACCGTCTCGAGTGCTTCAAAGTCGAACTCAGCGACCTCTTTATTAGAAGGTCCAGCTGTCGTATCTTGCTCGACTTCATCGCGGTCAAGCAACGACGGCCAAAGTTCGAGAATAATGTTCACGAGTTCCTCTGTTCGTCCCAAGATCTCATCGCGGCCCCATTTTGTGAAAGGCCTAGAAAAGTAGGCGCTATTTAACCGCAAGGCGTGGCGCGCCAGCTTCGCTTTTTTAACATCGAAGCTGCTGTTCGAAAGTTCAGAGTTCCACTCTCCCGTAACTAATGTGAGATTGCCAATCGTGTGGACATAGTCCCGATGAATTTGGTCCCACATCACTCCTAGGTCGTCTTTCCATTCCTGACTCGGCGTTTGAGGAAGGATGTGTTCAATCGTAGCCGGTCCGCTCAGAACTGTGTATCCCCCGCTTCCTTCGGAAAGTTTGCGGTTAATGCTCTCTAGTATTATCCCGGTGAACACTTTGAGCAGAGTAGTCTTAGTCGCTCCCAAGTCGTTGATGCCATGGACATTCTGGAGAGATACATAGTGCGACGTTACTTGGCGGGCGAACCAACCAATTTCTTGAATAAGATGTTTCCCGGGCTCTGGGACCAAGTAAGCCTCGCCGATTTCCCGGCTTCTTTAAAAATCACTCTCGCGAACAAAAATTGTCCCACAAATGCGCGGGTACGGAAAGAGCTAAATTCCAGACGCCTCTATGACCGAAATGAGTCCGTCCGAGTCTGAGGTTGAACTCCTTAATAAGTTCTTCGCTGCTGAAATGCGAGCGCGAGGCTTAGCCGGAAAAGTCGAAATCGAGTATCGTCAAGCAGCGTGGGGCAAAAGGCTCGTCGATTTGCTGAAGGACTCAGATGATGTCGACATTCTCGCAAGTGGTATTACTCCAACGCCCAAACGAGAAAGGGATTGGAACGTAAGGTTTTCACGCCCGACGATTAAATTTTATAGTGCAGCAGTCACACTGCAGGGCACGCTGCCCCTTAAGGAAGGTAACTTGACGTTAGGTAAAATAGGTGCGGCCAACAACACAACAAACAAGGATTTTCTCATTTCCCTGTATGGGTCGAGCGAGCGCGTATATATAGAGTCTGAGAGTCCGTATTATGATCACCTGGTCGATCGGCTTATGCACAATGAAATCCAGGGATTCGTGATAGATTCCTTGTATTATCCACAGCTAATCGCGTTACATCCGGAGTTGCTCACTAAGGCGCAAATTCTATTTCTCCGACCCGTCGTCAATAACAAGTTTCAGCTCTGGACCGCGGCATACGCTTTGCGTCCGCAGGACGTCGACTTAATCAACGAACTCAACAACTACTTACTGACCGCAGACAACGATCGAAAGCTATTGCAATCCAGGTATTTCCCTGAGCTGCCGTTCTTTCCCCTGGCTCCAAGATAAGCATGAGCGCCACTTTTGCTTTCACATAACAACCTTTTAGCACTCGAATACCGTCGTCGCTCTTGTTCGCGCGTCGCAGAAAGCAGGCAAGTAAGTTAGTGTATCGCATCGCCCTTCCCCGTTTCATCGTCAAATGCTTGTGAACTGTCTTCATTGCATCAGTAACTGTTTGCAGCTCAATTGAGGCATGTTTCACAATCCTAGGCACCTTAGACTTGGTATACAAAATATCGCTTTCCGGAAAAACGGCGCCCCTCTCAGTTGGAAAGCGACGCATTTTGTCGGGCAAGTATAATGCTTTTTGTGACGCGTCGCACGAGTGTAAACAGGAACTCGTTACACCTTTATTGCCAATATTACAAGCGCCACGAATCTCGGTGTGTAACTACTGATCCTGCACACTTTCAGAATTGACTGTCAATCCAGATCGTTCCGTCACGTAATTCCGCAACCTGTCCAAACCGCCACGCCAGATTACAGGCGGTGTGTCCGATTTGCACTCCTTTAACCACGGGGACTCCAATAGGCAAAAGAGCCTCTCGTAAAACGTCTTCCAGCGTAAACGCGGCTTCATCAGGGACGGTACAGCGAAGAAAATCTCCTAGAGCAACACCGGCCACACCGTCGAGAAACCCGCTCCAGCGCAACTGATTTATTAGCCGGTCGATCCGGTACGCCGCCTCCCCAATTTCCTCTAGGACCAAGATTGACCCTGAGGCTGGCACCCCCCATCGCGTCCCGACCAAGCTGGCATACACACAAAGATTACCGCCGATCAGCGGCCCAGACACTGATCGCTCGGGGCCACAGAAGTGTTTCCCATACAAGGGTTCTTGAGCCTTGCCTGTTAATAAGCTGTGAATGCGCTCCCGAGTCAGGTTGTCCGCAGTAGTTGCCAGGGTCTCAAGCATGGGACCATGGACCATTTGAGTACGACCCTTGTGCGAAAAGGCGCAAAAGAGCGCCGTGGCATCTGAACAGCCAATTATTGGCCTGTCGTCAAACTGCTCCTTTGAAAGAGCGGGCAAGCAGTGAACAGAGCCATATCCGCCGCGCGCAACCCACACACCGTCAATCGAGGTGTCAGAAAGCGCCCACTTTAAATCAGAAAGCCTAGCATCAACCGTTCCAGCTGTAAATAAATGACGATCCCGAATGTGACGGCCTTCAACAACCTGGTAGCCCCACATCCGCAACAATGCGATTCCTTGATCAAGGGCTCCACGGTCGGGTATTCCCGCAGGGGCAACGACAGCGATGACAGCATTAGCGCGCAGCATTCCAGATTTTATGAATCAGCGCGCAGAACCACAACCTCCGTTTGTAACTAGTTCGACAAAACAAATCTTCGCAGACTCGATTTTGGCGCGGGTCTTTGGGTTTGCTGCCACCCCATAAAAGGCGCGATCGAAATTATAATAAAACCCGAGTTTCCTCTGGTGAGTTGTGTGCAGGGCTTGCGGCCCGGGTGCGTGTAGATTTTGCACAATCTCTTTCACGAGCAGCCATCGGTGGCTTGTCAGCGAACACTCACCTCGGAAGCGACTTTCTTAACAAAGCATCGATTTTGCATAAGGTACCGATTTCGGAAAACGAGCAAGAGAGGGCCTCATCGCCGGCCCCCTATCCCCCGCTAGGTTAAGGCGACGGATCATTTCGCTCCAGGGCCGCTCGGCTTCTTTTCGCCGACCGTAAGTCGTTGCTCACAAGGCTCAGATATTTTGGGCGCTTTTCGAAGGATCCGAATCCCAGCCCGATAAAATCTCCGCCAATGTCGCCTCGAATCCGGCAGTAGACACCGACGTAAAAATTATGGACCAGTAACCACCACCCGACATAATTTGTTACCAGCAGTCCTGGTCCAAGTTTAATGACTTAACTCCCTTTACGCGCTGCGCGAATACAATACTAATATACTAAAAACTGGCGGAGGGAGTGGGATTCGAACCTGCGGATCATCGCCGTCCCCGATTTGCAACAGAAGTGTAATCACCGTTGTACCTACAATCCATAATTCAGTCGCCCAACTACGTGGCATTCAATATCCAAACATTTGTTCTGACCTTAAATTCTCGACCATATCTGGCGGCTCAGTGTCGTCGCTGTAGCCGCCGGGAATCGGTACAAGTCTTCTGGCCAGCGGCTGATCGAAGGGCATCGTTTGCAAGCAATTCTCTCATCTTCGGCGTCGACATCAGACTCTGAAATACCCCGGGTCCGAATACATCCGCGGCCAGCATTTTTTCGAGAACGTTGATCGCCTTGTGACGATCGATTTTGAATAAGGCTTGCGTAGATGGTTCAAGCGACTGGGCGGCCAAACGCTAATAAGCGTCGGCCCAATAGTTGTGTCCGGTAGTGTCGTAACGGTGATCGCTTACAGACCTGTGCCGTAGCGACCCTCGTCGTCTGGCGGTACTCGTGCGAGTATGAGCGAAGGCAAACTCGACTCCTCCGGTGCCTGTCATCTGACCCAAATGCCCCAAAAACAACCCGATACGCTGATCAACTACGCAAGAGCGAAGCAAGAAAGCCAAAGTCTAATAAACGCGATAGCTTTCCAAGTCTACTCACCAACAGGACAGCACATTCACACCTGTCTTCACGTGATCAATCTGCATGTTTTCGCCTAGGGAACCTTTGGGAATTGCCGCAATTCAGGTCGCCTCTCTTCGAAGCTTGGCCGCTGAATCGGGTTCTCGAGGGGGGCGCGCTCCTCAGCTGGATTCATGCCACGTATTCTTTCGAGCAGTTCACGGTCGTTCTTAATCTCTTGCTCCGCAATTTCTGTTCGGCGGTCGATCTCCTTAATAATATCAGCGGGCACTTCTCCTTCGGCGGGAATGGAGCGTGAATTTGTGCCAGGATTTTTCGTGAGGAAGGCAGGAAAAAGAAAGTCAGTTACTTTAAGCGAGAAGGATTTAATATACTTCTTCACTTCGTCCGGCAGTTCGCGGATGTGACCGGTGGACAAGTTGTCTCGAGACCAGCTAAGAAGCGACTCTGAACAGCCCTCAATTTTTTCCTCGAAACAAGGGATGATCGCTTCATCAATCAGCTGCGTTATCCACTCGTTAGCCAGTCCTCCAATTGGAGGAACTAACGCTTCCACGGCCGCCGAAACCGCAGCCGTCATCGCTTCGTTCAGGCCTGTCGAAGCTTGCTTGTAGAATTGTTCAGACTGCTCGCTCCGGGTTTCCTGCTCGTTAATGATATATTCCTGCTGATGCCACTGCTCTTGAGACTCCGCAACGCCACCAAGACGTTTCTGGGCAATGCTTTGAAAGTTGGCTGTTCCTGACACCATGTCTTGCGGGATGGTCCTCTTCACCTCCTCCACGAGGTCACGGATAAACGCCTTCCGGATCGACGAGCCTGAAATCGGCGACCGAAGACGATTGGCCGACAGTAAGCGATGCGCCCACTCTGAGGCGGATTCCGTTATGGGCAGCATATGGTCCAGAGGCTCAAGTTTTTTGATGAGATAAACCAGCCGAGTCTGAGTGGACTGCGGTACAGGCTTCTTACGCGCCTCGTCTACAGCCTCTATCACTGTCTTTCTGGCTATAAATTTTTTAGCCGATTCAGACTCCTTGCTAAGACTGACTGCCAATCTATCTACACAATTTTGATACTCTTCTTGTGCCAGTATGTCCGCTTGGCGAGCTTCGAAGAAGGTGAACGTCGTAAGGGCGAGAAGAAAGAGATAAAGATGCGCAAGCTCTTTCTGCGCGTGGATCAGCCGGCCTATGGCCTTTGATTTTGGGAAAAGACAAAGCACGCCTAATAACAGCGCAAGGACAAGAAGGTAGGTAGTTAAATCCGGGCCGCTTACAGCGTGAATAGCGCGCCGCGTTTGGCGGAGGGTCTGATCGATTTCAAACACGAACTGCTGGCCATTGTTAGAGATTCTAAAGAATGTAAGCACAAGGATTTCCGTACAAAACAACCCCGTTCCAATTAGCACAGGCAACGCGGCCTCATGAAGGCTTCGCGCTATCGGAGAATTTCTATTTCTGGTCAAAGCCCATACAAGCAAGGTGAGCAACACGGCGAGTGAAGCCGGCCACGCAAAGACGAATATGACGAAGGACAGAACGACCGCCGGCACGACAACCAGATCCATGATATTGGCGCCTCCGCCCTGGCATGGTCGGAGTGATCGTATTTTCACCACCATAGAATCGGTGAGATATTTATTGCAATACCTCATCAGATTTAGCTTACTAGCACAACAGGTTCTAGCCCGACCGGATATTGGTCGGCCCTCGCCATTGGTTGATATTTCCAACGTGCTGCGCGGGGCATTACTTGAAGAAGCGGCCGAAAGCAAAGAGCAAGCTAACGATCCGAAACTTTGGCAGAGATTGCGGGCAAACAACTTTTCCAGGTTTTACGAAACTCACCGGCGCTAAATCTGAGGCCGGGGCCTCGTACGCGGAGCGCGGCGCTCCCTCCCCGCTGAGCTGACACTTACCAGGCCACTTGTGTCCAATGCGGGCAGAGTCTCCGTTCCACACATCCTTTGCAGATGTCACACGCAGCCGGTCAAATGCTATCTTCGCGATGACAAGATGCCAAGCGTCATCCTATGCAACGGCGATAGACGCGAACATCGCGAGTGGTGCTAACCTACGAGTTTATTCATTTATCCAATCTATATCTACTGACTTAGCAGTAAAGCTGATAAGGTCAGGAGTTTGTGGGCTTTTTCTCTTTGTCAATCTGCTCAGCTACGGAAGAGCGCAGATTGGTGAAACTTTTGAGAAGGTTGAACCAAAACGGAGCTCCTAGGGTCAGAAGCATGGACGCCGCAATCATTCCAAAAAAATGCCTCCATGCGGCGGCACCTGATATTCCGAGAAAGGTGAGAACGTGATGGACAAAAGGAAACGAACTGTCAAAGGAAAGTGGGTAGTTCTCAGGAATCAATTGTAGCTTTGATTGGTCATAAATCCCAGCAATGCTGCCAAACTCCTTTTGCGCCGCGTCAATGCGGCCTCGAGATTTCTGCTGCACGGCGTCATCAAAACCTTGGATGATTGCTGCCCGCTTCTTGTCATCGAGTTGATGCTGCGAAATCTGCTGATTCAGCCACTGGACTCCCTCACCGTAGCTCTGGACCGCAGGTGCATCACCAAAAGTTTTAACGTCATCATTTGTGTCTTTCATCTCTTTGAGAGCAGCCGCGTAGGTTGTGCCGGCAAACTTCACATTGAGCGCCTCGTCCGCGCGCTGCTGCACTGCCTTGGAAATATTCACCAAGCCATTTCGGAAATCCGTATCAGCGGATAACCTCGTCAGCAGTTGAAACGCCTCCAGTTGCATGATGAAAGCCATGGTAAAGGAGGCGATAACGGTAATTTGTCGTGCATGCATCGTGAACCACTGCGCCGCACGGTCTTCCACCGTCTGAAACGCCGTTGTCCACTTTTGCGATTCCGTTGTCACCGCGCCGGCGGTCTGCGCGAGTAATGCGTTTATCCGCGCTCTACGCGTCCTTAGCCTTTGTTCGTCGAATCGTTTGGGCCATTCCGGGGGTGCCAGCCGCGGGCGACCAATTGCCGGTGAAGTATTGTCTCGGCGTGATGAAGAAGGCGATCGAGGACGGCGGAGGTAATGGTGCTATCGCCGTTGAAGATAGCGGGCCATTGTTTGAAGGCTTTGTTCGAGGTAATGACGATGGAACCGCGTTCGCAAGGGGGCGTCTTGAAGGTGGCAGATGGGTGTTAATCACCGTGAACGACATGGGAATCATCACACCTCCGGTTGACCAGCCTTTGCGCACAATGTCGAACCGGCAATGTGCATAATGTAATCGCTCGAAGCGCTCTTGAGTCCAGGCCTCTCGTTAATCGATCGATGTGTCTGAACGATTGCGCCTATTCTTTCTTGATAGGTCCAGGGGTCCCGCGCGCGGAGAGATAGCACGCATAAATTCGAGCATCGTTCGATGCCGAAACAGGCAAAGTGAAGTTGATCTCTACCAGCAACAAATTAAGCGAAACATTCGCCACTATGTGTGTAGCCTACCACCTTTTTGTAGGTCTATTTTCAAATTAAGGAGGTCTCGAGTTATGGAGCCAAGTCGTACCCAGTTTTTTTCACGCAGGCAAAAGGATCTTGACGAAGAATGCACCAAAGCAAAAGAGCGAGCTTTCCGCACTACGACGAAAGATGGAGCCGAAACGTTGCGCCTTGGTGACCTGCTCAACTTTTGTTACGCAAAGATTAGTAAATACGAGTTCGAGACTCGGGCGCGCGCAAGTTGGTCTTTCGGTCTTGCAGTGGTGGCAATGCTCGCAGGTTTCGGTATCCTTTGCTGGGGAGCGTATGTGCTCTTCCACGCCAAGAACATCATTCCGGGATCGATCATCTCAGCCGTAGGAGGCGCGATGAGCGCCTATATCGCCAAAACGTTCCTGGACATTCATCGAGTTTCGTTGCAGCAGCTAAACCATTATTTCAAACAGCCCGTTCTTAGTTCGCATATTCTTTCGGCGCAACGACTAGCCGATCGCTTAGACGACGACACATTAAAGAAAGAAATGTACAGGAATTTGATTGATCAGGTGATTGCTCTCATTCCTGCGGACGAAGCCAAGGCGGAGGATATCGCGGATCTCGGATCAATGCACCGAGTTCCCAAATCCAAAATGCGACACCATGTTCTCAAAAAACTCCCGAATGGGGGGAAGCCGGAATCACTGGAAGTACCTACGGGAACATCCGAAGCAAGAAGGTAAGTTTCTGGTAATTGAAAATTCAGGTGGCAATCGGGTTTCCAAGAAGCAATGAGGGCTAGCAGGGACTGGAGGCGAGAGGACAACTTAAACCCGGAGCACGGAGACCCTGGGCACCGCGCCAAGTAGATGGGTACCCCTTTCGAAGGGTTGCGGCGCCCACCGTTATCATACCCGTCTTCACCTCGAATTGTGGGCGTAACGTCCGGCATGTAACCTGATAAGTACCGTCTCCCAAATTGATTCTCACGGTAGCTGTCGCTTTGTTCTTCGAGTTTGAATGTACTTCGGAAATCATGCGATCGATTTTCGAATGTTTCTGGGATGTCGGCTGTAAATTTAAGTGCCACGATGTGCATCGGCGGATGCTTGCAACATCCGCTGGGCTACGATGCCACGAGGCCGAAAGTGCTAGAAGCCAGCCGTCGGTTTTTCGGGAGCGACGTAGGAAAAACGGTGGCCGGAGCGCATCTTTCTTGGACAGAAGACGAGGTGGTCAAACTCCATCGGCGGATAGCGTCCCGGTACTTGGAGAGACCCAACTGGATGGTTGAAATGCCATATTACCCGTTCGGGTGATAGACGTTCTTCGCCAATTGCAATCGGTACGTTTTGGTGCTCTATTCTGCTTCTTAATACTGGCAGATTTTTAACTCAAATCGACATCGCCGATTCCGTACGCACTGGAGGCTTCACTCTGACCCCGTGACCGTAAAACATAGAAAACCCGGAAGGCCAAGAGCTGTCCACTATGCTATTGGGGTGATCATCATTCTCGTGGTATCAGCTTTCATATGCGCCTATCTTCCGCTGGAATCTGACAAAAAAGGTGCAACCTGGATTTGGCTCGCCATCGGGAAACAAGGTTTGATTCCTAAGATCGGCAAATGTACAGCGAGGCGCGCGAATTAGCACTCGAGCACGGATGCACCGTCCTCCAGGCCGTTCGGGAGTGGTATATGGCGAAAGGCGGCTCTAGCAACAGCAAACTCCTGGGCAACGCTATTCAGAAATTTCTGTCCTCCAAGAGGACCCGATCTCCGGCGTACACAGATAAACTCAAGGCTGATATGCGGCTGGTTCAGTCGCGTTTTGGCGCTGACCGGCCAATCGACCGAATTCGGTCTAAAGAAACACACACCCGAGCCGCGCTCCGATCTTGACAGAAGAGGTCTGGAGATTCCCAAATCGCAAAATGATCGCTATAATGAGCGCTATTCAAGATCCCTTTGATTTAGGACCGTACCGGTGGCACGATCCAGAATCTGCAGGTGAGTCTTCGCGGCTTGCGGCTCGTTACCGATGGAAAGGACACCTTTGTTCTGCGAATTCACGGTGATGCGTTTGTACGTTTGAGCATTGGAGCCGCGGCGTATCGTCAGATCAAAAGTCGCGGAAGGTCCGACGTTGTCCACCGTGATGCCGTTGGCCTTTGAGTCTAATCCGAAGGTCACTTGATGACCTGGTGCCAAGGAGAAGTTGTTCAATGTAAATTGCGGCGATTCAGTGTCCCTGTCGAGTGCCATCGAAACCGCCGCATTCTTCCGGGATGCATTCGCCGCAGTGGTCAAGGTCACGGTGGCGCCGCTGCTTCCCGCCTCATTGAGGTGAATTTGATCGGTCTTGCCCGCTTCTACCGGCAGAGTCACCACCGCACTGAGCGTCGCGGAGTGAACATGCCACTGCGCGGTTCCCGACTTTTTGCCGACGATTTCATGTTGGAGTCTGCCGCCATTACCAAGGAGATAGTAAAGTTCCGGTTTTGACGGCGGCGTCACGAGATGCCCGAGGGCGGTAACGCACTATCTAATGAGCTCTGATTTTCTAAGACGATTTGACGGCCCGATTCTGGCCCACTGTGAAATGGGATCCGCGCCATGTTGATGCGCTGGTTGGGATCCTTACGAATGTGCTCCCAGTCAGTCGGCGGATGCGGAAGATTCGGCTCGTAGAAGGTTTTGCCGGACTCGTCCGTAATCTGCTTAATCTGCGCATCACCGCCGAAAATGATAAAAGCGCCGCCGGTCAACATAAGACGGGAAGCCCTCCCGGAGAGGGCTGCTCGGAGATTCGCGTTTCTGCTAACTAGCTAGTTCCCCAGAACCGCTGCGGATTCTTTTTGCGGCAAGAAACCGTTTCGTCTTTTAGTTTTAGCATGTATTTAATGCCTCAGGTAGGACTTAGTTTCCTAGCTTTACCTGATCTGGTTTCTTAGGAGTCGACTGCCTAGTCTTTGCCTCTAATGACGTATTGGTGCATAACCTTGCGGTACGCTTCGGTAAGTTGTTCCGACCCAAGCTTGAAAGTCAGCTTGGCAATTTTGCCGGTAAAGTGGAACGGCACCTGGTAGTCGTTGTTATCCACTGGCGTACGGGTGTCCATGCCGATGTCGAAAGTCTCGTCCAAGGTTAGGAGAAATGGAACGGTGCGCGGGATCTTCTGATTGGCAACTTCCTTGTCATCCACCTTCAGCATGCCGGTGGAAAACAGGGGTCAGCCGTTGACTTATGACTTTAGTGTGATTACAGCGAAGGGTGTCACGACCTCCACGGATTGAGTTTGCCGGTGCGGTCTACCACGTCATGGCGCGCGGAGATCGACGGGAAGAGATTTTCCGGGATGATCGAGATCGGTCGAAGTTTCTGGGCTATCTCGCTGAAGGCGCAGAGCGCTACCGGGTCAAAGTGTATTGTTATGTCCTGATGGAGAATCATTTTCATCTGGTCGTAATGACCCCTGAGGGCAACCTTTCGCAGTGGATCCATCAGCTGAAGACCGCGTACACGGTCTACTTTAATCGCCGCCATCAGGTAGTCGGGCATCTGTTTCAGGGCAGATTCAAGAGTACGGTAATCGAGGCTGAAAAATATTTGCTGGAAGTAAGCCGCTATCTGCATCTCAATCCGGTAGTGAGCACTTTCAATCCGATCTGGAGACGCTCAAGGAACGCGACGTCCGCAACAATCTGGCACGGCGGTGCGCAATAACGCTGTGCTGGGATCACGCTGGGTTGAGTCAGGACGAAATTGCGGCGTTATTCCGCATGCCCAGCAGCAATTCGGTGGCTCAGACGATTCGGCGAACCAAGGCCCACGACGCCCAAACTCTGAAAGTTCTAAAGAATCAAATAAGTCATAAGTATAAGTAAACGGCTGACCCCTGTGACCCCTGGCCTCGGTCCATCGCGGTTAGGGGTGTTCAAGCGAGCAAAGTCGATGACGATCTTCTGATGGCACTGTCTGCTGTTAATTGGCTAAAGTCATTGCCGATGGACTACTCCAGCCACATTTACCCTGGAGAGCTTGCGGAAAAGATCATTTCTGAATGGCCGAAGATTACGAAACCTCTGGATGGTCTTCCTCCGAAGGAGGCTCTCGTTTTTCTTTTGAGCGAAGCGTTT
>Ga0209656_10001632_pt1 | contig 14675 bp, 14 predicted proteins | sample BogFormECP12_OM2_FD_188239 | JGI IMG/M metagenome (GOLD analysis project Ga0209656, IMG submission 188239) | Bog forest soil microbial communities from Calvert Island, British Columbia, Canada - ECP12_OM2 (SPAdes) (version 2) | ecosystem: Environmental > Aquatic > Freshwater > Wetlands > Bog ... | reverse complement strand
TGAGCCCAATCAACGGGTACCACAAAATCGAATTCGATGAGGATCCGCGCGAAATTTATCTCAACGCGAAACAGGTCGAAGCCGACAGCGACGAAGTCCAGAACGTCTACTCGTTGCCCGCAATGAAGCATCTCTGATTAAGTAAGAAGGATGAATGATGAAGGATGAGCTCCGCATATATCCGAGGATCGGTATCAACGCATTGTTAAAGTCATGCGCGATTCCCCCCGCCATCTTTCCGAGCGCACGCAAACGCTCCTGCCGAATGACCTGTTGCTGGGTCGCATGCAATTCGTCGACCGCTTTCTGCAGGCGCTGATTGGTCTCGCGCAGCTGAATTTCCGCGCGGCGCCGCTCGGAAATCTCCGACTCCAAAGCCAGATTTGCCCACGCCAGTTCTTCCGCTCGTTCGTGCACCCGCATATCAAGCTGCTCGCTTGCGATTTTTCGATCGGTAATGTCTTCAACGATCCCCGCGACCTTGCCGCCAGTCTGGTCTCTGTTTAAAACCGGAAATGCCCGGTCCCTGACTCAGCGAAATTCGCCGTTTGGCCGAACGATCCGGTACTGTTCGTCATAAATGCCCGTCGTACTCGCCGCCATTGCCGCCTTCAGGACACGGTCACGGTCGGCAGGATGAATCGACTCAACCCAGACATCGCGGTTCTCGTACAGCTCATCGAGAGGGCGGCCCCAGATCCGTTCGTGCACCGGACTCAGGTAAAGCACCCGATTGGACTCGGCATCGCTGATCGAAACCGCCTGATCCACATGACAAATGATCTCGCGAAAGATCTCCTCTGCGTTGTTGTCGCCTGCTCCCGAGGTTAGATCAGCTATGTCCGTCGTGGCGCTCTGCCGATAGAGCGCCAGTTCACGCGATAAGACCGCGAGATCGTTCTGTCGCCGCCGCAATTCAACTGATCGCGTTTCAAGTTGCTGGTTCAACCGAAAGTATTCTGTCGCCTGCGCGAGCAGTATCTTCAGATCCGCCCGCGTCCAAGGTTTCGCCAGAACCCGGAAAGCATCGCCGGAAATAATCGCTTCTTCGACTCCAGGAGAAGATGCCAAACCCGTCATAATGATTCGAGAACTGAGCGGCTGCAATTCACGACACGCATGCAAAAACTCGACGCCGGCCATTTCTGGCATCGTCTGATCCGCGATCACAATTCCGAAGCGTTCGACGCGCAACCTGTCGAGCGCTTCAGCCATATTTGAGATTGCCGCTAAATGATAACCTTCTCGAGAAACCTGATCGTGCAGCGTGTGCAGCACGACATGATCATCATCGACGATGAGAACGCCCGGTAACGAGTCCATGTTCGCACCGGCATGTTATTCCGGTCCTTCTTTGAACTCAATGATCGGGAATATCAACGTGACTAGGCTGGCGCCGCCCTCTGCGACGCCGACCACCGCCAAGTGCCGGCTCAGATCAGCCAGAAACCCCGGCGCCTCTTCCGCCAATTTTGAGCCAGTGCGCAGGGAGGAACAAAACTGAACGCGCACCTCTTTATTACCCTCGCGCGCCCACCCCAGCCTTAGGTAACCCGAAGCAATTCGGACATTCACCAACTCCATCGCCGCCAAAGCGATGATCTTCCGCAGAAAAGCACCACGTACGACGGAGATCACTGTATCCGATTGTCCGTTGCCGGTTGTTTCCAGCTTCACAGACCGGGGAATCAATAACGATAGCGACTTGGCCGTCTCATCGAGCAAACTCTGCACATGGACCAATTCTTCCTCGACTTCCGGCGGCTGCAAAAGAGTGCCGACAGAAACCAGCAGTTCCCGAGATGATTCGGCGCTTTCCCGGATCAGGGTGAGACTCTCGGTGAGCGCGGCATCGTTCACGCCCGCGCGCAAATGATAATCGCTGAGCGAGTTGATTCCGGAAATCGAATTGCCGAGGTCGTGGACGATGCGACGAAGAAGAAATTCAGTATAAGCGCGGTCAAAAGACCCCGGCCGGTCGTCGTGCGTCATTTAAATAGACTCCAAAGAAACTCTGAACCAGAGCCGCTTGACTCAGGTCCGGTCAACGTTTCTCAAACACCTGCAGTAGCTTATCGGCAACTGCAAGAAGGATTTCGCGGCTTGGATAGTCAGGATCCAAATATCTATCATTGTTCGCTTCGACGTGATTTTCCACCGAGTGTTCTGCGGGTCTTACGATCCGGTTCGGATTCGGAGTTTCGGATGATGCCTCCGCTACCGCCTCCAAGTTACAATTTTCTACTTTTTGCTTCGTTTCCAAGAGAAACCTTCCTTAAGGATCGACTCCAGGTTTACAAAATTTAGCAGAGAGTGACGAAAAAGCGCAACGGAACTATTCAAAAATCCAATGATCAAAGATCGGATCGGAGCGCAAGAGGCCTAACCCGCATTTCTCACGGTCCCGTGAGAAATGCGCACGGAGTGCGATCCCGCGGCCGCCGGACCGTGGTTCCCCGAAAGCTTCGGGGCAATGGGTGACCTTCTCATCCGGCCTGGGCCGGATGAGAAGTTCAGGCTAAAAAGCATTGCGGCAAACCCTGTTAACTCCTATTATTGATTGGTTCTGTCGTTAGGTCCGAGCTCCGCGGACTGACGGCTCCAGATCTACTGCTCCTGTACAAATCGCATGGCTATTGAAAAGGTACTCGTCATTGACGATGAACCCATTATCCGCCGGTCACTCGAATTACAGCTTCGGGGCAAGCGCTTGTCCGTTTCACTTTGCTCGACGATAGCCGAAGCCGAAAGACTTATCGCCCGGGATTCCTTCGACCTTATGTTTGTTGATGTGCGACTCCCAGACGGAGATGGTACAGACTTGCTAAATCGCCTCGCGCCGAGTCCGGAGCGGCCGCTGATCGTCGTGATGACCGGATATGGGACGATTGAATCGGCCGTTAACTGCATTCGCTCTGGCGCGTTCGATTACATCATTAAGCCGTTCTCCGCCAGCCAGATAGAGGTTATATTACGCAAAGCAGATAATTTTAACCAGGCTGTTCGCATCAGCCGGATGCTCGCGCAGGAGTCGCTCGACGCGGCCGCGATCATCGGCGAAAGCCGGCCGGTGCAGCAATTGCGGCAAATGATCCAGAAGGTCGCCCCCACGGAAGCGACTGTTTTAATTTGCGGCGAGAATGGGACCGGCAAAGAACTCGTTGCAACCGAGATTTTTAGATCCAGCGCTCGCGCACAGGCCCCGTTCATCAAGGTGAATTGTGCTGCCATTTCCGAGACGCTGATCGAAAGTGAATTCTTCGGCCATGAACGCGGAGCGTTCACCGGAGCGACGGAAAAACGCGAAGGACGTTTCGAAGTTGCCAACAACGGAACGATCCTTCTCGACGAGATCAGCGAAATCTCCCTGAAATTGCAGGCAAAGCTCTTGCGCGTGCTGCAAGAGCGCGAATTCGAACGCGTGGGTGGAAACCGCACAATCAAGGTGAATGTCCGCGTTCTGGCAACGACCAATCGGGACCTTCAAAAGTCCGTGGAGAACGAGCAATTTCGGCAGGACCTCTACTACCGGCTCAACGTTTTCCCCATCATCGTGCCACCTCTGAGAAAGCGGAAGGATGACATACCGGCCCTGGCCCAAGAGTTTCTCTGCCGAATTGCGCGGCGAACGGGAGCCGTGCCCCCGATCCTGAGCCCGGCTTCGCTCGATGTGATTCGCGCCTACGAATGGCCCGGGAACGTACGCGAACTGCAGAATGTGATGGAACGGGCCGTTATTCTCACCGAACCGGGCGAAGCGATTACCCCTCACCTGCTCGAGCCGATGTTCCCTGTCGAGTTACTGGACGAATCCTGGAAAGACGGAGGGCAGGAACCGGTTCCCGCACCGAACTCCAGCCTCGTTTTCCCGGAGCGCGTGATGCCGCTGGAAAAGTTGGAGCGCGAATACATCTTGTACGCGCTTCGTCAGGCGAACGGTAATCGCACCCACACCGCGCAAATGCTGGGCATCAGCATTCGCACGCTTCGGAACAAGTTGAATGAACTGAAAGTGGCCGAAGATCAGGTCGTCTGAAGTTCCCCTTGACCCGACTCGACCCGTCTCTTTCATTCGGTTCCCATGAATCGATTTGTCGACCAGGTGGCGGTAGTGACCGGCGCGGGAAGAGGGATTGGCAAGGCAGTAGCTCTCCGCCTCGCAAATGAAGGAGCCAAAGTAGCGGTGGTCAGCCGCACAGAGGCGAATTCACAATCCACCGCAAACGAGATCAACGCTCTCCGCGCGGAGAGCGCGCGCGCTTACTCGGTCGACGTGGCGCATACCGACGCAACAGCTGAGCTCTGTTCGCGGATTGTCAAAGACTTTGGGAAGGTCCACGTTCTGATAAACAATGCCGGAATCACGCGTGACCGGCTCAGCATGCGGATGTCTGAAGAGGATTGGGACGCTGTCGTTGATACGAACCTCAAAGGTGCATTCAATTTCATCCAGGCGCTTGAGCGCCCGATGATGAAACAATCGTACGGCCGAATCGTGAATATTAGTTCGATAAGCGGTCTTATCGGCCAGGCGGGCCAAGCCAACTATTCTGCGAGCAAAGCGGGCTTGATCGGACTAACCAAGGCCTTAGCCCGTGAACTCGCCGGCAGAAACGTGACCGTCAATGCCGTCGCACCCGGGTTTGTCACGACAGACATGACAGATCAATTGCCCGAAGCGATTAAAACGCATCTCCTTTCAGTTATCCCGCTGGCGAAGTTCGGTGAGTGCGAAGACATCGCTGCCGCGGTGGCTTTCATCGCGAGTCCGGAAGCAAAATACATCACCGGTCAGGTGCTGGCTGTGGACGGTGGGATGGCGATGTGAGTCCGCTCCGATTGAGGCCAAGCCCTCCATCAATGGCCAAATAATCGTACTCGTTCTCGTCGTCTTTCCAACTGGGTGGGGCGGCCTCGATGTGGCGGACCGGTGCGAAGCTAGGAACCTGAACGCGAACCGAGATTAGCGCCTATCAAAGATCGAGGCCGAGAACGACGACGAGGACGATTATGGGGGGCGAACAAAGGCCCCTTTAATACAACATTGCCTCCGCTGGTGGATCCGTGGGCTCGACTTCGTCCGCCTTTAGAATCACGTGAACTCGATCACCGTTTTTTGTGTAAGTCGCTTTCCCGATGACTTTTACCCACCCCATTTCGGTGGCACTTGTCGGACCCGATATTTGAACAGGAACCGCAATCGGGCGCGCATCGGCTGCGCAACAGACAATGAACATACGAACCAGCTTGAATTGATTGGCGTCTGATCCCGGCAGGTATTGGCCGATCACTTCGACCGTTTTGCCGGTAAACATCTTTCTAAGACTTTCTTCCGACTCGCCATAGAGAAGGTCCGTCACTTCTAGCGCAACATTTCCATCGGCCGCTTTCGGAAGGTACTGCTCGCCGCCTTGTTCGCTCGGCGACGGGACATTCGGATTCGCCTGATCCGCTGCCGCCACGGTGTTCGGATTCGATTGCTCATTCGGAGTATCCTGCGGTAACGGCTCGGAAGCACTTTCGTCGTTGTCGGCACCCAACGCCTGTGGAGGGATAACCGGAGCACTCGACGGCTTTTGCACCGGAACGCCGGAACGCCCTGGAAGCGAGGACATATCTTCAACGAACCCGCGATTTAACACGGCATGCTGATCGTAGCTGTCCTTCGACAACGCGACACCGGCCGCCAGGGGAACAAACAAAACAAAAAAGGCGAGCGCACTGCGCAATAGACTATTGGAATTTCGGTGGACACATTCTCCCTCTATGCAGCACTCCGTCGTCGCCTTCGCGCCGGCATAAATTATCCCGGCGAGACAGAAAATAATCCCTCCGACCAGTGTCCAGGGCCGGAATTGCGGGTGCAAGTACTGGTTCAATCGCCCAGTGAAGTAGAAGTCCAGAAGAACAACGCCGAGTCCGATCAGAGTGACACCGTTCAAAAGGCTACAAAGCTTGGCCCGCATACAGATAAATTAGAACGCGACTGCAGATTATCCCTATGAAAACAAAAAGTCCAACTCCCAAACCGATTACGAATCGTTTCTTGAATAGGACGCTGTAGAGAAAGAAAAGCTTCAAATCAAACATTGGCCCGAACACCATAAAAGCCATCCGCGCGAAAATCGGAAAGCTGACAAACGTGGCAGCAATAAATGCGTCAGACGTGCTGCAAAGCGTTAGAATGCTCGCAAACGCCATCATCGAAAACGTCGACAGCATCGGACTTAAGGCAAGCGGAAGGATTATCTGCTGATCGACAGCTGTGTTGAACGTGGCGGCTACGGCCGCTCCCGCCATGAAGTAAATCGCAGTGTCGATGAAGTCGTCGCAAGCCATTCTAATCGCGGCGACAAGCTTCTCCTGAAACGAGGCACCGATTCCAGAGCCCGGTGCATCGGGAAGCGGACCCACGCTGAATGCCAGACGTTTCCGGCTCGGGACTCTAACGGCGCCGGTGCGCAAAATCGACGCGGGATCAATCCCTCGGACAACGAGGCCCGCCACCACGGCCACGACGTAACCAAGCGCGAGTCGCGTCCCCATGTTCAGCCATGGAGCCTGGGCTCTGAACGCTGCGAAAGTGCTAAATGCGACGATCGGATTCACAATCGGCGATGCCAGCATGAACGTGACGCCGCATGAAATCGGGAGACCCTTGTCCATCAAACGGCGAACAACCGGGACGATGCCGCATTCGCAAATCGGAAAAAAGAGGCCGAGAAGGCCGCTGACCACCGTGGCGAGAATCCCATTTTTCGGCAGGAACCCCGTAATAATTTTCGACGGGACGAACGCTGCAATCGCGCCCGAAATCAGCGACCCGATCAGAACAAACGGCAGCCCTTCAAACGCCAGGGCCAGAAAGGAGAATAAAAAGTTTTGCCAAGTAAATGTAAACCAGCTCATTACGGTGCGTTCAAACCCGATCCAACTGACTCGTGCTCGAAGATCGTTCCGGCAAACGACAACAGACCGGCCTGAACGACAACAGAAAATTTCGTCTATCGCGCGCTGGTGCAAAATAACCGATAACGTTTGGCAGGCCCAACATTCGGCGCATGGAGGAACACTCAGTTGTCATACGGGTGCATAGTGCTAAGGGTTCTGGATTGTCCGAATGAAGATCATCCAAGCCAGTCTGCTATTATTTATGTCGATTCTTTCCTCTGCTCCGGCCGATGAGAGCGCGCCGCCAATCGTTCCGTTGCGTGATTTTTTCAAAAATCCACAAACTACCGGCTACGAACTTTCACCCAGCGGGAACCTGATCGGATTCCTGAAACCAGTCGACAACAGGCTGAATATTTTCGTTCAGGCGAAATCCGGCGGCGATGCGAAACAGATCACACAGGTAAAGGATCGGGATATTCGCAGCTTCTTTTGGAAGGGAGACAAGTATCTCCTATTCCTTAAAGACAACGGCGGCGATGAAAATTTCCATCTGTATGTGACCCAAATCGATGGTACCGGCCAGCGTGACCTGACGCTTTTCGACGGGGTGCGCGCAGAGGTAATCGATGACTTGGAAGATCATCCGACCGATCTTCTCGTTGCGCTCAATCAACGAAACAAAGAGGTCTTTGACGCCTACCGGCTCAATGTCGAAACGGGCGATTTGAAATTGGTCGCCGAAAACCCGGGGAACATCGCTTCCTGGTCAACCGATCACGACGGGAATATCCGGGTTGCGACGACGACGGATGGCGTGAATACGAGCCTTCTCTATCGTAAAACTGAAAGCGACCCTTGGAAGACAGTGATTACGACAAACTTCAAAGAAAGCTTTACCCCACAGTTCTTCACCTTCGATAACAAGTCGCTCTACGGTGTGTCGAACATTGGCCGGGATAAAGCGGCCGTTGTCGAATTCGATCCCGAAACAGGGAAAGAAACTCAGGTCCTGTTCGAACGGCCGGATGTCGACGTGTCCGGACTTAACTACTCGAAAAAGCGAAAGGTCATCACGAGTGCGAGTTTTACGACGTGGAAAGAAGAACGAAAATTTTTCGATCCAGTTGCAGAGGCGCTTTACAATACTCTCACCGGGAAACTGTCCGGGTACGATATTTACATCGTCTCGGCAAACAAGGAAGAAGACACGTTCATCGTACGCACCATTACCGACCGGTCGTTGGGGGCGTTTTACCTGTACGATTCGAAATCGGGCGAGTTGACCAAGATTGCGGATCGCAATCCATGGCTCAAAGAAGACGCGCTGGCCGAAATGAAACCTGTCGAGTACGCTGCTCGCGACGGACTCATCATTCACGGCTATTTGACGGTGCCGAAAGGCAAACCGGCGACAAATCTGCCAATCGTTGTGAACCCGCATGGCGGCCCCTGGACACGAGATTACTGGGGCTTCAATCCTGAGGTTCAGTTCCTGGCTAATCGCGGTTTCGGCGTCCTGCAGATGAATTACCGTGGGTCGACCGGCTACGGCCGAAAATTCTGGGAAGCCGGATTCCGTCAATGGGGACAGAGCATGCAAGATGACATCACCGATGGCGTCAAATGGTTGGTCGACCAGGGAATTGCGGATCCGAAGCGGGTGGCAATCTATGGCGGGAGTTACGGGGGGTATGCCGTACTCGCCGGATTGACAAAGACACCCGATTTATACGCAGCTGGCGTCGATTATGTCGGCGTCTCCAATCTCTTCACGTTCATGAAAACAGTACCACCCTACTGGAAACCGTTTCTGGATATGATGTACGAGATGGTCGGCAACCCTGAAAAAGACCAGGCGCTCTTTGAGCAAAACTCTCCGGCGCTCAACGCAGAGAAGATCAAAACCCCACTTTTTGTGGCCCAAGGTGCAAAAGATCCTCGGGTCAATATTAACGAATCCAATCAGATCGTTGACGCCCTGAAAAAGCACGGGATCGACGTGGAATACATGGTCAAGCAGGATGAAGGGCACGGATTTCACAACGAGGAAAACCGCTTCTCTTTTTACGAAGCTATGGAGCGGTTCCTCGAGAAATATCTCGCGAACGGGAGCCGTTCATAGCCTGCATCGCTCATCCGCCTAGCCCGCGCTTATCACGGCCCCGTGAGAAATGCGCACGGAGTGTCGATCCGCCATTGGCGGATCGCGGTTCCCCGAAAGCCTTCGGGGTTCGCCCCTGCAGGCTGTGCCCTTCTTGTCGGCCGAGTCCGGCACGCGTCACAAGAAGCGTCAGAACGAGCGATCCGGCGACGAGTAGCAGAGCGCTTTGAAGGCCGATTACTTGCGCGATCGACCCAATCACTGGCGGCCCAACGAAGAGGCCCATGTAGCCGGCTGACGCTACCGCGGCGATTCCTCTCCCAAACCCTTCTTCACTTTGGCGCGCCGCTGCCGAAAAGATAAGCGGAACGCAGTTCGCCAGCCCAACTCCCACCAATCCGAATCCCACAACCGAAATCGGAAAGAATCCGCCAAGGCAGGCAAGCGCCAGTCCCGCGGCCCCAACCAGACCGCCCGTAATGAAGACGACAAATCGCCCAAACCGCGCAACCCAAAAATCGCCACCAAATCTGATGGCAGCCATCATCAGCGAATCCCGCATAACCGATTCCGGCGGCTGAAATGTCCACCCCCAGATGAGTCCGCAAGAAGACTCCCGACCAATCGTAGATGGCCCCTTCCGTGAGGAAGAATACAAATGCCATCAAGGCAAGCGGTAGCACTTTTCCAGAAGGGAAGCTGATAAAAAAGCCATTGCCATGCTCGCGACGTTCTTCCGGGATAAACCCGCGGTACATGAACAAGCCGGCAATCGTGAAAGGCAACGATGTTACGGGCGCTTGGATGAACGGAGATAGTCGCATGGCAAGCAGCGCAACTCCAAACAGAGTTCCTATTAGTCCGCCCAAACTGAAAAAGGCGTGAAAGGAAGACATCGCCGCGCGGCCGGTACGCTGTTCGAACGCGGCAGCCTGGCTGTTCATTGACACATCGATCAAGCCATGAAGAAACCCAAACGGGATCAGAGCGAGCGCCAGTGCGAACCGGTTCGCGCTGATGACCGTCAGAACGGTTGCAACGCCGAGACAACAGAGCGTGAAGCCGGTAACCCGCTGACTACGGAAGCGTTCAACAATCCAACCGCCAAGCGTCATCCCGAGCAACAACCCAAAAGTCGCAGCCCAAAGGATTAACCCAAGCTCACCGTCGCTCAGACCAAGAAGCGTGCGAACCCTCGGAATATGCACTACCCAGCTCGCCAAGAGGAATCCACTCCCGAAAAATGCCAAAGAAATTGTAGCTCTGGCACTATTCGGAACCGGCGAAGAATTATCCACCAAGGGCGACATAAAGACTAAAGGATCGACACCCCCGCTTCCGCGTACTCGCGCGTGAATTCTTCGGATGCATCGGTCACAAGGTGATTTAGCATCGAGACAGGGCCCAATACCATCGGTCCCGCTGTCCCCAATTTTTCAGCCGTAGCAAGCCCGGCAACCTCTGCGCTGGCCTCAGCCATAGCCCGTTTGACTTCAAGATCTTCCAGCGTTCGGCACGTAATTCCAAGCGCCGGGTGAATGCTGCAAATGCCTAGTAGAAATAGGCTTGCCCGATATTTTCTAACCTCCGTGATTGTCGATGGGCTCATGGCAACCAAGTCGTGATGGTCGATCCTGCCACCCAACAGTATGATCTCCGCTCGACCGCCCTTCTCGGCGAGCACAAGCGCAGCCCTGGGATTGTGTGTAATCACCGTAAATTCCTTTTCTGGACGAATGGCAGCGGCGACCTGGACAGCAGTCGTGCCGCCGTCGAGAAACACAACACTCCCGTTTTGAACGAGTTGAGCAGCTTTTTCCGCAATAATTTGCTTGCTCTTTTGGTTCTCAAACTGCCGTTCAAGCGCCGGATTCAGCGCTGGCGATGCAGGCAATCCACCTCCGTGAACTCTCTGGACCAGCCCCTCCACCGCGAGTTGATTCAAATCCCGGCGGATCGTGTCGACGGAAACTTTCAATCGATTGGCCAAATCAGCAGCGATGACTTTGCCCTCTTCCTGCAAAACATTCAGGATCATCTGCCGCCGCTCAACCGGAAATACCTCCTCAAAATCAGATTCTGCCTGAAATTTCATGTTTCTGCATGAACTTGCCTGCATTAGCTGCTTTGTCCACTGTTTTTTGGACTAATTTGCACTCTAGTTGCCTGAATGTGCCGCTTTGCGGCGGCAGGAACGCCATCGCTTTGACTGAACCTGGACAGGTCAGGCTAAAGCGTAAAAGGGCAACCAGAATTGGAGCCCGGGTCCCACAGCCGCGTATAGGCATCAACTTAGGGTGGCGGTCTCAAGCGCCGAAGGCGCGAGCGGACAAGAGCCTGGGGCGAAGCGAAGCCCCAGGGACCCATTAAATAAACCGGCCAGCGCTGAATGCGCGTTGGAAAGTCGTCGTCGGACGCGCGAGCTCAATCCCAAAGGGAACGTTTTTTTCTGCCCGCGCCTGCAGCGCTCACTCGCATGCAAAAACGATTAGTATTATGTCCCACCCACGGGCAAAGCCGTGGGCTCAGGACCGTTGCCCTTGAGGGGCAACGGTCCAAGCCTCTCGGCGATTTGAAGCGCGTTGAGCGCCGCGCCTTTCAGGATTTGGTCGCCACAAACCCAGAATGCCAACCCGTTGTCGAGCGCCAGATCGGCCCGGATCCGGCCCACCTGGCAGTTGTTCTTCCCAGCGACCTGTAGAGGCATCGGGTAATTTTTTGAGCCGGGGTCATCGACGAGTTCCAGGCCTGGAAATTTTGCCAGCACATCTCGCGCTTGCTGAACGGAGACCGCCTGTTCAAACTCAGCATGGATCGCGACGGAATGAGCGCGGAAGACTGGGACACGCACGCAAGTAATCGAGGCACGGAGCGTCGGATGGTGCATTATTTTGCGGCTCTCGTTTACAAACTTGATCTCCTCTCTTGTGTATCCGTTTTCGAGGAAGACATCGACCTGCGGCAGCACATTGAATGCGATCGTATGCGGAAAAACGACAGGGGCGAAAAGCTCGCCTGAAAAGAAAGATTTCGTCTGGTCCGAAAGTTCGCGAATCGCCTTAGCGCCCGCGCCGGAAACTGCCTGGTAACTCGCTGCGATCACCCGCCTTACATGGAACGCTCGGTGGAGCGGATAGAGGGCCATCAGCGAAATGATGGTTGTACAGTTCGGATTGGCAATTATCCCCTTGTGCGTGCGGATGTCGTCCGGATTGATTTCCGGGACGACTAACGGAACCTCCGATTCCATACGAAACGCAGACGAATTATCGATAACGATGGCCCCCGCATTGACGGCGGTATGCGCGAACTCGCGCGAGGTTCCGGCGCCGGCGCTGAACAAGGCGACATCTACCCCGCGAAAAGCCTCGTTTGACACCGCTTCGACTGGGGTGTCTTCCCCCTTGAATTTGAGTACATTCCCGACAGACCTGGACGAGGCCAGTAATTTGAGTCCTCGTAGGGGAAACTCTCGTTGCTCCAGAAGTTGCAGCAACTCAACCCCGACGGCGCCGGTTGCTCCAACAATCGCTATATTAAATCCAGTACTCATGAAATGGACCCCAATTTATGTGGTTGCATCCGAATGCGCAACGCGGACGTGATGCGGCTCTTCGATGCTGTTGAAGAGCGCGCGATTGCCAAAATCAGCGGGTCAAACCCGAATTCAAAAGCGCTGGGCCAGCCCCGGAATTGATGCGCTCGGAATCAGCTTTGTTCAAATTCGGCTTCGAACGAATTTCAGAAAATCCATTTGTGTCCACGATAGGTTCAGCCTAATACGGTGGTGCTGCTAGCTAAGAAAGGAGGCGACACTGATGTACATTGTAAAATATTTTGCGGTAGTGGCTTTGGCCGCTGCGGCGCTTGGCGTTTCTGCCTGTGCGCAAAAGGAGACTCCTCCTCCGCCACCACCACCACCAGCTCCCGCAACGACCGGGTATTCCAAATAAGGTCACGACCTTACGAGGATTTGCGCCCGCCTCAGTCTGCTCTGAGGCGGGTTTTTCCTTTTTCGGGCTTTAGGGCTTTCGGGACGCTGACGTATGAGGAGCCGAATGCGAGGAACCGCCAATCCAGATGCACCGATTTCGTGATCCCCACACGCTGGTCAATTTCGACCTGAATAGCTTTTTCGCGAGGCCGGAGCGACGCTCCCTTGATCTGAAAAAAATCCTTACCATGCGCCTCCCGGCGAATTGAGAGCGCCTGGGTCAATTTGCCCGGACCTGAACAAAAGTTACCCCGGACGGAAGTCTGGCGGCGTTTCGCCATCAGCTCGAGCCCGGCCGTCGGCTCAAGGGCACGAACCAGGACAAAACCGTTCGAGCTGCCCCCTTTGCAAAGGAAATTCAGCAACCAGTGCATTCCGTAATTCAAGTAGACGTAGAGGGTCCCAGGGAGGTGCTGCTCGATGAATTCTCGCGCACCTCGTCGCATGAAAGTATGCGATGCCTGGTCTCCATGCTCCGCGTACGCCTCCGTCTCGACGATCCGCCCAGCTGTCTCTCCCCAAACCAGTTCGCATCCAATGAGCCCTTCTGCGCAGGTCACCGGGTCCGCCTGAAAAAATGTTCGCTGAAGTTGCATCTGTGGCACTTATTCTGGTCGGCTAGCCCGCATTTCTCACGGCCCCGTGACATCGCGCGAAAATCTCACAGGCCGGAAGGATGGTCCAGAAAGGTCCACGGGATCCCAAACTTTGTTGCGGTCAGTTCTGCAAGCGCCCGGACGCCGAACCTCTCGGTCGCATAGTGGCCGCCGTAGATCAAATTGATGCCGAGCTCTTCCGCCAAGGAAAATGTGTGGTGCGGTCCCTCCCCGGTGATAAATGTGTCAACACCTTCCGCTGCGGCTTTTTCGACCTGACTGCCGGCTCCGCCCGTTACGATACCCAATCGGCGGACCTGCTGCGGACCACCAGGGCAGACCCATAATTCGCGACCGAGAACCGTTTTCAAGCGGCTTAGGAGCTCGTCACGCTCGATTTCGGCGGAGATCGCATAGCCGAGGTTTAGCCCCTTCACCATAAAGAACGGTTCCGGTTGTCCCAATTCAAGGCTTCGAGCCAGGAGCATGTTGTTGCCGATCTGCGGATGGAGATCAAGCGGCAGATGCGCGCTGTAAATCGCTATATTGGATGAAATGGTACGCTTAAGCTTCCGGAATTGTGGGCCAGCCAAGCGCGTTAACCCGCCCCAGAACAGCCCATGATGCACGAACAGTAGGTCGACCTGATCTGCGGCGGCCATTTCGATCACGGCTTCGCTCGCATCGACCGCTGCACCGATCCTAGACACGTGCCCATCGTTTTCAAGTTGCAGCCCGTTCAGCGCATTGGGGTAATCTTCGACATCCTTGATACTTAGGAACCCGTCAAGAAAGCTGCAAATCGCGTCTAACATCAGCTAAAGTCATGTTATTTCGGGGACGGGAGACTATTCAAGTCACTGGACGCGGTATCTCTTTGTCGGCGTAAAGAATCGAAATCTTCTTAATTCCTCTGATCCGTCTCGCAATCGCTCGCAACTGGGAAAGAATCCGGACCAAAACCAGCTCGTTTTTAAAACCGATCGAGTAGCAATACTCTGGGCGCACAGCCATGTGCAAAAGCACCAGCGTATCGTCGTTCGCCCTCGTGTACACGAGAACACCGGCCAGATCTTTTGTGGTCCCGCGA
>Ga0209656_10001630_pt1 | contig 14689 bp, 7 predicted proteins | sample BogFormECP12_OM2_FD_188239 | JGI IMG/M metagenome (GOLD analysis project Ga0209656, IMG submission 188239) | Bog forest soil microbial communities from Calvert Island, British Columbia, Canada - ECP12_OM2 (SPAdes) (version 2) | ecosystem: Environmental > Aquatic > Freshwater > Wetlands > Bog ... | reverse complement strand
CAGCTCGCCCTCGGTGACCAACAAGTCGGCAAGCCCGTCGCCGTCCAGGTCGACCAGGCGCAGGTTGGGATCGTCGAATGCGACGTTAGGTAGCGAGGCGAAGTGCGCGTAGGACGACCATGAGAAGTCCTCAGTGCGGGTGTAGTGCCCGGGTGTCGGCCCGCTGAAATGGACGAGCGACTTGACACCGCTGCCGGCCAGGTCGACGAGCTGGCCGCCGCCGGCGAGGTCCTGGCTCGGCCGCAGCGGCAGGCATTCGGCGGCAGCCAGCCTGCCGCCGCCGAGATTGCGCTTGTAATACCAGGCGGGGCGGTCCTCGACCAGAGCGCCCGGGATGCCCTCGCCATCGAGGTCCACCCAGCGGGCGCGGCTGCCATCCACGGGCGGCGGGAGGTTCTCTGCGCTGGCCGCGTCGAGTTCGTGAACCGTCGGATCGACCAGGGCAGCCGTATAGTCCAGCCCAACCTCTGGGTAGGCGATCTCGGTGCCGTCGCGCCAGCCGGCCGACGTGACGCCGGCGAGCTTGGTGAGCGAGCTGTCATCGAGATAGTGCAGCCTCGTCTCGCGGATGAGCGCCGGGTCACTGCCGAGCTCGTCGATGTGGGCGAACACCAGGATCCGCCGGCATAGCCGGTAGCAGCGCACGTCGAAGCCGGGCTTGAACGTCGAGAACGGATCCGCGCGCGCCGTCCACGTCGACGGGGGGAAGTAGCGTGGCTCCGCTCCCGCGCCCGTGCTCTCGCGTTCGCCGTAGTCGAAGACGACCTCGAACAAGAACGATGCGGCGTCGCGCGGAGCCTCCTGTGCCGGATCGTAGGGCTGGCGCACGCCGTAGCGGATCCGGTCGATCAGCGTGTTGACGGGCGCCCTGTGCTGTTCCCACACCGATGGCACCACGTTGACGAGGTCTTCGCTGCGGTAAAGGTACACGGTGAGGTTGCCGCGATCGTCGTAGGTCCGCTCGCGGAGCCAGCGGTAGACGCGGCGCGGGTCGGACGGATCGGCGATGCGGGCGGACGGGCTCGCGCCGTACACATGGGTGCGTCCCTCCTTGGTGCGCACCAGCCAGTGCTGGTCGCCGTCGCTGCGGCGGGTCCAGCGCTCGATCCTGTCGTAGTCGGCCTCGACGCGCGGCCTGAAGCACCGGACGGCGTAGCCGTCCGCCTCGCGTGCCCCCTGGACCCAGGCGCCGCCGTCCGGCTCGAGCGCCGGCACCAGGTCTTCCCCGCTGATCAGGACGACGTCGTCGTCGTGGTATTGCGGCAGCATATTGTCGGTCCGGCGGACGACGCTGCCCAGCGGCAGGTCCCAGCCCTGGCCGTACGGGCCGTTGCCTGCCCCGGACTCGTACTGCAGCGCAAGCGACGGCTCCGCGCCGCGAGCGTGCGGGCACGCGATCGGGATGGTGACGGTGAGCGTCCCTGTCGCGCCGCTCACAGCGTAGGTCTCCCCGAGCCCGCGGACCGCGCCGCCGCCCTTGGGCATCGCCGGCGAGGGTACCGACGGCACCGTCGGCAGCGCCGGGGACCGGCCGGCGCTAGCTGGCGAACCGGGCGCTGCCAATGAGCCGGCCTGCCCTGGTACGCCAGGGACACCGGGGCGGTCGTAATCGCCCGGCTTTCGCGGATCGAAGTCTTGAGACGTCATGGCTTGTTCGTCCGGGGGTCAGGTCAGCTGGTAGTGGAGGACGATCGATAGCTCCTGCAGCGAGCCAGGATCAGCCACCGTCACCGTGAACGGGGTGTCGAAGGCCACTCCGGAAACGTCGCCGGTGAACGAGCTGGCGAATGCGGGGTCGGCGCTGAGAGCTGCGGCGGAGCCATTGACGCTGAGCGTATAGCTCGCCGGGCTGCCACTGACCCCGATGACCCACCGCCCCGCGGCGACATGCGGTCCGTGGCCGTGGGTGAAGAACGGGAGCTGGTCGCTGCCGATCGTCAGCGTGGTGGTGCCCGTCTGCGTCAGCTCATACCACTGGTCGGCAAATTCGCGCTTGATATCAAATGCCTGGGCGAGCCCGGCGTTCTGGCCATCCACGAGCATCGCGGCCAGCTGGTCCGCCAGATGCGAGCTGACGGTCGCGGAAAACCCGCTCCCGCCCTCTCGCGCGGTGTAGCGCAGATGCAGGATCACATCCGAGATTGTCGTGTAGTCGAACTGCCGGAATGTCTGCGGGAGCTCAAGCCGCCAGCTGCTGACCGCGCCGGTCCGCTCAAACGGCAGGTAACGTTCGTCGTGGAAGTCGACCTCGAAAAGGCCGCCGTCGTTTTGCGAAGAGCTGGTGGCGATCGACTGGATGGTTCCGACGTTGTAGACGAAACGGGAATCGTTGCCCGGCGATTCCGCATAGCCGGTGCCCGGTGCCGTGCTGGCGCGGTATCGGTTGCCTACCTGTGACAGGGTGCAGCTCACCGAGGTATACGGTCCTGCGACGCAGGGCACGGTGATCGCGACTGTCTTGAGCCGCCTGAAGTAATGACCAGGATGGTCGAGGTCAAAGATGGCCTCCGGCAGGCTGAACGTGACCGCGCCCGTCGTCTTGAGCTGGAGCAGGGCGAGCGGGTCGAGCTGTGCCAGCGAAACGTGCTTGGTGAGCTCGTACTCGCGCTGGTTGGCGTCTAGATAGGCGATCTGCATCTGCTCGATGTCGGCGAGCAGGCGCTGCCCAGACAGCAGGCCCTTCCGCAGGTTGTCCCAATATCCGAAGCCGATGTAGGTCTGGTCGGTCCCGATTTCCCGCTCGAAGCAGCGCTCGGCCTTATGGGCGACGTCGAGCGCGAGCCGGTAGGCGCCGAAGTAGACGCCGCTGAGCTGCCCAAGCAGGTACTCATACAGCTCCTGGTTGGTGAATTTCGAGCGCAGCAACTGATCCGTCTGGGCCGCGTTGTCGATCTGCTGCTGCTCCGCCGCCAGGTCAGCCTGCGCTACGGCCACCTTGATCCGTGCCTGGTCCTGCTGCTTGCTCAGCTGGGCCAGTTCCTTGTCGGCGACTGCCGCCTGAAATGCCCACTCGTCGTGCCTACGCTGGTAGGAGGCCAGCGTGGTGGCCTGTGCGGCGCCCGTCTGAAGAAGACCTCCGGCCGACCGGACGACGCCGGCGAAACCCGCCAGCATTCCGGCGACGTTCTCGCCGCCGAAGCTGACGCTGACGTTCGGCGAGCCTCCGAACCCCGCGATTCCGATGCTGAAAGAGGGGATCCCGTGGGCTACCGCCGCGCCTGTGTCCATGCCCATAGCAACGGTCTGGAGAGCCGCCGCGGCCTTGGTGAGGGTTTCGGCGAGAGTCTCGCCGTCGTTCATGAAAACCCGTGAGTGGTAGTAGTCGCTCTTGGCCTGCGTGACGTCCATCGATCGCTGCAGGACATCGATCTGTGCCTGCGCGTCCGCCAGCTGATTCTGCTTGGTGAGGAGCATTGCGCTCAGCAGCGCGATCTCCTCGGTGGAGCGGAGCCGCGCAAGCGCCTCGGCGTCCCTCTTCTCGAGGGCCTAGAGGATGTCGTTACCCAGCGAGACGGCAAGCTGTGCCAGCTCAATTGCCTTCTGGGCCATCGTCGAGAACCGGTACTGCGGGAGCGGGGCATTCAGGCCCGCGAGCACATCCGCGACGCTCAGGCCCTGTGCGAGCGCTGCCACCAGGGCACCCGGGTCGATGGGCGGTGCGAACAGGGCAAGGGTGCGCGCCACGCCGGTGATGTCCTGGCAATGCCGGATCTTGCTCAGCCGGTCGGCGACCGTGTCCCAGCGGCCGAGCAGCTTAGCGTTGGGCGGGATGCAGAAGTAGAGACTCGACAGGGTCAGCGGGCCCGGGGGGAGCTCAGCCCCACCATGCGGGAGCCCCGAGATGTCGGGAATGAGGTTTTCCAGATCGAGCAGCGCGTTGCCGAAAAGATCGACCTTAGCCTCAAGCTGCGCGAACGTCTCGGGCGGCGGAGTGACAAGCGGCGGAACCGTGCGCGGGCGCGAGCCAAGCAGCTTGTCGGCGAGGATATACAGCTGCGTCGCCTGATTCACCGACTCCATCGTGTCCTGGGTGAACAGAGAGTCCCCCCAGGCAATGAGATTGTCGATGTAGGCCATGACGACGGCGAGCTGGAAGGCGACGGTGCGGGTGCGGGCGATGAGGAAGGGCTCGAAGGGATTCTGGCGCCACTGCTCGACGGCGAAGGCGAGATCCTGGATCGACGCTCCTGTCGGGTCCGACGCGATCCCATTCATGATCGTGTCGATCCGCTCGCTGACGTAGTCGTTTTGGGTGGTCTGGTAGAACCACCCCGTCTGCCAGTACTTGCGGGGGACCGTGTCGGCGGTCGCGTCGGTCGGATTGAAAATGTAATGGAACCATTCCATCGCCTTCTCGAATTGCTGATCCTGGCTGAAGCGCACGGCAATGCTGAACGGCAGGTGGAAGAACAGCTCCCAGTTGTAGCTGGCATAACTGCCCGTGGCGGTGAAGTCGATATTTTCAGCCGGGTACGGCGTCCTGACAAGGCTGGCCGGGCTATAGCTCGCGGCGAATGAGAAGGACGTGGTCTGCAGTTGCGTCTGCCGCGCCATGAGCGCGCCGATGCCGTCGCCGTAGAGCGTGGCCCGCAGCGGGCAGATTAGCGGATGGTAAAAATTGTCGAATTCCACACCGTAGGTGAGCTGCCGGTAGGCGAGGATCTCCGTACGCAGCTCACGCCATTGCGGATCGGCCAGGAATTCCTGGATGATGGCCTGCAAGTCGTGGCTGGGATCTTGGTTAAGTTTCTGCAGGTAGCTGCGCACGAGCTGGACCAGCCGCTGGACCAGTCGCAGGACGTCGGAATAGGTGCGTCGGATCGGTGGCGCGCCGGCTGCGTTCTCTTCGCGGCCAAAGAAACCAGGGATAAGGACATAGTCGCGGTAGCCATCCTCGTAGAAGTAAGGCATGAAGGTGCCAAGCGGGATCGCCATCGCCGATCCCTCGCGTGCCATCGTTACCGTGCCGTGCTCCGCCTGTCCGGTGACCACGAGGAGCAGGAGCAGGAGAAAGTCGATGAGCGCGATCTGCTGCGGGTAGGTGACGCGGAACGCGTCCGGGGTGTCCGCGAGCAGCTGAGTCCAGGTGCGGGTGATCACCGTCGCGATGGAGAGATCGTTGTTGCCCGCGGAGATTTCGGCGAATCGCTCGTTGGTCATCCGGGTATCGCGAAACGCCGGGAAGAACAGAAGTTCCGCAATAGCCCGCTCGCCGAACGGGACGGGATAGCCCTTGCATCCGGTGACCTCGAAGCCGCCGAGGAGCGCTGCGGTGGCAACCCCCGGTGACCCCTCGAAGGTGGTTAGCAGGGAGAACCCCGCATTGCGCAAGTCGAGCGGCACGAAGCGGAACTCCTCCTCGGCCGGCAGGATGTCAGAATAACCGAAGAGCCACGGCATCGCTTCTTGTGACGTCCGCGACGGCGCCCATGAGTCGCTGCGCCGCTCGCTGACCGCCAGCTGGATCTGCCAGGCTTGCTCCGTCCTCGGCGCTGGGTGGCCCTGGTCGGCGCTTGTCGGGATCGTCATCGTCTGGTTGGGGTTGGCCTGCGCGGTGAAGATCGGCCAGGCAAGGTGAAGGCGGCCGTTGCGCAGGAACGCCATGACATGGTTGCCCTTGATGTCGAGATTGACCTTCTCCCAGGGCGTCCACGACCGCTCCTCGATGAAGCGACGGTAGTAGTAGGTCGGCGGGTCGCCGCCCTTGGTGCGCGCGAACACGTGCATTGTGTAGGTGCGCTCGTCATAGCACATCGTCACGACCTCGAGGAAGGAGATGTCGTCGACGTCCTCGAGGTAACCGGTGGCCGCGCTGGTGATCGCGTCATCGGTGAGGCTGGCCTGCCGCAGGGCGTTCTCCATAGCGCGGAACTGCTCCGACTTGTCGTCTCGGAGCGGCGGCGAAATCCAGTTCTCCGGATTCAGGAAGATCTCGCGGTTCGCCTGCCAGACGCGGTATGCCGACATCCACGACCATTGCGTCCAGCCGTCGTCATCAGCAACGTCGGCCACTGCCGTCGGCTCGACCGCCATCAGGCAGCGCTGGACGAATAGCTGTACCGTCCCATGTGCGGACACGATGCGTGAGGTCGGTTGGCATGCGCACATCTCGACGTCGACCAGGAAGTAGTCAAAGAGGTCGTCGCTCGAGGTGAGACCGGGGTTCGCGGCCAGCAGGAATGCCACCAGGGCGTCACGCTTACGCTCGCGTAGCGGGTCGTATATCTGCTTCAGCACCCCAAGCCAGTCCTGCTTGGTGTACCGCGTCTTCAGCGCCAGCCGGAGGGTTGCCGGGGCGGCGCCGCCGAGTAGCGGAGTGATCAGCGACGCGCCGTCGGTCACGCTCAGGCCGAGCTTGCGGAGCGCGATGACGGCCATCTCCAGCCGGAGATAGGTTGCCGGGAGCAGGTAAGGCGACGGGCTGCCCACCGAGAACCCGAACCTCGCGTCCAGATCTCCGATCACCCCTCGGTCCCAGCCGGTCACGGCGGCGAGCAGGTCGAGGAGCGGGGGGCCCGCGCCCCCCGCGGGGAGCGCCAGTGTGAACACCGCGCGCATCGTGAACGGGTCCTGCGGGTTGCCCGGGTTAATGACTGGCGGGTACCTGCGCATCAGGCCGACAGCGTCCTGCAGCTGGTCCCATGCGCTGAGGGGGATCGCTGTCATGCCGGACTGGTAGGGCAACCGCTCCAGCTGGAGCCAGCCGAGCGCTCCGGCCTCATCGAGCAGCCAGCCGACGTCATCGGTCCGCAGCGGCAGGGTCGCGGCGAACCGCGCGATCTGGCTGGCGAGCCGAAGGGCGGCCCACTGGTCGGGGAAGGCGGCCGGATTGATCGCCGGCGGCGCCGGGAGGATGTGCGCCACGTCGATCAGGGAGTCGTCCCCGAGGATCGCGAGCAAGGTGCGCGGTTGGCCCGAGATGACCAGGTGCGCCTTGCCGAGCAGTATGCTGCCGAGGGCCGCGTCGACAGGCAGGTCGGCGGCCACGGCGGCCACGACCGCCGCGTCCCTGGCTGTGCCGTAAAGGTAGCGTGACACCGCGCCGGTGAGCGCCTCGATGAGCGCGAGCCGCGCCGCCTCGAATGGACCAGGCGGGGCGGCCGGGGTGGTCGCCAGGGCTGACTGAAGACTGTTGATCGAGGTCACGGTCGCGACGTCGAGAACCGTCCCGAGGATGTCAGCCAGCACCTGGTGCGCGGGTGCCGCCCCCGCGTAAGTGTTGTCCACGATGGCCTGCAATGCCGATAGCTGAGCCTGCGAAACACCAGGAAGCCGGCTGACCACGTCGCCCAGCGCCGCCTTGTTCTCATCTGCGGTCAGGCCGGGATCGAACGGGGATCGGCTGGCCGTGTAGGCCGCCTGCAGCTGCGACTGGATGCGGGTCAGCGTGGCGGTGATCATGGAGTCGGCAAGGGTCAGGGAGGACAGGTTAGCCGCCTCGAACGCAAGCAGGAAACGCAGGTCAGCGGGTGTCATCCCGGCGCTGTGGATCCGGTCGTACTCCGCGGCGAAGACAAGCGTCGCCGCCGGGCTGGCCAGCGGGTCCGCGCCGGTGAGGTGGGCAAGGCTGAGAAAGTCCCTGACCGTGCTGCCCAGTGCGCGCGCCAGCGACAGCTGCCCGTACAGCAGCGCGAGGTTGGCCAGGCTGAGAACATCGTCGCTGTGCGGCGGCGCCGCCATCGCGGTGCTCAGCGCCGTCATGTCGGCAGCGGTTATGCCCAATGCGACCGCCAGCGGCGCGGCGACGTCTGCGAGGTGCTGCTGTGATGCGGACGGCAGGGCTTCGTTCGCCTGGACCGCAGCGACCTGCAGCGCGGGATCTACGCTGCCGTTTGCCGCCGGGTTCAGGAAGAGCTGCGCGTACCTGGACTGCGGCCCGTCGGCGGGGATAAGGCCGTAATAGCTGACTATCACGCCGATTTCCAGTGCGAGTCGGCGCTGCAGGCCGGCCAGGCCGGCAAGGTGGACTATCAGCGCGTCGTCGAGCTGGCCGTTCCCGAGGCGCGGTGCCATGATCGCCTGGTCGAGCACGGCGGGCGGCCAGGCCAGCTGCCGCTGCAGTCGCAGGAAGCGGTGGATGCGGTCCAGCGCCGCGGCGTCGAGCCCGGCGATGATCTTCTTCGTGGTGTCGCACGACGAATCCAGGTGCTGGATGAACAGCGCCGCTGCGGGGTTGATGAACTGGAGCTGGAGCAGCGCCTCAAGGTCGGCGTACTCCAGCTCAGTGCGGGTCAGGAAAGTGCCGACGACCTTGATGACGGTCGCCGGATCGGATGCGCCGGCGTTCCAGTACACGGCCTGGTTGGCAACGTCTGACGTAACGATAAGGGAGCGCTCCGCGTCCGACAGGCCCAGTGCCTGCGCGGCTATGTCGCGCGGTGCCGGTGACGACCCGACAGCAAGCGCGCGCATGAGGTCGTCGCGGGCGACCCCGAACTGTGCGAAGTACGCGTTCGTCTCGGCGTAGAAAAGGTCGAAGGGAAGGTGGAACGCCGTTCGCGCACCCTGCAGCGCCACATATGCGGCGTCGTTGACATACTCGGGGGCGGCAGCAAGTTCCGGCGCTGCCGCGAAAGTCTGCCGCAGCCGGCGAACGACCCAGGTGTCCGGCGGGCCGGCCGGCGTCAGCTTGCAGACCACCCTTGCGTCTCGCGCGTAGAGGCAGCCTGCCAGATCGGCTTCCTGAATGAAGGCGGTCGCCGTGAACGGGAACCCCGCCGCCTGCAGCGCTGCCAGCAGTACCGGCGGCACGGCACCTGCCCCTACCGGCCCGGCATAGCCGAATCCGGGGTCAGGTGACACTGCCTCCTCAAGAAGCTCGCAGACAACATCGACATAAGGCAGCGGCACGTTGGTGTTGTCACAGCTGAGATCGATGTCCGCGAGGTCGGGGCGGCGCGCGAACAGGACGTCGCGGGCCGTCTGGCTCGGCACCGGAGGCCCGGCGGTGGTGTCGACCACTGTGCGGTGCCGCAGGAATTCGAGGACGTCAACTAGGTAAGCCGAGGGGCTGGTGATGTCCCGGCAGCTGTCGCACACGCACTGATCCGTCGCCTGGAAAAGGTTGCGCAGGTTGGGGTTGTCACTAGAGACGAGCGATAGCTTGGCGGCGGCGGCGGGCGCAACCGCGGCTGTCATTGCGGCACCGCTGAGCGCGCGCAGCTCGCCGGCCAGGAACGTGGCTGCGACATGGGCCGCATGTGCTCGCTGGAAGACCGCGGCCGCCTCAGCCGCGGTGAACGTTCCGTCGCCGGTGAAACGCTTGACAAACTGGTTGCGTCCGATAGCGGCGATCTGCGCTGCGGAGTGCACGGAGGCGGCGAGCAGCGCGGCGGTCTGCCGGTGCGTGCCAGTCAGTTTGAATACCCGCTGGGTGGCCTTGAGCGCGGCGCGCAGCTCCGGATCGGCTGCGGTTCCAGCTGCTGCCTGAGCGGCGAGCTGTTGATCCACGTTGCCCCTAGCCAGGTCGAATGTGGGGTTCGCGGTCAGGAAGGCAGCGATGGCATCGCCATGCGGCATGCCCGGCTGGGCGGCCACGTCCGCGGCGAACGACCTCGCGACAGCGCGGCCAGGGCCGAACAGCTCACGGCGCCTCGTGCATCGGTCCGTGCCCAAGGCCGGGGCGCAAGCCGAGCCCAAGCCGAACCAGTCGGCCCTCACGCAGGTAGCTAATGCCGTCACCCGCGGGAGGGGCAGCAGGGGGTTCTCGCATGCTCGAGCACGACCTCCAGCTTGACGCGCGGCGTCTTGGCCCGACGGCGGCCCTCCCCCAGCGTTCCCTTGCTTGCGCTGACCCAAGCGCCCTAGCGGGTCCGGTTTCGGCGGTCGGGACCGCTGGCTCGGCGCAGCGATTTCACGCTGCGTGATCTGCCTTTGACTTGAGTCGGGCGTGCACTCCCGCCGATATGCTCGGCTACTGCGCTTTCGGCCGCGGTCAGCCGAAGCGTGCAGATCAGGTCGATCTGGCGCGCGCCACCATAGAGTGCCCCGGGGACGATGACCAGTGGCCGGGATGGGTGAGTGGCCGACGCCGCCTCAATAGCGGGCCTGTCCCGGTTCCAGCCTGGCCGTAACTCGGTGAGGTAAGAATTGCGCCCAGAGAGATGACTGGCCGTAACGATTTCGTATTGCCAGACTTGTAGGCTTTCGCTGCACCTGATGAAGACGCGCGGACTCGGAGAGTGACATGCCCCAGCGGGCTGGGACGTTCGTCGCTGGCGATGTGACCGGCAAGGCCATCTGGGCGGTGCTGGTGATGGCCGGCACATGCGCCCTGCTGGAAGCGCCCGCGCCGCCGCTCGTCTTCCTGGGTGCGGTGCTTGGGCAGGTCAGCGATCGGCTGTTCGCAGACATCCCGGCCCGCATGTTCCTCACGTGCTTTGCCCTGGTCCTTGGCCCTTCTGGCGGCGAGATCGAGTCCGCGAATGCCGGGCACGGCGTCCCGTACGCGCGCAGCGCTGGCGGCGTGGCCTCCGGTACGGTGCACCGGACCGTGGAGCCCGCCCGCGTGCGGGTTCGGATGACAGGAGGCGGTCAGTGACGGCAGGCGTGGCCGGGCGCCGTCTTCGCCTGGCCTCTCCGGCAACCGCGGCAGCGCTGGCTGTCGTGGTAGTGCTGCTGGCCGCCGCCCTGGTTCCGCTCTCGTTGCTCGCACGGCAGAACGTGCTTTCGAACGTTGGGTCGAACGCGGTCTTCCTGCCCATGGCTGCGGTTGGATTGGTGGTCGCCCGGCGCCAGCCGGGGAACCCGATCGGCTGGCTGCTGCTGGCCGCACCGGCTGGCCAGCTGCTCAGCGCCGACGCCGCGCTCTACACCGGGCTTGTGTACCGCTTCGGCCACCGGCTGCCGCTGGGCCCAGTCGCGCTGCTGCTGGCAATGTCATTCTTCAGCCTGTACCTGACGCTGCCGCCGGCCATCCTGCTGTTCCCGGACGGCGCGCTGCCCTCGCCGCGCTGGCGGTGGGTGCTGCGGGCCTACCTGGCTGCCGTCGCCTGCCTGGTGGTGAGCGTATACGCCGTCGTGGTGGGCGTCCTCCTCGCGCATCATGTCCGGATTGACGCCAGCGGCGGACTCGCGGCCATGGACAGCCCGTCGGGCAGTACGGCCTGGCTGGCCCGGGTCCTGGCGCTGGGCTTCCCGGTGCTCATCGCGTTCTGGCTGGTGTTCGCCGGACGCCTGGTGCTGAGCTGGCGGTGGGCGGGCGGTGAGCGGCGCCAGCAGCTGAAGTGGCTGCTGGCCGGGTCCGCGGTTGCCCTCGCCTGCTCCCCATCGGCATCCTCACGGGGGTGTTCGATCCGCACGCGCCCTCGGCCGTCCAGGCGATTACCAGCGTCATCAACGATTTCGGCTTCGTCGCATTCGCAGGATGCCTCGGGGTAGCCATCTTGAAGTACCGGCTGTACGAGATCGACTGGATCATCAGCCGCACGCTCGCGTACGCGATTGTGACCGGCCTCCTGCTGGGGGTGTACGCGGGCCTGGTGCTGCTGGCGACCCGGGTGCTGACGGTGACGTCGCCGGTGGCGGTGGCCGGATCGACGCTGGCGGCGGCTGCGCTGTTCAGCCCGCTGCGGCACCGAATACAGCGGGTGGTGGACCGGCGATTTAACCGGGCCCAGTACAACGCCGAGCAGACGGTGGCGGCGTTCGCGGCCCGGTTGCAGGACGCCGTCGAACTGGACGGCGTGCGGGCGGACCTGCTCGGCACGGTGCACCGGACGCTGGAGCCCGCGCACGCGTCGGTCTGGATCTCCGGCGGCGCGCCAGGACCGCCGGCTTGACCGCGGAGCGTGCCGCCGTGCCCATCCGGCAAGCTTCTCAGGCGCCCCGGCCTCCGATAGCCCCGGCCTCCGCCGGGCCACGGTCTCCCATAGCTACGGTCTCCGTGCCGCGCATCTCGAGCGAACCAAATTTGCGACGATCTGCGCACGTGACGGCGGCCCTCGGCAGTCGGCGCAGCCCTCAGCCGCTCCGAGCGGCGCTCGGGCTCCCTGGGACGGACGGATCGCGTCACGGTCCGTGACCGGCCCTCGTCCCTGGCGAAGCGCGCACTGCCGCCGTTATGTACGGTTTTGGCCATAGGGCTGCCGCTTCCGATCGCAATGCAGATCAGGTCGTTCTGTCGTGCAACTGTCCTCCGGTCCGCTCGTCCTCTTCTGCCGAATAGCGAGCATTGCCTGCCTGGGTACTTATGCACTGGCCTGTATGCCGTTAACACCAGCGGCATAATGCCAACTCAAGTCTTGTCGTTTGTATCGGAGTCGCTGCCGAGTCTGGCGCAAGCCGACGACCACCGGGCAAAGGCGGTATTGCGCGCGGTGAGACACCTCAAGTGCTAACTGTCGCAAGCAGCAGATCGGCGGACCGAAGCCGGGCGACTGCCGTGGGCCTGGGGCAGGCCGCGGCCGTTGGCACCCGCCGGGCTGGGCGGCGATGCCTGCCACGGGGCGCGTCCTCGCCGATTCGACAGGGCGTAACGGATACCCGCCGTTCATTGAGAATCCTTGCGGAGTACCCATTTGAGACTGCGCAGGTCACGGGGTACAGAGCGGCTGACCTAGCCGAGCGCGGCGAGGCGGTCCCGGCGGCTCCGCTTTTGCCAGGTGCCCATTGGGGTCCGCCCAGCGGACACGATTCCAGCGGTACCGTAAGCGATTAGCCCGGCCATCCCCGTCGGTCAGTTCCACCGGGCGACGCCAGAGCCCGGATTGTTGCTTTCTTTGATGGGCACCTGAGGCCACCGGTTCCCTGAGGTCCACGTACCCCGAGCTCGACACTAGCGCGCTTCGCGGCATGAGCGCGCACTCCGTGCGAAATTCTATGTATAACTATTCAGACCGGGCGGCTGCATGTTGAGCCGACCGCGGGTCTGCTGGAGTGCCGGTGTGGCGGGCGCGTCGGTCCAGCCGGCGCTCGCCGGGCGTGCCGTCGCCTAGGCGGTTCAGCGACCGGGGAGGCGTCTCAACCGGGGATCGTCTAGCGGTTCTCCGCCACGAACTGGCTGGCGGTGAAGGACGCGCCAGCCGGGTCGGCGAGGACGGCGAATCGCACCCACGGCGCATTCTGCGGCTCGGCGAGGACCGAGCCTCCGAGCTCACGCGCTCGCGCCGTGATCGCGTCCACGTCGTCGACGGCGAAGGTCACGCTCCAGCGCGCTGGGCCGCCCTCGCGGGGCAAGATCGTCGCTACGACGTCCTCGAAGCCCTCGGGTGCGCCCATCTGCTTCATCCCCGCGCGCAGGCCGGGGTTGAGCTCCTCCAGATGGTCGCCGTAGCCCGGCAGGGCCCACATCGGCGAGCCGGCGTCGATCGTCGTCCAGCCGAACACGGCGCCGTAGAAAGCCCGGGCGGCCTGGACATCGTCGGTGTGCAGGTTGTTGAAGTTCACCGCGCCATGCTCGTTGACCGCCGCCGAGCCGCGGTGCGATCCAGGTTGCCACACGCAAAAGACCGCGCCCTCGGGATCGGCGAACACGCCCATCCGCCCCGCGTCAAACACGTCGAACGGCCCGGAGAGCACCCGCCCGCCCGCCTCGCGCACCCGGGCCGCGGCGTCGGCGGCGGACTCGACGCGGATGTAGGTGTTCCACACCGCCTGCGGCGGCGCACCGGGGGACTGCGAGGAGATCGCGGCCGCGTCCCGGCCGCCGACGCGGGCCATGTAGTAGTGAGCCCCCGCGTCGGGGGGCATCGCGTCCTCGGTCTGCCAGCCGAAGAGCCCGGAGTAGAACCGGGCCGCGCCGGCGGGGTCGGGCTGGCTGGTGTCGACCCAGCACGGCACCCCGGCTGGGTAATCCTCGCGCGTGCTCATGACTGCAGCCTACAGCGGCGCTCATCGAGCATCCCGGCAGCGAGCCGCTCGAGCTGGACCGCGCGGATGTCATCGCGGCACCGGATGGCATCACTCACCCTGCGATACCCGATCAAGGATGACCTCTAAGAGCCACGCCGACCACGCTATACGTCAGCGCGTCGCGCAAGCGGATCGGCTTCCGCACGCCAGCGGGAAGCGCCGAGGCCAGCCGACGGGCGCCGGAGCCGGCGCGGAATGCGCTCCCGGGCGTCACTGCGGCTACGCCAGCTGAAGGCGGACCGTGGTCCAGCAGCGATCACGCACGACGAACCGCACGCACGGGCCACCGGGAAGCGACAGCTGATATTCGCCGTCGGGCAGTCGGTACCGCATCCGGCCGCGGGCGTCCGTCACCAGGGAGAGTGCATCCTCGATTCCAGGCGTGCGCAGCTTCACCTGCGCAAAGCGCAAACGGCGGTCGTCGCGCGTTGCGGCCTGCAGCGCTAGCTTCAGCCCGCCAGTGGCCGGCATAAGGCCAAGGTAGCGCTCCGTCGCCTGATGGGCTACGCGGCGCCGGGGCTGTCCGCAGGCGATCCCCAAGTGGACACTGGGTCTCCGGACTCAGACGTGATCGTTCTTGTTCCAGAGCTGATGGGTGAGGCCACTAGGCGAGGTGACCGACTCGACCGTGAAGCGATCTTCGGCGCCGCTTGATCCCTCCCAGAGGGATACGCCGCGCCCGAGGGTGATCGGCACGATCACCAGGCGCATGAAGTCGATCAGGCCGGCCTGGAGAAACTGACGCACTGTCGAGGGCCCTCCGCCGATGCGGACGTCGCCACCATCTGCGGCTTCCTGGGCTAGGCGAAGCACCTCGTGCGGGGGCCCGTCCACGAAC
>Ga0209656_10001629_pt1 | contig 14691 bp, 11 predicted proteins | sample BogFormECP12_OM2_FD_188239 | JGI IMG/M metagenome (GOLD analysis project Ga0209656, IMG submission 188239) | Bog forest soil microbial communities from Calvert Island, British Columbia, Canada - ECP12_OM2 (SPAdes) (version 2) | ecosystem: Environmental > Aquatic > Freshwater > Wetlands > Bog ... | reverse complement strand
AGGCGCGATCCACACCCAGTGGTGATCCCAGCTGATCGGGGAGACGAGCAGCCCGGTCAGCGCGGCCATCAGCAGCCCGAGCATGGCGTGGCCTTTCCTGTCCAGCAGGGCGGCGGCGATGATGCCGACCGCGCCGACCAGGACCTCCGCGACGATCCAGGCGGGCTTGGCGCCGTTCACGCTGCCAGCCAGCCTGGTGATGATGCCGTCGAGCGACTGGTTGCCCGCCCAGCCCTCGAATCCGGTCCGGCCGCCCTGGGCGAACAGGCCGTCGAACCACCATTTCATGGAGTCCTTGGGCAGGATCACGAAGCCGAGCAGCACGGTGAACGCGAAGCCCGCGCAGGCCATCGCCGCCTGCCGGAACTTCCTGGCCAGCAGCAGGTACGGGATGAAGATCAGCGGGACCAGCTTGATGCCGGCCGCGACGCCCGTGCCGAACCCCTTCCACCAGCGGCTCCTGGCTGTGTCGGGCTGGCACAGGTCCCAGATGATCAGCGCCATCAGGACCAGGTTGACCTGGCCCAGGTATATCGTGCGCAGCACCGGTTCGGTCCAGAAGACGGCGGCCGTGCCGATCAGGGTGGCACCGAGCCTGGTCTTGTCCCTGCGGTAGCCGAGCCCGCCGAGGGTGAACCAGAGCGCCGCGAGCAGGGCGATGATGTCCACCGCCACGGAAAGCTGCTGGGACAGCCACCAGGGGACGAACGAGATCAGCGCGAACGCTATGGCCGCGAACGGCGTGTAGGTGAACGGCAGGTGCAGCTTGCCGTACCCGATCCAGTCGTAGAGCGGTGCCGCGAGGCGCGGGTTGTACAGTGGCCTGACGTGCCGGACGATGAGGCCACCGGACCGGTACACGGCCAGGTCGACCGGGTCCATGGTGAAGTCCTTCGGGTGGATGACCATGTAGATCACGTAGAGCCCGAGCGCGACGGCGAATGCGGCCAGGCCAACCAGGAGCAGCCAGTTGCCCGGCTTCTCCTGTTCCCCGGAAGGCGCTTCCGTACGGGTGAGGACCGATCTCACCTCGCCAACCATAGCGGCTCCGGCTAGGATTTCGTTCTCGGAGGTGGGGATGTCTCATACTCATACGGCCACGCCGGCCACCGGGCAGGCTCAAGCGAGTCGGCTCGCCCGGATTCGGCTGTCCAGCCTCGGCGCCGTGGCCATACTTCTGATCGAGTTCATCCTCGGCATCGTCTACAACCTGTACGGGACGGCGCCCACGGCGAAGAAGTCCGTCGGGCTATTCTCCAGCCCGGTGCTCGCCCTGCACGTGATCGTGGCCATCCTGCTGGTCATCGCCGCGGTGGGGCAGCTGGTCCGGGCCATCGGCACCCGGCACCGGCTGACGATCTGGATGTCGGCGGTCGGGTTGGTCGGGATCCTGGCCGCCGGCTTCGCCGGGATGGGGTTCGCCGGCAACGGCGCGGCCGGGGCATCTTTGGGCATGGCCTTGGCGTTCGCCGTGTCGCTGGCGGCTTACGTCGTGCTGGTCTTCGCTTTGCCCTCCTCGTCTACGACTTGACGTAGTAGGCGCCGTCGACTGGTTGAGGGCGTGCATGGCATAGTGAACTCATGACTGGCCGGGCTGTGCGTGACGCGATCGTGCCGGGGTCGTCATGAGCGGCGTCGGGCAGTTCGTGACCTCCGGTCCGCTGATCCTGGCGCTGCCGGTGGCCGCGGCGGCCGGGGCGGTCACCTTTCTGTCCCCCTGCTGCCTGCCGTTGGTGCCCGGCTACCTGTCCTTCGTCACCGGCATGGCCGGCGCGGGCGCATCGCCAGCCAGCGCGGGCGCATCGCCAGCCAGCGCGGGCGCATCGCCAGCCAGCGGGGGCGCATCGCCGGCCAGCGGGGGCGCTTCGCCAGCCAGCGCTGCGGCACCCGGCGATGCGCCGGGGCCGGTGCCGCCGGACAGGTCCGGCGTGGCGGTGGCCGCTCCGCCGCTCGCCGCGACCGCGGCCGCTCCGCCAAGGGGGCGCGTCGTCGCCGGGACGGCGCTGTTCGTGCTGGGGTTCTCCGTAGTCTTCGTGGCGTACGGGGCGGCCCTCGGCGGGCTCGGCCACCTGCTGACGGGGCATGCCCGGCTGCTGACGCAGGTCCTGGGCGGGCTGACGATCCTGCTCGGGCTGCTGTTCGCCGGGGTCCTCGACCGGTTCTCCTTTGCGGGCCGCATCGTGCGGCCCGCGGTCCGGCCGAAGGCGGGCTTGGTGGGGGCGCCGCTGCTCGGCGTGATGTTCGGGCTCGGCTGGACTCCTTGCATCGGGCCCACGCTGACCGCCGTGCTGGCGATGTCGGCCTCCAGCGGCACCGTGGCGCGCGGGGCCGTGCTCGCCTTCGTCTACGCCCTGGGCCTGGGGATTCCGTTCCTGCTTGTGTCGTTCGGCTTCCAGGTCGCGATGCGGACCTTCGCGTTCTTCCGGCGGCGCGCGCGCCTGGTGACCAGGATCGGCGGCGCCATGCTCATCTGCGTCGGCCTGCTCGAGGTGACAGGCGCCTGGTTCACCTTCATGGACTGGCTCCAAGCTCACTGGGTCAGCAGCTACCAGCCCCCCATCTGAGCCTGAGGCTCCCCTCCCCGGCACCCGCCAAGCCCCCAGCGTGCGCTCCGCGTGCGCTCCAGCCCCAGCGTGCGCTCCAGCCCCAGCGTGCGCTCCAGCCCCAGCGTGCGCTCCAGCCCCAGCGTGCGCTCCAGCCCCAGCGTGCGCTCCAGCCGCCGACACCGACCCAGCCCTCGCCCCGGAATCCAGCTTCTCCTAACCGACAAATCAGCATATTTCGCCCGTGGCCAGGCGCGTCTCCCCTGATCGTGTACATCTACCCCCCACTTCCAGGGGGTAGATGTACACGATGATGATTTGCCACGAGTTATCCACAGGTTTGACATGGACGTGGCGCTCGGCGGCGGGTCAGCTCAGGCTGGGAGGCGTGGAAGACGAACCAAGTTTGCGTTGGCAGGGCGTATTGCAATCTCAGGCCGGCGTCGTCTCCCGGCAGCAGGCGCGCGAGCTTGGCTGGCCGGAGAAGACGATCGACAGGAAGCTTCGGTCAGGATCGTGGCAGCGCCTTCACCCTGGGGCGTATGCAACCTTTACTGGACCTCCTTCGCGGGAAGCGAGGCTATGGGCTGCCGTGCTATGGGCCGGGCCCGGCGCTGCCCTCAGCCATGAGACCGCCGCCGAGATCCACGACCTCACCGACAAGCCCAGCTCGAAGATCCACATCAGCGTTCCGGCCCGGCACAACCCCGGCCGACCTCGCCCGATCCGGGGCGTGGTTATCCACAGGTCTCGGTGCCTGGCGCCGGAGTGGCAGCCGCCCTGGCAGCTGCCGCGGACCACGGTGGAGGACACCATCCTCGACCTGATCGCCGCAGCGCGGTCATTCGATGACGCCTACGGCTGGATCTCGGCCGCTGTCGGCCGCCGCCTCACCACCCCCGAACTGCTCGGCAAGGCGCTCGCCGGGCGCTCGCGGATGCGCTCGCGCGCCTGGGTCGCCGAGGCGGTACAGGACGCGGCCGACGGCGTCCACTCCCCGCTGGAGCGTCACTACGTTCGGGGCGTGGAGCGTGCCCACGGCCTGCCCGCGGCGCGGCGCCAGGCCAGGCGCAGGCACGGCAGCGGGAACCGTTACCTGGACAACCTGTACGAGGAGTACGGGCTATGCGTCGAACTGGACGGAGTTGCGGCCCACCCGGCGGAAGGTCGCTGGCGCGACACCCACCGCGACAACGCCAACCTCGTGCAGGGCACGGACACGCTGAGATATGGGTGGCCTGACGCTACCGAGCACCGCTGCCGGACCGCCGCGGAGATCGCGGTAGTCCTGCGCGGGCGCGGCTGGGCTGGCACCCTGCGCCCGTGCGGCCCCAGTTGCACCGCTGCCGAGCGGGGCGGCGAAGGAGCGTGGCGGCTAAGAGGAGCGGGCAGTAAGGGCTAGGAGGAGCGGGCAGTAAGGGCTAGGAGGAGCGGGCGGCGTGCCGCTTGGCGGATCGCTTGGATCGCGCGGTCATTTCGGGCTGAGGCTGGGCAGCGGCCTGCGCGGCGGCGGACTTGGCCACCGTCACCAGGGCCTCGAACAGCCGCAGGTCGTCGCCGTCTTCGGGATTCCACTGCACGCCAAGGCCCCAGCCGTGCCCCTGCAACTCGATCGCCTCTACCACTTGATCCATGGTCCACGCCACGGTGAGGAGTCCGGTGCCGATCCGGTTGATCGCCTGGTGGTGGGCCGCGGGCACCTGAGCGGCCTGGTCGAGGACGCGCCCGAGCTTGCTCGCCGCGCTGATCTGCACGTCGTGGATGGTCATCTTGACCGGGTCCGGCTTGTGACTCTCGTTGCCGATGCGGTCGGGCAAGTGCTGGGTCAGGGTGCCGCCGCGGGCCACGTTGAGGATGTGCATGCCGCGGCCGATGGCCAGGAAGGGAAGGTCGGCCTCGATGGCCGCTCGCGTGAGGATCAGCTCGAACCTGTCCCTGCGGTGGTCGGGCAGGTCTGTCTGCTGGTGGGGCGCCTCGTCGTACAGCGAGGGGTCGACGTCCCGGCCGCCGGTCAGCACCAGGCCGTTGAGCCCGGCGATCAGCACGGGCACGGAACTCGCGGGAACAGGCGGCAAGATGACCGGCGTCCCCCCGGCGCGCTCGACGGCTCGCGTATAGCTCACCGGCGAGACCACAGCCTCGCGAATCCAGTTGCCCCACCGGGCGGCCTCAAGCTCCCCAGTGATGCCGATGATAGGCCGCCCCATCCGTCCTCCTGCACGTAAGGTTCCATGCCCATAATGGCCCATCATGCCCACGTCAGGCCTGTTCACTGTGAAAATCTCCAGCGCCGGTTAATCCCCGACTTGCCGGAAATCGATTGTAACGTTCTGCTGCTAGTTCGACACTGCGAGTGTGGTGATGTCAGCGGGCGACGAATCGGCCCGCCAGACTGGAAGCCGTCCGCGCCTCCAGTCCTGGCGATGCCGTCCGCAATCCTGCATAAGTCTCATTCTGGCTGCTGGAGCCGGCCGCTGACGCGGCAATGACATACTTCTACGCGCAACTCTTTGCCATGGACACCGAAATCCGGTCATGTTCCTGGCCGCATGGATGTGCAGCGCCGGCGCTTCTTCCAGGCCATCAGCCATATCGCCGCTGCCCAAGAGAGCCAGCAGAACCGCGACAGCCTCGTGCGGTATCTTCAGGAACTCGGCCAAGGCGCCTAGTCCCGCAGGTACCGGCCGAAGAACGCGAAGATCCGCTGCCAGGCGTCTTCGGCCGCCTCCTTGTCGTACGTCAGCCTCGCCAGCGCGGCCAGCGGCGCCATCGCGGTCGGCTTGGGGCTCATGAAGCTGTGCCCGGCTGCCGGGTACACCTTCACATCGTGCGGCACTCCGAGCGCGGTCAGCGCGGCCTCGAGCCGCTTCGGGGCCTCGGTACCCATCGGATCGCGACCGCCGTAGCTGGCCACAATCGGGCAGGAACCCCCGAGCACCGCTTCCGCGTCCGAGGGGACCTCACCGTAGTTGACCGCTGCGGCGCCGTACTGCCCGCGCGGCGCGCACAGCAACGCAAAGCCGCCACCCATGCAAAAGCCGATCACTCCGGTCCTGCCGGTGCAGTCGGCGCGCTCGGCTAGCCACCCGCGGCACGCGTCCAGGGCGTCGAACGCGGGTCCCGATCCGGCGTGCAACTGCCGGATCATGCTGCGGATGCAGCGCAGCCAGGTCCTGCCGTCGTGCAGGTCGGGGGCCAGGGCCAGGTAGCCGAGCGCGGCCAGCCGGTCCGCGTGGCCCCGGATGTCCGCGTTCAGGCCGAACGCCTCGTGGATGACCACCACGCCTGGCCACGGGCCAGGCGAGCCGACCGGAACCGCCAGATACGCCGGCGTTTCGCCGACGGTCACATCAGGCACGGTGCTCTCCCGCTCACTCTGCTCTCCCGCTCGCCTCCGGGCCCCCACCCACCTCCCCATCCCCCTTCACTGGCGCCGGCTTGCTTGCCTGGCCGCCTGCGGCGGCGGGCCCTCGTCGCCCCTTCGTCGCGCCTGGGGTGGGTTGGGGGAAGAACACAGTCCAGGCGGCGCCGCGGCCCTTCGGCTCGCTCATACTTTGCGCCAGCCGGGCACCCAGGTGCCGTCGGTCACCGTGTAGTCGCCGAACAGGGCCGGCGCCTCCGCTCGCATCAACTCGCCGATCTTCCCGAACACCAGGCGGATCTCCTCCTCGGCCCCCTGGTCGGTCCGTGCCTCGATCGTGTGCCGCAGGGTGCGGATGTTCGCCGTCCACACCAGCCCGGTGGCCAGGCCCTCAGGCGCGAACCGGCGCATGAACGAGGTCTTGTGCTTCTTCTCGTGCATCTTGGTGTCGTCGTCGTCCAGCCCGAAATGCCCGGCCATCCACTGCTGGAACTGCTCAAGTTCTCCGAGCAGCGCCGTCGCCCGCTTCATCAGCTCCGCGTCCTCGCGCGCCCAGTCGGGAAACCAGAACGGCAGCTCATCGAGCCGGACGTAGCGCAGCGACTCCTGCGACACCGCCGTCCCCGGCCGGTGCCTAACAATTTCATGGGTGAAAACGCGCGATACGTTGTGCAGCACGAAGGTGAAGCTGACGTGCTCAAGCACCGAGCCATGCTGTTGCCGCAGGATGTTCTGCAGGTACGCGTCCTGGTCGTCGCGTACCTTGCGGACGTTCGGGTTAAGCCCCGGCTCCCAGGAGCGGTAGCACATCTTCCCCGCGAACTCGGCGAGATCCTGCGCGTCGTTGCCGAGCTGGTCGCGGTCGATCCTCTCCAGCCAGCCCTCGCCGCCCACCTCGCGGAGGTAGTCGGCCATCGCGCCGTAGTCGACCTTAGGCCGGGCGACCAGGAAAACCTCGGGTTCCACGCTCCTCATGCAACAGCACAATAACAGCGGACCAACCTTCACCCGGGCACGACACAGGTCAAGGACGTTGGCGATGATCTGGTGCCCGGACCGGCCGGACGCGGTCAGGATCGACTCGGGGTGGAACTGCACCGCCCACCGTCCGGCCTCGTCGTCCTCGATCGCCATCACGACCTCTGCCCCGTCCGGGGAACGCAGGGACGCGGTCACGGCGAACCCGCCGCGGACCTCGTCGGCCGGCGCGTACAGGCTGTGATACCGCCCCGCGGTGAACTCGCCGGGCAGCCCGGCCAACAGCGAACCCCCACCCACCTTCCCATCCCTCTTCACTTGGACCAGGCCCGGCTTGCCGTGCGCGGGCTCGGGCAGCAGGGACAGTGCGCCGCCCGCGTGCTCCACCATGGCCTGCAGGCCCAGGCAGACACCGAAGGTCGGCAGGTGCCGCGCGTACACCTCGTCCAGCAGCGCCGCGCAGCCGAAGTCAGCGGGCCGACCCGGCCCGGGCGACATGACGACCAGGTCCGGCGCGTAGGAGTCGAGCAGCGCGGGCGAGAACCCGAACCGCAGCGTGGTCACCTCCGCGCCCTGCTGCCTGAAGTAGTCACCGAGGGTATGCACGAACGAGTCTTGGTGGTCGACGAGAAGGACCTTCGGGGTGTAATCGCGAGCCGAGAGGCGGACACGCTCGGCGGCGGTCTTGGCGTCGCCCGGTGCGATCCGGCTGGCCTCGTCCAGGGTCTCGAGCAGGGCACGCGCCTTGATCTGGGTCTCCTTCTCCTCGGCCGAGGGTACCGAGTCATACAGCAGCGTCGCGCCGGCCCGCACCGCGGCGATCCCGCCGGTGATGTGAGCAGTGCGCAGGGTGAGCCCGGTGTTCATCGACCCGTCGAAGCCGACCTTGCCGACGGCCCCGCCGTACCAGCGGCGCGGGGTTTCCTCGTGATCCTCGATGAACTGCATGGCCCAGGTCTTCGGGGCGCCGGTCACGGTGACCGCCCACATGTGGGTGAGGAACGCGTCGAATGCGTCGAACCCGGGCCGGAGGCGGCCCTCGATGTGATCGACGGTGTGGATGAGGCGGCTGTACATCTCGATCTGCCGCCGGCCGATCACCCGGACCGAACCGGGCACGCAGACCCGCGCCTTGTCATTGCGGTCCACGTCGGTGCACATGGTCAGCTCGGACTCCTCCTTGGCCGAGCCGAGCAGGGTGGCGATGTTCGCGGCGTCCTCGAGGGTGTCCTCGCCGCGCGCGATCGTGCCTGCGATCGGGCAGGTCTCCACCCGGTCTCCGGTGACCCGGACGTACATCTCCGGTGACGCGCCGACTAGGTACTCCCCCTCGCCCAGGTTGAACAGGAACTCGTACGGGGCCGGGTTACGCTGCCGCAGCAGTTCGTAGAACGCGGCCGGCGACGCGCACCGGCCGTAGAACACGTGGCCGGGCACGACCTCGAACAAGTCCCCGCAGGCGAACCGCTCCCGGGCCTGCTCCACGACCCGCGCATAGCTGCCCGGCTGCGGCGCGGCAGGCAGTTCCTGATCCCGAACGAAGGATGGTTCCTGCCCCGGTCCGGTGCTTGCGGTCTGGCGGCCGAACCCAGCCGTCGACACCCCGCCCACCTCGAAGTCGTAGGAGTACCTGACCGCTTCCTCGCGCTTGCGGTCGAGGACCCAGATCTCGTCCGGCAGGTGCAGCACCAGGTCGCGCTGGGTCGCGGGACGATCCAGCCGGAGCCGGACCGGCTCGAACTGGAACGCCAGGTCATAGCCGAACGCCCCGTACAGGCCCAGGTGCGGGTCCTCGCACCCCAGCGCCGCGGTGATCTCCCGCAGCGCGGTGAACACGGTCGGCCTGCGGCTGCGCTCTTCCTCGGTGAACTCCCGGTCGTCCTCTCCGATGACGACGGTGTCCTCGTCCACCGGTTCGCCGCTCTTCAGAAGGGCCGCGCGGAGTACCGGCAGGAGCACGCGCCCGCGGTCGTTCAGCGCCCGCGCGGTGACCTGCCTGCCGGTGGCGACGATCTCCGCGCACGGATCGGCGTAGGCCATGTGCCAGCGGCTGTACCGGCCGGGGTACTCCATGCCCGAACTCATCACGCCGCCGCGGCGCTGGTCGACGAGCGCCGCGATCCGGCCGAGTTCGGCGGGGTCGAACGGCGTAGCGGTGCGCGTGACCCGCACGCCATCGCGGGTCATCATTTCCGTACGTTGGGCGTCCACGGTGGTCCCTCAGGTTTCAGGCCCTGGAGGCGGCCGGGGAACAGAAAAGCGGCCGCCGTTTGCTGGGCGGTCGCTTGCGATGGAACGCGAATCAGCATGCCGCCTAGGGGCGGCGCCACCACTGAAGGCGAGCTGTCGGCGTCACGACGCATAGCGTAGCGGATCGTCCCCCGCTTTGGCCAGTCCGCCCACGGGATGCCTAAGACGAGGGGCAGGCCGAGTGTAGGTCCGGCATCCGCCAGGCAGCGGCAGCAGCCGCGATGAGCTGAGCCGCACTGCGCAGGTCGCGCTGGGACCCGCCGGCCAGGTCGGCCAGGTCGCTGTCCGGGACCGTGCCGTTGGCCAGGAACGCCTTGACCATCTGCTGCACCGAGCGGTCACCGAGCAAACCACCGTGGAAGGCGTCGATGAAGATCACGTTCCGCGGCCAGGGGCAGGCGGGCAGCGTGACCGCGTCGGCGAGCGGGACGACCGCGAGCCACGGTCGGCCGCTATCGCGGCTGACGGTGGCGAAGTAGCTGGCACCGACCTCGCTCACCGACTCGATCAGCGCCTGCGCCCCCGAGCGGCCGTACGGTGACATGCCACCGACCAGGTCGTTCAGCGTGGTCAGGGCGGCGCCGGGCACGGTGTCGACCCCATGACCCGCCTGGTTCGGCGGCGCGCAGGGCGTTCGCGCTGTGGCAGCACGTCGACCCGAAGCCCGCGACCACGAGCACCGCGCCGCTGACCTTGCCCGCCGACCCGCTCCTCGTGCCCCCCCGGGCACCGGTAGCGCTGGTGCTGTCACCGGCGCTGGCAGCACTGGTACCGCCAGCGGCCCCGGCCGCCGCGGCCCGGCCGTCGTCGCCGCTGTCCGCGGTGACCGCGCCGGCCACCACGTCGCCGGTGCCCGAGGCGAAACGGACGGTCCCGGTGAAGGCCAGCCGGGCCGTTCCCACGACCAGGGCAAGCACCATCACCGCCGCCAGCGGCGCCACCGGCACCCAGTTGGTCCGACTCCGCAAGGCCCGCCGGATCCGCCACAGCGCGGCTCGCCACTGCCACGAGTGGGGCGGCCCTTCCGCCACCCCCCGAGCCGCCGCTGCGGTCAGCCCGTACCAGGCCCGCGCGTCGACGACGCCGGCCAGGCCGGCCACGGCCACGATGCCGGGCGTGTCAAGGTGGGTCATCAGCACCGAAGCCAGCGACAGGACACCGAAGGTGGCGATCACCCACGCCGCGGTGCGCGCCGGGGGCAGCCGCCGCCACCAGGCCTGGCCCACCCCGCCCTGGCTCAGCGCCACCGCGGTGCCGAGCAGGATCGGCACCGCGGCCAGGTAGGGCCAGGAGAACGGCAGCAGGGCCACTCCGAACATCAGCGTAACCACGGGCGACATCACCAGCCCGACCAGCACGGTCAGTACGGCGCAGGACAGCAGCGAGGGCAGGAAACGCGGCCGCGGGATGTCCGGCTCCGTTTCGCGCGGCCAGGCCAGCATGACCAGGACCGCGTCCACGGCCGAACGGGCGACTACGAGGAGCACGAGCGCGCCGGTAAAACCGAGCGACGGCTGGTTGAAGGCGAACAGCCAGCGCAGGTCGTGATACGCCGCGAGCGGCGGGAGCGCGGTAACCTGCGGCGCCGGGGGCCGGGCGCTGGGCGCGAGGAAAGACAGTAGCGCCGCCTCGGCCATCGCGCCTCCGGCCGCGAACGCGATGAGCCCCCGGTGGTGGACGAACGCCCCGCCCAACCCCGCCTCCCGTACGCCAGCGCGCCCGCTGGGCTGAACGCAGCCTAATGTGCCGCAAGGGCGCGTGCGGCCGGCGCAGGGTCCAGGCGGCGGATGCAGTAGCTCGCTATCCGCTGTAACCGGGCAAAGTGGGCGGGTATGCCCCGCCGGGAGGATTCCTCGGGATCAGAATTCGAATCCGCCGGGGCGGCCGTTCCGGTCGGCGAGCAGGCCGGCCAGCGTGGCGACGGCGATCTCGGGCGGGATCCGGGAGCCGATGTTGAGCCCGATCGGCCGGTGCACGCGGGCGATCTCTTCTTCCAGGACGCCGAGTTCGGTGAGCATGCCCACGTGCGGCCCGACATGGTGCGGGTTGCCCATGATCCCGACCCACCGGGCCTTAGTGGCCAGCGCGTCGCGGAGCATGACGCCGAGCTCGGGCCGGTGATGGTCGGTGACGACCACGTCCGCGGAGTCGTCGAGGTCGTCGGGGACCGCAGTGATCAGGGGGAACCCGAGGGCGGCGGCGCCGGCCGCGCGGGCCTCGTCGGGCTCGAGCAGCAGCCCGCGGAACCCCATGTCCGCGCCGTACCTGAGCAGGTAGCCGGCCACCGGCGAGGCGAAGACGGCGACCAGCGTGCGCTCCGCCGACGCGGAGGTGGCCGGGATGACGGGTTCGTGGGCCACCGCGCAGGCCGAGTCTTCGTCGTGGTGATGCGTGTGCTCGCTCATAACAGCTAGTCTCCCCCGGCTCGCCGCCGGGCGCCACCAGGGCCAGCCGGATCTGGAGGTGGTGAAGTGGCGGATCAGCCTAGGTATGTTGGCAGGTGTGATCACCCGGGACGAAATCCGCGGCACTTACGACACGATCCGGCCCTGCATCCGGCGCACGCCGGTGGTTCAGGTCGACCTCAGCGAGCTCGACCCGGCGAGCCCTGGCCTGCCGGCCGTCATGCTCAAGCTGGAGCAGCTGCAGTGCGCGGGGTCGTTCAAGGCCCGCGGCGCGTTCGCGAACCTGCTGCTGCGAGACGTGCCGCCCGCGGGAGTCGTGGCCGCCTCCGGCGGCAACCACGGCGTGGCCGTGGCCTACGCCGCGCACCGCCGCGGCGTGCCGGCCAAGATCTTCGTGCCCACGGTGTCCGCCCCGGCCAAGATGGAGCGCATCCGGCAGCTCGGCGCGGAGCTTGCGGTGACCGGCGAGCGGTACGCCGACGCGCTGGCCGCCGCGCAGGCCTGGGTGGAGAGTTCGGGCGCGATGAGCGTGCACGCCTTCGACCAGCGGGAGACCCTGCTCGGCCAGGGCACACTGGCCCTGGAGCTGGCCGGCCAGGCGCCGGAGATGGGCCCGGAGATGGGCCCGGAGATGGGCCCGGAGATGGGCCCGGAGATGGGCAGAGCCCTGGACACCGTGCTGGTGCCGGTCGGCGGCGGCGGGCTGATCGGCGGCATCGCCGCCTACTTCGCCGGGACCGTCCGGGTCATCGGGGTCGAGCCGGTCGGCGCGCCGACCCTGACCCGCGCCCGGGCCGAGGGCAGGCCCGCCGACGCTCCGGCCGAGGGCGTCGCGGCTGACGCGCTGGCCCCCCGGCGCGTCGGTGAGCTGGTGTTCCCGATCACCCAGGCCTACGTCGAGGACGTGGTGCTGGTCGATGACACCTCGATCCTGGCGGCCCAGCGGGCGCTGTGGGAAGCGGCCAGGATCGCGGCCGAGCCCGCCGCCGCGGTCGGGATCGCCGCGCTGCTCACCGGCGCCTACAAGCCCGCGCCCGGTGAGCACGTGGCCGTCGTGATCAGCGGCGCCAACATGGCTCCGTCCCAGCTTGAGTCGCAGCTTCGCTGAGGCACGCACCGGTGCCGTTCGGGATATGAGATTTCGGCCAAACGGGTCTCGGTTCCCGCACCTGGATACGGGACACTTTGTTGCTATGCGTTTCGTCTTCACTCCACCGGCCGATCACGCGGCCGGCTTGCTCACCCTGCCGTGGTCTGAGCCGCTGGCGGAGTGGCAGGACGAGCGGCTGGTCGAGATCAGGCAGCGGGGCATCTCGCGGCACGTGGTCCGCTTCATCTACGACGACGGCACGCTGTACGCCCTCAAGGAGCTCAGCGAGCGGCTGGCCCGGCGCGAGTACCGGCTGCTCCGGGCGCTGGCCGAGCTGAGCATCCCCGCGGTCGAAGTGGTCGGGATCGCGGTCGACCTGGGTGAGCCGCACACCCGGCCGGAAGACAGCGACGCGATCCTGGTCACCAAGTTCCTCAGCTACGCGACGACGTACCGGGCGGTCTTCTCCAACCCGCGTGGCCTGCAGGCCACCGACGGGCTGCTCGACGCGCTGGCGGAACTGCTGGTCCGGCTGCACCTGTCCGGGTTCTTCTGGGGCGACTGCTCGCTGTCCAACACGCTATTCCGGTACGACGCCGGCACGCTGGAGGCGTACCTGGTCGACGCGGAGACCAGCGAGCAGCATCCGGCGCTGACCGACGGGCAGCGCCACTGGGACGTCGAGCTGGCCATCGAGCGCGTGTACGGCGAGCTGCTCGACCTGCAGGCGGGCGAGATGCTCCCGGCCGAGGTCGAGCCGATGGAGATCGCCGAGGAGCTCGAGCGCCGGTATGAGTCGCTGTGGCAGGAGCTGACCCGCGAGGAAGTCCTGCGTCCCGACGAGCAGCGGTACCGGATCGCCGAGCGCCTGCACCGGCTCAACGAGCTCGGCTTCGACGCCGAGGAGGTCGAGCTGATCAGCACAGGCAAGGGGAACAAGCTGCGGCTGAAGACCCGGGTCGCCGAATCCGGGCACGACTCAAGGAAGCTGTTCCTGCGGACCGGCATCGACGCCGGCGAGAACCAGGCCCGCCGGCTGCTCAACGACATGGCGGGGTTCCGGGCCTGGCTGGAGCAGAAGCAGGGCCGGCCAGTGTCCGAGGTGGTGGCGGCCAACCGGTGGCTGGAAGAGGTCTACGACCCGGTGATCGCCGCGATCCCCGAGAACCTGCGCGGGCGGCTGCCCCCCGCGGAGATCTTCCACGAGGTGCTCGAGCACCGCTGGTACATGTCGGAGGCGGCGGGCCGCGACGTCGGCACCACCGATGCCGCCCGCGACTACTTCGAGCAGGTACTTCCGGCGGTGCCCGAACCCTTGGAGCCCGCCGATGCGCTGGCGGAGGCCGGGCCGCTCGAGCCACTGGATGACGGCCTGCTCGCGGAGGGCGACTTCGCGGCGGGCCAGCAGTAGCCTGCTCGCCTAGTGCGGGGCGGAGTAGATGTCGGCGCCCGGATCCTGGCCGCGAGACTGGGCGGCTAGTTCCGCTGCGCTCTCCTGCGTTTCCTGCTGGACGCCTCGCCTGAGCCCGCGCAGCGCTATCAGCCCGGCGACGGCCATGATCACGGCCATCCCGTAGAGCACCTCACGGGTGGCGCCGGCGAAGTCAGCGCGGATGAACGGCGGGATCGTGGCGACGTTGCCGTTGCCGCCCTGCAGCTGGGCAATCTTCGAAGCCTGCGCCGAGGCGGCCGGTCCGGGCAGGCCCTGGGCGATGAGCGAGGAGGTGATCTTGGACCGGAAATCGGTGATCAGGATCGTGCCGAGGATGGCGAACCCGAGGCTGGCGCCGTAGTTCCGGACGGTCTGGGTGATGCCGGTGGCCTCGCCGTAGGAGTACCGGGAGGCCCGGTTGATCGCGTCGGTGTTGGCCTGGCCGAGCATCAGCCCCATGCCGGCCCCGGCCATGACGATGTAGATGACCTGGGCCCCGGCGTGCAGGTCCGTCGCCTTCCCGGCCCAAAGCGCGAAGCCCACGGCCGCCAGGGCACAGCCGAACACCACCGGCCGCTTCGCCCCGATCCGGTCCAGCATCCGGCCGCCGATCTGCGCGAACACCACGAAGC
>Ga0209656_10001628_pt1 | contig 14693 bp, 17 predicted proteins | sample BogFormECP12_OM2_FD_188239 | JGI IMG/M metagenome (GOLD analysis project Ga0209656, IMG submission 188239) | Bog forest soil microbial communities from Calvert Island, British Columbia, Canada - ECP12_OM2 (SPAdes) (version 2) | ecosystem: Environmental > Aquatic > Freshwater > Wetlands > Bog ... | reverse complement strand
CAACTGCTGCAACAACTCGGCCATCGCCGGGATGATCGTCTGTAACGCCTTCAGCGGTCGCAGCATGACCTTGAACGACACGATCTGCTCCTGGTCGTTCCAGTGGATCATGTCGATCCCGTTGACGTAGATCCCGTCGATCGTCGCGGCGAACTCAAGGATGGCGGACCGCTCTTCGTACCACTGCTCGACGTAATGGAAGTCGCCTGCGCCGAACACTTTTACCGCAGCCGTGAGGTACATCAAGGTCTTGCGTCGGCCTTCCTGCGGGGTGAATACCGCGGGCGAGAAGAACACGACGTCGTCGGCGAGCAGAGCGTCCAGTTCGTCGGTACGGCCGTTCTCGATGATCGAGATCCAGCGCTGAATGACTGGTGGCGTCATGGCGTGATCCTTGCAGACGGTAGCTTCAGCAACGTGAACAACCCAGCCGACCCAGAAGCCCTCGACGCCCTCGCCGAGTGGATGTCGCAGCAGGAGTTAGGCGACGGCCCGTTGGAGGATGTTGCGAAGATCAGCGGCGGGACGCAGAACATCATGTTGCGGTTCACCAGGTCGGGCCGAGACTACGTGCTGCGCCGCGGGCCGAAACACCTACGTCCGCGCAGCAACACCGTGATCATGCGGGAGACTCAGGTCCTGGCCGCGCTGGCCGGCACCGACGTGCCGCATCCGCACCTGATCGCCAGCTGCAACGACCCGGACGTGCTCGGCGACGCAGTCTTCTATTTGATGGAACCCATCGACGGGTTCAACGCCGGCGAGGAGTTGCCCCCGTTGCATGCGGGCGATCCGGCTGTGCGGTTCCGAATGGGGCTGTCGATGGCAGATGCGCTGGCCAAGCTCGGCGCCGTCGACTACCTCGCCGTCGGTCTCGGCGATTTCGGCAAGCCGGAAGGTTTCCTGGAACGTCAAGTGCCGCGCTGGCTTTCGGAGTTGGAATCCTATCGAGAATTCGATAACTATCCCGGCCCGGACATTCCGGGAGTCGACGACGTCGCCAAGTGGCTCGAAGAAGGTCGGCCGCCGGTGTGGACGCCGGGCATCATGCACGGCGACTATCACGCGGCGAACGTGATGTTTTCTCGCACCGGTCCCGAGGTCGTCGCGATCGTCGACTGGGAGATGTGCACGATCGGTGACCCGCTGCTGGACCTGGGCTGGTTGCTGGCCACCTGGCGACCGTCCGACGCGTCCAGCGCGTTTGGCGGCACCCTCTTTGACAAGGGCGGATTGGCCAGCACCTCCGACCTGGTGGAGCAGTACGGGCACAACACCACCCGCGACCTGTCACACATCACCTGGTACACGGTGCTGGCATGTTTCAAGCTCGGCATCGTGCTGGAGGGCACGCATGCGAGGGCCAGCGCCGGCAAAGCGCCCAAGGAAGTCGGCGAACTACTGCATGCGGCCACGGTGAGTCTGTTCGAGCAGGCGTGCGAGCTGATGGAAAACGCATGATCGATTTCGACGTACCCGCGGACCTGGCGGCGCTGCGCGACGAGATTCGCGCGTTTGTCGCCGAGCAGATCGTGCCGTACGAGGCCGATCCTCGCCTTACCCGACATGGCCCCGACGACGACCTGCGAGCCGAGCTGGTGGAGCTGGCCCGCAAAGCGGGGTTGCTAACCTTCCAGGCGCCCAAGCGTTTTGGTGGCCGTGAGCCGTCGCACCGCGAGCAGGCGGTGTTGTTCGAGGCGGCGGGTTGGTCGACGCTGGGCCCGGTGGCGCTCAACTGCGCCGCGCCCGACGAGGGCAACATGTTCCTGCTGGGCAAGGTCGCGAACGCCGAGCAGGTTGACGAGTTCCTGCTGCCGGTCATCGACGGCCGGCAGCGGTCGGTGTTCGCGATGACCGAACCCGGCGGCGCCGGTTCGGATCCCAACCAGCTGGCCACCGAGGCGAAGTTCGACGGGACCGACTATCTCATCAACGGGCGCAAGTGGTTGATCACCGGCGCGCATGGCGCACGGACGTGGATCATCATGGCGCGCGTCGCGCCCAACCCACACGGCCCTGACGGTCCGACGCTGTTCCTATGCGACGGCACGACTCCGGGCATCGAACTCGAGCGGGTGATGAACACGATGGACCGCAACTACGTTGAAGGCCACGGCGTTGTGCGGTTGACCGATCTGCGGGTGCCGTCGTCGGCAGTGCTCGGCGAGGTCGGCCAGGCCCTGCGCTACGCACAGTTGCGATTGGCGCCGGCGCGGCTGACGCACTGCATGCGCTGGCTGGGGGCGGCCTCGCGCGCGCAGTCGATCGCGGTGCAGCATGCCCGGGAGCGCACCGCGTTCGGCAAGCCGCTGGGCGAGCACCAGGGCGTGAGTTTCATGATCGCCGACAACGAAATCGCCCTGCAGCAATGCCGACTCGCGATCTGGTGGGCGTGCTGGACGCTGGACAAGGGCGATCGCGGAACCGGCCGACACGAAAGCTCGATGGTCAAAGCCTATGTGTCCGAAGAGCTGTTCAAGGTCGCCGACCGCTGCGTGCAGATCCTCGGCGGCATCGGCATCTCCGACGAGACACCGGTCGGGATGATCTTCTCGGATATGCGCGCCTTCCGGCTCTACGACGGTCCGACCGAGGTGCACAAGTACGCGATCGCCCGTCAGGTGCTGCGCGCGGTCTAGTTAGTCGGGCCGGTGCCCACCGCGGTCAACGCGTCGTCCAGCGTCGGGTACATCGACATGACTTTGTCGAGGCCGGTCAACTGCATCGGTCTGCTTGTCGCGGGATTGCTGGCCACTATCGCAACCTGAGCCGATTTGCTGACCTTTTCTTGGGTGTCCGCCAGGATCCGCAGACCTACCGACGCCATAAAGCTCACTTGGGAAAGTTCGATGACGAGAACCGGCGGATCGTCGTCAAGCGCTCCCGTAATCGCCGCTTCAAAAGCCGGCGCGGTGCTCAAATCGATTTCGCCGCCGATGGTTACCACGGCGACCCCTTCGCGGTGCGCGACGGAGGTGGTGATGGGGTCCGCAGCTGACAACGGCCATCCTTAGTCGGGGTGTCCTATCGCGCCTGGCGGACCCCGGTGCCGATCCGGTGTCGCCATCGCAAACTCGCAGAAATATTACTTCAACGGTCCTCGCCGCGAGGCTCGGTTAGTCTTGGCCGCGGGGCTTAAGCCCGCTGCGATGAGCCGGGGAGGTTCGATGTCGGATCAAACGATGGACTTGTCGGGTACGGGCGTCGTCAATCAGGCGCCGGCGATCTCGAGCGAGGGTTTGCTGCTGCCACAGCTAGTGCAGCACCTACGCCAGAACCGAACGGCTTTGCGCGAGGAATGGGCCCGCAGGATCACCGAGGCCGAACTGCTCACGGCGATGTCGCCGGAGGAGATCTTCTCCGAGGCAACGACGGTATACGACAGCTACGTCGAGGTGCTCGAGACCGGTAGCGTCGAAGCGCTGCAGGACTACGCACGCGACTTGTCCGAGCGCATCATTCCCCGTGGCGTCGAGACCAATGAGGTCGTCGGCATCGTGCTGCTGCTGCGCGACGTGCTGGCTCGCTCGCTGTTCGAGAAGTACCAGACGGATTTCGACCTGCTCAACCGGGTGCTCGACGCCTACGAGCCCGCCGCCAACCGCATCGCCAACACCGTCGCCGTCGGCTTCGTGCAGGAACGCGAGCGCATCATCCGCCAGCAGCAGGAGGCCATCCGCGAGCTGTCCACGCCGGTGCTGCAGGTGCGCGAGCAGTTGCTGATCTTGCCGATCATCGGCGTCCTCGACAGCCAGCGCGCCCGCCAGGTCACCGAGCAACTGTTGCGGGCTATCCGCGCCAACCGGGCCAAGGTCGTCGTCATCGACATCACCGGTGTGCCCACCATCGACTCCACGGTGGCCAACCACCTGGTGCAGACCGTCGACGCGTCGGGCCTGATGGGCGCCAGCGTGATCATCACCGGCCTATCCTCCGAAATCGCCCTGACGCTGGTGACGATCGGACTGGATCTGTCGAAGATGAACGCCGTCGGTGACCTGCAGGGTGGCATCGAAGAAGCCGAACGCCTGCTGGGCTACGAGGTCACCCGAACCGGCGAAACGGGCGGATAACAAGACCTTCGTTGAGAACTAACACGAGCGCGCCATGCCAGTACCAATCCTGAAGCAGGGCCCCATCCTCATCGCGTCGGTGCAGGCGGCGCTGACCGACTCCGACACCGAGCGACTGCGCTACGACCTGATGGAACGGGTCAGCCGATACCGCGCACAAGGCATCATCGTCGACGTCACCGCCATCGACGTGATGGACTCGTTCGCCGCTCGCTCGCTGCGCACGATTGCGCACATGACCCGGCTGCGTGGCGCCGACACCGTGATCGTCGGCCTGCAGCCGGAGGTGGCTTTTGCCATGGTCCAGCTGGGGTTGATGTTCGACGACATGTACACGGCGCTCGACCTGGAAGAGGGTCTGGCGCTGCTGAATCGACAACTGGGGCTTGGGAAATCGATCGGACTCGACGGTGGCGGATGACGTCAAGGTCGATGTCGGCAACCCCGACGACATCGTAGCGGCGCGTCAGGCGGGTCACCAAATGGCCCGCAAGCTCGGTTTCTCGCTGACCGATGTCACGATGATCGCCACCGCGATCTCGGAAATCGCCCGCAACATCACCAGCTACGCCGGTTATGGTGCGATTCGGGTTGCGGTCGAAGACCGGGAGGGCCGACAGGCGCTGGTGGTGCGCGCCGAGGACGACGGTCCGGGCATCGCCAACATCGAAAGGGCCATGGAGGACGGCTATTCCACCGGGCGCGGCCTGGGGCTCGGCCTGCCCGGCGCACGGCGGCTGATGGATCGCATGATCGTCGACTCCACACCGGGTCAGGGCACGGTTATCGAGATGTGGAAGTGGATTCCGCACAATGGCTGAGCACGGCTGGCTGGGGCCGATCGAATGGGCGGCGGCTGCTCGGCCACTATCGAGCGAGGAGGCTTGCGGCGACTACCCCGTCGCGGTCGATGTGGGCCCCAGCGCTGCCCTCTTCGGTGTGTTGGACGGCCTCGGCCACGGCGGGGAGGCCGCGCGGGCGGCACAGCGCGCCGCGGAGGTGCTTCGGGATGCCCCGGACAAGCCGTTGGGCGTGTTGGTCCAGCTATGCCATCGCGCGCTGGCCGACACGAGGGGCGTCGCAATGACTTTGGCGCGAATCGAATTCGAAGCCGACCTGCTGAGTTGGACCGGAATCGGCAATGTTACCGCCGATCTTGTCGTCAAGTCGCCCGGTGGCGTCGGGATCCGGTCATCAGCGCGCCTTGCCGGTGGCATTGTCGGTTATCGGATACCTGACACCGTGCACACGCAGACGGTTTCGATGCGCCCCGGCGACCTGCTGGTGATGACCACCGACGGCATTGGCGGAGATTTTCTTGCCGATATCGACTTCTCCGCCTCGGCCGTGGCGATCGCCGACCAAACTCTGCGTCGCTACCGCAAGGACAACGACGACGCGCTGGTGCTCGCCGCGCGTCATCGAGGCGCGTCGGGATGACCCGCGCCGACGACGACTTCCACGTCGGGTACGCCGCCGCACTCCGTACCTATCTGGAAGCGCGCGCCGAGGAAGACCTCGCCGTCGGCCACGAGCTTGGACGCCGTGCCCTGCAAGAAGGCATCAGCATGCTCGACATCGTCGAGAATCACTCGCAGCTGGTCCACGAGCTGACGCAGAGTCCGCGGGGTGTCGACCTAGCGGCGGCGCTGGCTTTCCTGTTGCAGACGCTGGCCCCCCTCGATGTCGCGACCCGCGGATTCCTCGACGGCACAAAGCGTTACGAGGAACAACGGGCCCGTGCCGAAAATCTCGCCGATCGCGATGAGTTCCGCAGTGCCTTGGTGAATTCGCTGCAGGAGGGATTCTTCGTCGCCGATCGGGCCGGCGCGGTCGTCGAACTCAACGGCGCCTTCACCAAGATCACCGGCTATTCGGCGCACGGCATCCCCTATCGGTGGCCGCACCCGTGGTTGGTCGACGAAAAGGCCGCGCGGCTACAACAATCCAGGCTCGGCCAAGAAAACCAGGTCCAATACGAGACACCGATTCGGCATCGGGATGGCCGACTGGTGTGGGTGACGGCCAACATCAACCGGGTCTCGACGGATGCCGCGGACGGCGATGTATTCGTCGGAACGATTCGCGACATCACTGCCGAGCGGGCCTTCGCCGCGCGGGAAAGCGCCGTCCTGCGCCTGGCCACAGCCGTCGGCGTCGCCAAAAGCGTCGCCGAGGTGCTCTCGATCACCCTGGACGAGTGCCGCCTCGCGCTCGACGTTCATCGGGTGGTGGCCGCGGTGTGGCCGACGCACGGTGGTGACCCAACGATTCAGGTGGCCGGAGAGAACGCCACATTGCCCTGGCGTCAACTGGATCCCGTGCTGCGTGAGATATTTCAACAGGCGCGTCATCAATTGCCGCTCACCGTGCAGCCGATCGAATGGCCGGACAAACCCGGCACGGCAGGCGGAATCGTTGCGGTCCTCACCGGCGGCGGAGACGTCGCATTGTGGCTGGAGCTTCGGGTGCCGCGCCGGGTCAGCGCCGAAGATCGTCTGCTGGTCACCGTGCTCGTCGGCCACCTCGGGCTGGCAATACAACATGTGCGCCAGTTCGAGACCGCACGTGAGACATCTTTGACATTGCAGCACGCGATGCTGGCGCCGACGGAACTGCCGCCCGGGTTCGCGGTCCGCTACGAACCCGCAGTGTCGCCGTTGGAGATCGGCGGCGACTGGTATGACGTTCTGCGGTTCGGCGACAACCGGATTGGCATCATCGTCGGCGACTGTGTGGGCCGTGGCCTGTCCGCAGCGGCGGTGATGGGTCAGCTTCGCAGCTCCGCGCGGGCGCTGCTGCTCACCGGCGCCGAGCCCGCGATGCTGCTCGAAGAACTTGACGCCGTCGCCGAGTTGATCCCAGATGCCTTTTGCACCACGGTCTTTCTGGCGATCCTCGATACTGAGTCCGGCGAATTCTGCTACAGCTGCGCCGGCCATCTGCCGGCCGTGCTGGCCGCGCCGCGGTCCGCGCCGACGCTACTGTCGGACGCGCGCTCAGTGCCACTGGCGGTGCACCGCAAGGGTTCTCGTCCACAGTCCTCCGTTGTCCTGCCGCCAGGCTCGACGTTGATGCTGTACACCGACGGGCTGGTTGAGCGGCGAGAAGTGTCGATTGACGAGGGGATCGCTCGGGTCAGTGGGACGGTGGCCGACAGCATGAATCTGTCCGTCGATGCCGTCGCGGATGCGGTGCTCAGCGAGATGGCACCACCGACGGGCTACGACGACGACATCGCGATCGTCATCTACCGGCAACCGTACGCCCCGTTGACGATTGAAAAATTCGCGGCAGCTGAGCAATTGAGCGATGTCCGGCATCAGCTCGCCGCCTGGATGAAGGCCGCCGCGATTCCGGAGGGGACGGTCGCCGACATCATCCTGGCGGTCAACGAGGCGGCCGCCAACAGCATCGAGCACGCCTACCGCGGGCATGAACCGGGCAAGGTTCGGATCGAAGGCGAAAACGACGGCGCCACAGTGCATGTGCGGATCACCGACGAAGGTTCATGGAAGCCGGCGCCGGCCAACCCCGGCGTCCGCGGACGCGGACTCCTGCTGATCCGCGCGGTCAGCGACTGGCTCGAGATGGATTGCACCCCGTCGGGGACGACGGTGAACATGAGCTTCCGGTTGCCGGCCCCGACATCGTAGCGTCGGGAGCTACGGCAGCACGGTGTGCATCAACATCACGTCGTATGCCGACCACAGCGACAGGTTGAAGTACAAGTCTTTACCCGACGACCAGGGATGGATCATCGGCGCGTAAATGCCGCCGGGCATCGAGAACGACGACACCAGTGGTTGTTCGGGACTCCATGGTCCTGTCGGAGTCGGCGCGGTCCGCGCCACGACGTCGTTGCTGCCGCCGTTGGTGTAGAGCACCAGGTATTGCTTGAGATAGTCGTTGTACTGAGCGGACATCTCGCCCACCGGCCCCGGGAAAATCGGCGTCGCCGCGCCCGGGTCCATCGGAACCCAGCCCTTCCCTTCGCCGTTCCAGTACTGGTACTTGCTCAGGTCGGGCAGCATGCCCGGGGGGACTCGCGACAGGAATGCCGGACCGCCGCGTCCTGACGGGGTCCCGAAGGAATAGAGGTAACCGTCCCTCCCCTTCATGAACGAGCCCATCTGGAAGTTCTCATTGCCCGGGAAGTACCGGCCGCCCGGGACAGTGTCCGCCGAGGCCAGGCGGATGCTGCCGGGGAAGATCCCCCAGCTCTGGCCATTGTCAACGGATCTGGCGATTCCCGAGTAGTTCGTCGACCATTCGCCGTCGTGACCCCAGTTCTTGATGGACATGAAGCTCATGTATTGGGTTCTGCCAAGGGACATCGCGGACGTCGGAATCATTCCGGTCTCGTGCGACGCCTTATGGATGCTGTTGAGGACCTGTTTGGAAAGGCCCGGCGCCCATACCGGTGACCCGGAGTATGGGTTGTTCGGCACCCCGTCGGCCACGTGAAGCCCATGCGACAGATCGCGGTCTTGGCTGCGGAAAAGTACGTTGTACCGCCACTGCTGGCCGCGCACAGCGCAATAGCCGAAGGTGTCACCGAAGGCCATCAAAACCTGGCGATTGGCTGGATCGCCGTTATCCCAGGGGATCCCGAGGTCGGTTCCCGAGATACCGAACCGTTCGAGGGTGTGATTAGGGCTGTTCGGTCCGGTCACGAAGTCGACAAGCGAGGTCGGCGCACCCGCGACCGCGGCAGGCGGAGGCGGTGGCGCCGGGATGGCCTGCGGAACCGCCTGATTGGCGTTTGGGGACTGTGGGATGGCGCCGGGAGGAGTGGGCCCCGGTGTCACCGCCGCCTGAAGTTGCGCCTGCTTTTGCGCCTGGGTCAGGGGTTTAAGGAGGGAACCGAAGGACTGGATCAGCGGACCCAGTTTGGGCAGTGGCGCATTCTCATTCGTACCCCGAGGCCTGCGTCCCGTGGGCGGTGCGACGACCGGCGCAGGCGCAGGCATGTCGGGGAGTGCGGCCGGGGGCGGGGCGTTCGCTTCGGGCGCGTTGCAGGGTGTGGCGCTCGCCGGTGGCGCGATGCCGATCGGAAGAACGAGTCCGAGAGCAGTAGCCGACGCCACCGATATTGAAACGATTCGACGCATCGCCGACATGTCCCACCTTTCCAAGGGCGAGCCGTCGCATTGACGTCCGCAGTTGGCTTATGTGACGATAGTGGTCGATGTGGCTGATGTTGCTGCCGAGTTTTCAATAGGTATGCATCCGTGACCGTGTCGCAACCGGGGCATACACATACAGAGCGCCGCCCGAAGAGATTCGAACTCCCAACCTTCTGATGTATTCGCTCCATTTCGGCGCACGTTAGCGAACACTGACGGACGTTGCGCCCCAACGGGTTACAGATTCGGGCGTCCGCTCGGCGTTGCTACCGTCCGCCTGTATTTACGGGCGTTTGTATCAGGAAAGTGGAGAGTCATCGTGCCCACCGCGCCCACGGCCCCGGGTGTCGATTGCCTACCGATCCGCTGCGTATCTGCTGTGTACCCGAACGCGGCGCCTGTGTTCTACGTGTGTATAAGACTCGCCGCAATCCCGCGGGTGGCCGATCTGAACAGGAGATCGACGTGTCAATTATTCCCAGCCGCACAACCGCGGCCGACTATCGGCTAGCACTCGCCACGCTGCGCGGATGCCAGGCGCAGCTACGCGCCGCCTACGCCGATGCGAGCGGCGCGGCGCCGTATCTGACCGGTGTCCGCGCCACCAGGGCCGCCGAGCTGGCCGACAAGGCAGCGGATGCGCTGGCTTACTGCGAGCGGCTGATCTTCATCGTCACCGGCGATTTACAGGACGAGCGCAGGGCCAACGCATGAGCGCCGCCGAGCTCGAGGCCGCCCTAGCCTTTGTCCGCGCGCCGGCCGTAAACCGGCTGCTGGCGCTGACGCAGCGCGTCAAGGTATTCGACCTGACGACACCGGAGGTTCGGTCGATCGTCGCCGCCTTCGATGCGGCCAAGACGCGCATGGGCACCGGTGGCGCACCCGTTCTCAGCCTGATTCCTCGCCACTAACCCCGCTAGAGCGGTCCCCGGCTATGTCGGACTGGTCGGGGACACTCTCGCGGAGCGAAAGGCTCACCGATGAAACAACACAAGCTGGCCCGGCGCAGGCGCAGCAGCAGCTCTCACACGCGAAGCTGGCGGCCACAGAGGCCCACTACCTGCAGCGGCAGACCCGTGGCCCTGATGTGCGGTCTGTGCTGGACAAATACGCAGGTGGCGATTGGGGAGACTAATCTTCGCTGCATAAGCGCTGTTGAGTGACATACCTGACCATCACGCGGCCCCTTGCGCGCGACCGCTACCAGGTGCGCTCACTCTGGACGACCAAGGATTTGAATCCCTGGCGTTCGCGGCGTTTAAGGGTGATCACGACAACCAACAGATTCTCATCAATAGAATCTTCAAGAACCATATCCATTAGTTCACGACAAAGTGCGGCCCTATCGGACAATCTGGCGGCAATTAACCGATCTGCTAGGCCGATAGGGCACCCGACAGTCACAATGAAACCCCACTCCAACTAGAGGACAGAGATGACGAAGTTGACGTGGTTGGCAGGCGGCGCCCTGACAGCTGCCCTTGGCAGCTCTGCGCTGCTCGCTGCGGGAACCGCCTCGGCGGCAACGCCCTCGTGCGACGAACACCAGGACGTGGTGACAACGATTGAAACGCAGGATTCGGCCGCGACCATCTGCTCGTGGCGAGGTGACGGACGCCTCGAATACCGCGGCGTGAACAAGAACTCTGGCGACAGCATCACCATCCCGGTCACACTTGTGGTGAAGCAGGCTAGTCACCCCGGTTACTGCTACACCGCCGTAAACAATGGATACACCTACCGCGTGGACCAGGGCACCGGGCTAGCGATCATCGACCCCGACGGGTCGCTGATTTCCTACGAACACGCTCTATGACTTGGTGCGCGGAGAGTGAAAGTATCAGGAAAGTGGAGACTTTCGTTGGCGTCGACACCGATCTGACCACTTGCTGGGGCAGCACATCACGGTATCGGTTGGCGATCGTGTCGCCCGATGCGGCCCAAGCTAAGTGGGCGCGCCGGAGGCCCTCTGACGTGCAGCGCGCCCGAAGAGATTCGAACTCCCAACCTTCTGATCCGTAGTCAGATGCTCTATCCGTTGAGCTACGGGCGCATGTGTTCAGTTATCTGGCTGGCGGAGGCGAGAGGATTTGAACCTCCGGTCCCCGGTAAGAGGACAACTCATTAGCAGTGAGTCCCATTCGGCCGCTCTGGCACGCCTCCTTGGATTTCCTGAGGGTACCGGACGCTCCCCGGCCTCAAGTTCAGCCGGGCTTCCGGAACCGCCGCGGAGCACAGCGTACACAGGCCGGACATATGCTGTCGAAATGACCGCTCGCCTGCGCCCCGAATTGGCTGAGCTGCCAGCCTACGTCGAGGGCAAGACGATTGCGGGCGCGATCAAGCTGGCCAGCAACGAGACGGTAGATGGACCGTTGCCCAGTGTGCGGGCGGCGATCGACCGGGCCGTCGGTGCAGTCAACCGCTACCCGGACAACCACAACGCGGAGCTGAAGTCACGGCTGGCGAAGCACCTGAACACCGAAGCCGGGGCAAGCTTCGCCCCCGAGCACATTGCCGTCGGCGGTGGTTCGGTGAATCTGTGCCAGCGCCTCGTCCAGGCCACCGCGTCCGAGGGTGACGAAGTGCTCTACTGCTGGCGCAGCTTTGAGATGTATCCGTTGCAGGTGCGGGTCGCCGGCGCCACACCGATCCAGGTCCCGCTGCGTGACGAGACCTTCGACCTCTACGCGATGCTCGCGGCGGTCACCGACCGCACCCGGCTGATCTTCGTGTGCAACCCGAACAACCCGACCTCCACCGTCGTCGAGCCGGCGGCGCTGGCGTCGTTCGTCGAGGCGGTGCCGTCGGACATCCTGATCGCGATCGACGAGGCCTACGTCGAGTATATCCGCGACGGTATGCAGCCCGACAGCCTGGGGCTGGTCCGCTCATACAGCAATGTTGTTGTGCTGCGGACATTTTCGAAGGCCTACGGGCTCGCCGGTCTGCGGGTTGGCTACGCCGTCGGTGACCCGCAGGTGATCAGCGCGCTGAACAAGGTTTCGGTTCCGTTCACCACGACCAATGTTTCGCAGGCCGCCGCAATCGCCTCGCTGGAAGCCGCCGAGGAGCTGCTCGCCCGCACCGACGCCGTGGTCGCCGAACGTACTCGGGTAAGCGAAACCCTGCGCGAGGCCGGATTCACGGTGCCGCCGTCGCAGGCGAATTTCGTCTGGCTGCCGTTGGGTATGCGGACACTGGACTTCGTCGAGCGGGCCGCCGACGCACGTCTTGTGGTCCGCCCGTACGGCGCCGACGGTGTCCGGGTAACCATCGGCGCGCCGGAGGAAAACGACGCCCTACTGCACTTTGCTCAGGGCTGGATTTAAGGAGACCGCGATGGGTGACGCGCTGGCCCGCAAGAAGTTCACCGAATTTAAGGAGCGCACCCGCGCACTCAGCGACGCCGAGCTCGACGACTATTGGGCGAGTCTGCAGCCGGCCACCATCGACGGCATGCTCGGCGAATGGAAGGGCGGCGAGTTCGTCACGGGCCACCCGATGAACGGGCGGTTGGAGAAGGCCCGCTGGTTCGGGAAGACCTTCAACTCGCCCGCCGACGTGCAGCCGCTGGTCTGCCTCGACGACGACGGGAACCGGTTCTCCAACGTCAAGATGGGCAAGGGCGAAGCCAGCCTATGGCTGGAGGAGTTTCGCGGCGAAGTCACCGCCACGATGGTCTACGACGGCCAACCTGTCCACGATCACTTCAAGACGATCGACGACAACGCCGTGATGGGCATCATGAACGGCAAGGGAGTAGTGGATTTTCAGGACGGAGTGAGTCGGTACTTCTACTTCTATCTGGAGCGCGTCTAGGTCTGGGTCGCCGCTGGATTGCGGCCGGTGTACGCGATCAGCTGGTCGAGGGCGGGCGCATCATCGGGCACGGGTACCGGATCATCGAAGCCCACCGCCGCCCGCGTTTGCGGGTTGATGACTTTCTTGGCAAGCCCCAGCGTGTAATCGGCCAGCGACTCGGTGACGTTAATCGGGTGTTTGGTCGCGGCCGCGTAATCCCAGCCGTGGACCAGGAATTCGAGCGTCAGGATGCTGGCGGCGAACGTCGCGGGTAACTCATTGGGGCCCAACGCCACCGTGCCGTCCAGGCCGCGGCGGTGCCAAGCGTCGAGCGCCGGCCGGGCCGCGCCGACAATCTGGCGTTCCACCGAATCGTCGCTGTCGCGCTCCGGCAGCAGCGCGCCCGCCGCGCCACCGAGCAGGGTGAGCGAGTTCAGCAGATGGTCAGTCAACGCCATCACGTCGTATTCAGAGCATGGTGTGGATTTGGACAGCTCGTCGCGCGAGATCGGATGCAGGACATGCTGCAGGGCGCCCAGCGCGGCTTCCGCGCTGGCCAGCTCGTCGGTGGGTGGGGAATCGGGTCCGGGCCGCAGGTCGGAAGACATGACGTCCACGGTACGGTCTCGACATGGGCCAGCAGTACGAATCCGTCATCGTCGAGACCAAAGACAACGTCGCGCAGGTGACGCTGATCGGACCGGGCAAGGGCAATGCGATGGGCCCGGCGTTCTGGTCGGAACTGCCGCAGGTGTTCGGTGAGCTGGACGCCGACCCCGACGTGCGAGCCATCGTCCTGACCGGGTCGGGGCGCAACTTCAGCTACGGCCTGGACCTGCCGGCGATGGGCGGGACGCTGGCCCCGGTGCTGGCCGACGGGGCGTTGGCCAGGCCCCGCATCGAATTCCACGCCGAGGTGCTGCGCATGCAGGGGACGATCACCGCTGTGGCCGATTGCCGCACCCCGACGATCGCGTCGGTGCACGGCTGGTGCATCGGCGGCGGGGTCGACCTGATCTCCGCAGTGGATATCCGCTACGCGAGCGCCGACGCCAAGTTCTCCGTCCGCGAGGTCAAGCTGGCGATGGTTGCCGATGTCGGCAGCCTGGCCCGGCTGCCGCTGATCCTGTCCGACGGGCACCTGCGCGAACTGGCATTGACCGGCAAGGACATCGACGCCGCCCGCGCCGAGAAGATCGGCTTGGTCAACGACGTATTCGCCGACGCGGACGCCGCGTTGGCCGGCGCCCATGCCACCGCCGCCGAGATCGCCGCCAACCCGCCGCTGACTGTCCGCGGCGTCAAGGATGTCCTTGACCAGCAACGGATTTCGGCGGTGTCGGCGAGTCTGCGCTACGTGGCGGCCTGGAACTCGGCGTTCCTTCCGTCCAAGGACCTGACCGAGGGCGTGTCGGCAACCTTCGCCAAACGCCCGCCAAACTTCACCGGGGAATAGCGCGGTTTGCCAGGCCCGCAGCGGGTAACCGTCGGGTACTGCGGTACGCGCCGACGTTGCACTGAGCGGGCGACCCGCCGTCACTAAGCCGGGTCGTCGTCGTCGTCGGCCTGCAGGAGTTTTTCGGGGTGGTGGAAGGTGTTGGTTCGGGGTTGGCCGTGGTCGAGGTGTGGTGGGGGGATCCATTCGGTGTCGCCGTGCTGGTTTTTGCGGGTGGTCCAGCCTTGTTCG
>Ga0209656_10001627_pt1 | contig 14698 bp, 12 predicted proteins | sample BogFormECP12_OM2_FD_188239 | JGI IMG/M metagenome (GOLD analysis project Ga0209656, IMG submission 188239) | Bog forest soil microbial communities from Calvert Island, British Columbia, Canada - ECP12_OM2 (SPAdes) (version 2) | ecosystem: Environmental > Aquatic > Freshwater > Wetlands > Bog ... | reverse complement strand
TATCGCAGACCAGCGGTAGGATCGGGTGATAAAACGGCGTTGCCGAAATCTCGATCGAACCTTTTTTCGCAGCGTCTGCGTAGGCGGGCAGCACGCGGCCAAGGAATTCCTGTTCGCGAGCAATCACCAACTTCTGATCGTCGAGCGAAAACCCCCGTCCCTTGGCGATCAGCGCGGCAATATCTTTCTCTTCGAGGAAAAATTCATCGAACCATGCAATCTGCGACAAAACCTGCAGGTCGGTGAAATCCTGTGCGTGGAAATAGCGCTCGGCCCGCTCCGGATGATCTCCATGCTCGCGGAACCGTTGCCACAACTCGTGATACCGCGGGTACCGCCCAATCACGTTCTGCGGATTAGCCTGAAATAAATACTGCAGCGCAAATCGCCGTTCCTCCTCCGATAAGTCCTTCGCCGGCTTAGCCGCCACGCTCAAGAACGGATCCTGTGCCGTACCCGCTACATAATCCTGAATCTGCAACATCAGCGACGGCACCAGATTGAAATTCTGGTGAACGCGGGGAAACTCATCCAGCAACTTCACCATGCCGTAGTAATCTTTCAACGCATGCAGCCGCGTCCACGGCAGCCGGTATTCCCCCGTGACCAGATCTTTATAAAACGGCTGGTGCTGATGCCAAAGCAGGATGACGCGCAGGGATGGCATGGCTGGCGATTCAGAATAGCATGTGGATTCGGCTAGCCCACATAGGGAAGGCCGCCCTCGGCTGCCCAGCGGCCCAGGCCTGTAGGGCCGCAGCACGGGTCGCAAATCTGTAATTCGCGCGATGCGTTCTCGCAATTCTGGATGGCATTCTCACTAACCCTGAAAGCTTTTTCTACTTTTCGCTTGACTCTCGTGTTCAACTGTGTATACTCAGTATATAGACATGCACAGCGATCTCGTGATCTCTCAATCCGACGGTCGGCCCATGTATCTGCAGATCATGGAACAGATCAGACAAAGGATCGCCGTGGGCGATTGGGAGCGGGGAGAGGAAATCCCTTCGATTCGGCAGCTTGCTGTAACGCTTCGGGTCAGTGTGATCACGGTGAAACGCGCTTACCTGGAACTGGAGCGCGAGGGCGTCATCGTGACCCAGCACGGAAAAGGGTCGATCGTCGCACCGGATTCCAGACTCGGCGCGAAGCTTTACGACCAGGAATTAGCCAAACACATCGAGCGAGTCGCCCAACTGGGAGAACTCTTGGGCCTCACGCCTGAAGAACTCGCAACCAGAGTGCGCAAAGCCGCGCGCGAGGCGAATCGGATGACCAAGGAGTACTCATGAACAACCTCTCCGTCCATTTCGAAGGCGTGAGCAAGGTCTACCCTCACTTCACGCTCGACAACATCAGCCTGGAGTTGCCCACGGGCACCATCATGGGGCTTATCGGGGCGAATGGCGCCGGCAAGTCGACGACGATCCGCATTCTGATGGGACTGGTTCATCAGGATCAGGGCCGGGTGCACGTGCTGGGTCGAGAGATGCCTCAGCAGCAGGCGGCGGCCAAACTGGACATTGGATTCGTGTCGGAAGACATGCGTCTGTATGGAACCGCGACGCTGGCCTGGCACCTGAAATTCGTTCGCTCTATCTACCCGCAGTGGGATCAACCCTACGCCGAAACGCTGTTGCGCCGCTTCGATCTCAAGCCCGAGCAGAAAATCAAAGGTCTGTCCCACGGGCAGCGGGTCAAGGCCGCGCTGTTGCTCTCTCTCGCCCGCCGGCCGCGTCTGCTCGTGCTCGATGAACCCACCACCGGACTCGATCCCGTGGCCCGTCAGGAGGTCCTCGGAGAACTCATGGCGGTGCTGGCCGACGAGGACCGAACGATCCTCTTCTCTTCGCACAACACCCTCGACGTGGAGCAAATCTCCGATCAAATCACGTTCATCGATCGCGGCCGGATTATCGCCTCGGATGACAAGGAAATTTTTCTGGACCGCTGGCGCCGCTTGCGGCTCGTGCTTTCGCCTGAAGCGGAGTTACCGCGCCTTCCCGGGATCGTTGAGGTGAGTGGAAGCGGGCATCTTCCTGTCCTCGTCACGAACAATTTTGAGCCCGCGCTGCTCTCGGCCTGCAGCGACGCAGGCGCGACCGTTCAGGCGGTAGACCCCATGACGCTGGAAGAAATCTTCGTCGCCAACGTGCACAGCAGGAGGGAAAAACAAATCGTATGAATTACACCATGGTGAAGACACTCATTCTGAAAGACTGGTACTTGCAGCGCTGGGCCATTCTCGCTTCTCTCGTCGGGACTATGGCTACTCTTGGCATTATTGCGTCCGGCGGAAATGTCGCCTTCCTGCTCGGCCTCATCCTGCTCATCATGGTTATCATCTCCATCGGCGCGCAACTTTCCGTTTCCACGATCGTGGCGGAACGGAAGGAGCAGACGCTGCCGTTCGTGATGAGCCTACCCATCTCCTACTGGGAATACACCACCTCAAAGATTTGGGGCAACCTCATCATCTTTCTGGTTCCCTGGCTGACCATGGTGGTGGGAAGCGTCGCACTGCTTCTGTACGTTCCGAAGGCGCACGGATTGATCCCCTACACTTGCATCATGGCAACCGAAATATTGATGACCACTTGCCTCATTCTTGCCACAGCGGTGATCACTGAGTCTCAGGGCTGGACCGTCGCGACCATTATGGTCGGGAATCTGGCTGTTAACGGAATCGGGTATGCCGTCGCCCACATTCCCGGTATCGCCCGAGGAATGTGGGGTTCCAAGATTGCATGGAGCCCGGCCGCCTCGGTTGTATTGCTGGCAGAAATCACGATGACTACTTTGTTGCTTGGCGTGGCATTCTTCGTGCAGTCGCGGAAGAAAGATTTCCTGTGAGGTGCTTCCATCGCTGAATCTTCGTGAAGCCAAGTTTTTCTGCGTACCGCACTTTCCGGTACACTAAGGCGCGCCCCTAGAGTGGCGCCCTTATGAGCAAGGATTCCGCCCTCGCTGCCCCGCAGCTTCTCACCGACCAGGATCTCTACCTCTTCAACGAGGGCAGCAACTATCGCATCTACGACAAGATGGGTGCGCACCTCGCCACGCACGATGGCCAGGCCGGCACCATCTTCAGCGTGTGGGCACCGAACGCGCGTTCTGTCTCGGTCGTCGGCAGCTTCAACGGCTGGGATCCCAAGACGCATCGCCTCAGCCCACGGGGCTCGTCCGGGATCTGGGAGGGTTTTGTTCCCGGCGCCGAACGCGGTGCACTCTACAAATTCCACATCGAATCCCGGCAGCATGGATATCGAATCGACAAGACCGATCCGCTCGGCCTGCTGCACGAGAAGCCGCCGCGCACCGCGTCGGTAATCTGGGATCTCGATTATCAGTGGAACGACAACGATTGGATGCAGAAGCGTGCCGAGCGCAACTCTCTGCGCGCGCCGCAGGCGATTTACGAAGTGCATCTCGGATCATGGATGCGCGTTCCCGAAGAGCACAACCGGCCTCTCACCTATCGCGAGACCGCGCCTCGCCTCGCCGAATACGTCGGCCAACTGGGATTCACCCACGTCGAATTTCTGCCCGTGATGGAGCATCCTTTCTACGGCTCGTGGGGATATCAAACCACGGGATACTTCGCGCCCACCTCGCGCTACGGCACGCCGCAGGATTTCATGTACCTCGTCGACTACCTGCACCAGCACGGCATCGGCGTGATTCTCGACTGGGTGCCGTCGCACTTCCCTTCCGATGCGCACGGCCTCGCCTACTTCGACGGCACACATCTGTACGAGCATGCCGACTCGCGCCAGGGGTTTCATCCCGACTGGAAGACGCACATCTTCAACTACGGCCGCGCCGAGGTGCGCAGTTTCCTCATGTCGAGCGCCATGTTCTGGCTCGACAAATATCACATCGATGGCCTGCGCGTGGACGCAGTTGCCTCTATGCTCTATCTCGACTATTCGCGCAAAGAAGGCGAGTGGATTCCGAACAAATACGGCGGCCGCGAAAATCTTGAGGCCATCGACTTTCTCCGCCGCTTTAACCAGGAAGCCTACGGTCAGCATCCCGAGATTCAGACCTGCGCGGAGGAATCGACCTCTTGGCCCATGGTTTCAAAACCGGTCTATGTGGGCGGCCTCGGGTTCGGCGAGAAGTGGGACATGGGATGGATGCACGATACGCTGAAGTATTTCCAGAACGATCCCATTCACCGCAAGTATCACCACAACCTGCTGACCTTCCGCATGCTGTATTCATGGCATGAGAATTTCGTTCTGCCGCTTTCGCACGACGAAGTCGTGCACGGCAAGGGATCGCTGATCGGAAAGATGCCCGGCGATGAATGGCAAAAGTTTGCCAACTTGCGGCTGCTCTTCGGATACATGTATGCCCAATCGGGCAAGAAGCTGCTCTTCATGGGCTGTGAGTTCGGCCAGGTACGCGAATGGGCCCACGACTCCAGCCTCGAGTGGGACGTGTTGCAATATCAGGTGCACCGCGGAGTTCAGGCGTGGATGGAGCAGTTGAACCGTTTCTATCGTAGCGAACCCGCCATGCATGTGTTCGACAACGATCCCGCCGGATTCGAGTGGGTGGACGCCAACGATAATGCGACCAGTACGGTTTCTCTGCTGCGCAAGAGTGAATCGCCACGAGATACCATTCTGGTCGTGTGCAACTTCACACCGGTGCCTCGCCTGGGATATCGCGTCGGAGTTCCGCACGGCGGCTACTGGCGCGAAATGCTCAACAGCGACGCCCGCGAATATGCCGGCAGCGGCATGGGCAACCTCGGCGGAGTGCAAGCGGAAGAAATTCCGACCCACGGCCGTCCGTTCTCTCTCAAGCTCACGCTGCCGCCGCTGGCGGCACTCTTCTTCAAAGCGCAGTGAAATTGCGAGTGAATAGCATGACGCTGGGCCCGCACCTTTTGAACACAGCACGCGGCTGCATTTCTACATGATCGGGTCGCGACGATTGGAATCACGGTGCTCAGAGAGCATCCGATGTTTGCGACCGCCCGGGACAGGTGACCTGTGTTGTGCCATATCGGCGTTCTATCCTGCCTCGGACACTCTGCGGCGATAGGCTTCGGGAGTTTCGATCAGAAAAATCGTCCGCCCGGCCAGCGTCAGTAGGTCTTGATCTCCACTCACTAGCACCTCGGCTTTACCGCTGTGGGCTAAGTCTAGAAACGGCTGATCTTTCGGATCCCGGCAAACGGTTGAGCATCTCTCCGCTGGTTCGATCGCTTCACAGTGGGGAAGATAATCGGCCAACATTTCTCGGCGGTCGTCGAGGGAGAGCCGGAATTTTGGGTAACTTAGAACCCGAGTGAGTTCCGCAGCGGTGGCGCGGGAGATCAGCGGAACGCAGCCACGTTCACGCCAATGCTGCCGAAACCAGGCCAGACGGCCGTTCGCGAATAGCAGCGCTGACACAACTGTGGTCGTGTCAAACACCACGCGTCGGCTCACGCCTTTTCACGCGCCCACCGAACTGCGTCGGCGACATCCTGTTCGTCAATCCCGAGTTGAGCCAGTCGGGCGCGCACTTCGTCGGCGCGGCTTCGTTGCAGCGGACGCAGGACGATGCACTCCCCATCCGTGCTGACGTCGAAGTATTCCACCCCGCTGAAACGTGTGATCACCGCCTTGGGGAGTGTGATTTGATTCTTAACGGTCTTCTTCGCCAGCATGATTCCCTCATTCAAGGAAACAAGGAAATCATACCACAGAAGGACCTACCCAGGGGCGCACTGGTGTATCTAAGTCGTTCAATGTAAGTTAGTTAGGACGGCGGAGATTGTATTCTCATTTTAAGCCGAGGACGCCCCCACGCATGGCCGTCCGTTCTAGCTCAAGATGACCCTGCCGCCGCTACCTGTTTTGTTCTTCAAAACTGCAGGGTAGCGATCCCGCATAGAACCCCGTCGTGCCCTGAGTCTGATTACCCCTTGACGATTCTGTGATTCCAGAACATACTCGCTGCCTGCGTTCCCCGCGCAGACCTGATATATCAGCCCCTGCCCCGTTCGAACTTCCGTCGTTATCTAGAGGAGAGTTATGTCGCCATCGAAGTCCAGCCGTATCCCAACGAAGAATCGCGCTCCTGCCTCCTTAAACCACAAGCTCGACCGCAAACTGTACGCCTACGCTGTGGCTGCGAGCGCCACCGGCGCCAGCATTCTAGCCGTAGCCCAACCCAGCCAGGCGGAGATCGTTTTCACCCCGACGCACAAGATGATTCCCATCCGCGGGTCGGTCGCGCTCGACCTGAACGGCGACGGCATCACGGATTTCACTTTTCGCAACACCCTCTCCTCCTGCGGTTTGCACGCCGCACCGCCCGAGTGCAGCGGTTTCACCGCGCAGGCCGTTGAAGTGTATGGAAACTCCGCACTGAACGGCGCATGGGCCGCTGGGACCCGCGGGGCTTCGGCATTGCCGCCTGGGAAAAAAGTGGGATCGACAGTCAAGTTCACCAACTTCGGAGTGATGGAGTCCTGCGGCACATTCGCCGGATTTTCCGCCGGGAGTTACGGCCCGTGGCTCAACGTGCAGAATCGCTATCTTGGTTTGGCGTTCACCATCGCCGGACAGACTCACTACGGTTGGGCCCGTCTGACCGTGACCGTAAAAAAAGGAACATGCCGGCCGGCCACCGCCGTCCTCACCGGCTACGCGTACGAAACAGTCGCCAACACGGCGATTACAACGGGCAAACGATCGGGTGCGGCCGCCGTCAGCGCGATCGAGCGCCCGCAGCCGACCCTGGGCCTGCTCGCTCAAGGCTTCGTCGGGCTCGAAGCCTGGCGGCGCGATGAGAATGCAACTTCGGACCAAGCCTAAACTCTAGCCGGGTCCCCATCTCTCGCATCTTTTGTGAGAAGCGGGGACGCTGCTCTGTGCCTCACGCCCGCGTGCTATTCTTCGATTTAGTTGAATCCCATGCGGATTCTTACCCGCTACATCCTGCGCGAAGTGACGGCCCACGCCCTGATCGGCGTGGCCATCTTCACTTTCGTCCTGTTCACGCGCGACCTAGGACACATTCTCGAACTCGTGGTCCGTGCCAGCGCCCCGCTGCCCAACATCGCCGAAATCTTTCTTTTCACCGTGCCGCTCGCGCTTACCTACACCATTCCCATGAGCGTGTTGCTGGGAATTCTGATCGGACTGAGCCGTCTGGCCGCAGACTCGGAGATCACTGCCGTGCGCGCCAGCGGCATGGGCGTCTGGAGCTTCCTGCGCGTGCTATCGATCTTCGTCATCGCTGCCTGGCTGCTGGCGTTGGCCAATGGACTCTACATTGCGCCGCGATCTCAAGCCGCGCTCGGACACTTGGAAGATCGCCTGAAAGGATCGCAAGTCTCGTTCGAGGTCCAGCCCCGCGTTTTTTACGAAGGATTTCCAAAGTACGTCCTGTACGTACAAGACGTGAAGAGCGCCGAAGGCGCGGCCGTATGGAAAGACGTTTTCATGGCGGACATTTCCGACGCCACCAATCCCAAAATTACTTTAGCCAAGCAAGGCATCATCGTCAGCGAGGGCCAGGATCGCCTGCACCTGCACCTGATCGATGGGTCCGCCCACGAAACCGATCCCAAAGATCCGAATCACTATCAGATCTCGACTTTCCAGCAAACCGACATTCCAATCGATCTGCCTTCCACCGAAAGCAAAGCCGACCAATCCGTTCCCGCGGCCATCATGGACACGGGCGCTCTGCGCGAGAAGGCCGCCCACTCTGACCCGATTTCCGCGCAGTGGTACCTAATCGAATTTCACCGCCGCTTCGCGCTGCCGACGGCATGCCTGGTGCTCGCGCTGGTCGGCATTCCCCTCGGCCTGTCGTCGAAAAAGAGCGGCAAGTCCGGCGGATTCGTGCTGACCATCCTTCTCGTTTTCACTTATTACGTAATTTCTTTGGTGGGTGTGTCGCTGGCTCGGCAGGGACGAGTATCGGCCTGGTTCGGCGCGTGGATGGCGGACTTCGTTTTCCTTGCCCTCGGACTCTTTCTTCTGTTGCGCTCCGAAAAACGTCCCTTTGAGATCGGTTCGCTGCGTCCCTGGAAGTCGAAGAAGTCCTCGACCCCACTCAACGCCCGCGGGCGGCAGGATGCCTTTCAACGCGCCTCGTCGCGGCACCGCCTGTTCAGCGCCCGATTTCCCACTTTGCTCGACGACTACGTCCTGCGCGATTTCTTTCTGTATCTGACTTTGATTCTCTCCACCTTCCTGGTGCTGGTGCTCGTGTTCACGCTGTTCGAGCTGCTGGGAGATATTCTCCGCAACCAGGTTCCCGCCAAGATCGTGGCCGAGTATCTGCTCAACGTCACTCCGTATCTCCTCTACAACGTTGCGCCGCTGGTGATGCTGCTGGCCGTTCTCGTCACTTTCGGGCTGATGCAACGCTCGAATGAAATCACAGCGATTAAAGCCACGGGAACCAGCATCTACCGCATCGTCACGCCAGTCGTCGTAGCCGCAGGCGTGCTCGCCGCAGGACTCTTCTTCGCCGACCAGTTCTATCTGCCTCACACCAACAAGCGGCAGGAGGCTCTCCATAACCAGATCAAGGGCAAACCGGCGCAGACCTATCTCCGCCCCGACCGCAAATGGATTTTCGGCGCGCACAACGACATCTACTACTACCAGTTCTTCGATCCCGACCGCGATCAGTTCGGCAACATCACCGTCTTCGAACTCGATCGCAAGAGCTTCACCATCACGCGCCGCATCCACGCCGACCGCGCCCACTGGGCCGACAGCCTGAATCGCTGGATTTACGAGCAGGGGTGGGACCGCAGCCTCAACATCTCCGCGATCGAGAATTTTCATCCCTTTGAGGTGTCAACGTTCGCCGATCTGCCCGAGACTCCGTCGTATTTCAAGAAAGAAGTCAAGCAGTACAGCGAGATGAATTACGAAGAGCTGCGCCGCTACATCCGCGACCTGCAGCAAAGCGGATTCGACGTGGTGCGGCTGCGCGTGCAACTGAACAAGAAATTGTCCTACCCGCTGGTCACGTTGATCATGGCGGTGCTGGCCATCCCCTTCGCGCTATCGAGTGGGAAGAAGGGCGCGATCACCGGCATTGCAGTTGCCGTGAGCATCGCGGTGTTCTATACCGTGGTCTCCCGGCTATTTGAGGCGATGGGCGACCTGAGCCAGCTCCCGCCAGCCCTCGCGGCGTGGTCGCCGGATCTGATTTTTGTTCTGGTGGGTGGGTATCTGATTCTGAAGGTGCCGACCTAAAAGCATGAACCACAAAGGGCAAGAAGGATCACGAAGGGCCTTCTTTTATAAGGGGTTCCTTCGTGCAACTTCGTGTCCTTTGTGGTGATCGACTTCCTTACTTCACCGCTATGCCCAAAGGATAGTTATCTGTAGTGAGGGGAGTTTGCGGCGAAAGCGCGCCGGTGGCCGGCGCAATCGCAAACTGCGATACCGTAGCCGCAATCTTGTCGGTCACGAACATCCAGTCATCGTCGGTGCGGATCGCGATCGCAGTCGCGCCCTGTCCAGTCGCCACCGTGGCTGGACTCATCAGCGTCAAATTGCCGCCGACTGCGCTGATGTGGAAGGGTGAGATCGTGTTCGAAAGTGTGTCGAGCACGTAGAGGTAATTTCCATAAACGTCGACCAGGAGCGGCCCCGGGCCCTGCGCGCCGTTGGACACGCTGAAGGGCGAACCGGTAATCGCAAATAGCTGGCCATTGTCGCTGGGGCAGGGCGGTACCGTGGTAGTGGTAAGGCTCGTGCAGATTCGGAAGGCGCTGACGTTGTTGGAGGTGTAGTTGGAAACGTAAACAAACCGCTCGCAGGGATCGACCGTCACTCCCATGGGCGTTCCGCCGGCAGGCATATATTGGGGAGCAGTAAAACCCGGAGGTGCGCTCAACACTCCGGTGGATGAGTTCACCGCGAACTCCCACACTCCCCCGTTAAAGTTGGAATCGATGGCGTACAGATATTCCGAAGTGGGGAACGGACTCGGAGCAGAACATACCGACTGAGACTGCCCAAACAAAAGCGGCGGAGGAGCTGTTGGAGTTACCGCTACTGCCGCGATATTAGTCGGCGGCGCGGTGCATGACGGCGGCACCGTAAAGGGAGATCCTGTCACTTCCGTAAGGCTGCCTCCGCTGCCAATCGCGAATACGGAGATCGCTCCCGGCGCCGCCACACCGTTGGCGTCGACCGTAGAGCTGTCGGCCACATAGAGGAACTTGCCCGTCGAATCCATGACGAGCGTGCTGGGATTCGCGGCGACCGGCTCGAAAACAATAGTGTCGTTGATACAAACTCCCACGTTAGCTTGTGCGAAAGCCGTCAGCTGTCCGACCTGCGTCGTTGTTCCGTTGGAGTTCACTTTGAATGCCGCGATCCCGGGCGCAGTGATCGCGTTGCTCCCCGTGCAATCGGTTGAATCCGGAGTCAGAATCGTGTAGGCGTAAGCGCCTGCGGGGTCGATTACGATCGAAGACGGAGTCCCGTTTAGAACGCAGACCTGGTTCGCGGTGTCATTGGTGGAATTTTGCACTGACGCAGCATGGCCGCTGGCCAGGCTAAAGCTAAATGTCTGGATGAGCCCCGCGCCGCGGCTGGTCACCAGAATCAGCCCGTCCGAAGACGAACTATAGGTGCTGCCGCAAGCCACCAGGAATCCGATCGCCACCAGTACCACCAGCCCGAGCAACCACGCCCATATCTTCGAAATTGACATTCTTCGAGTGTTCTCCATCAATTCTGTGGACTTGTACGCACGCCTGCGCCCCGCCAGCCGGGTCGTGCTCATGTAGGAATGCGGGAAAATGCCAATCCATGTATGTATCAGGAAAGCGCGGGAAGAGCAAACTCCCGCGCGACTGATTAGAATGACGACTGATTGGAACGCACTGACGCTTCTGGAGTTGCCTGAGAGCAGGCGATTGTTGGTCCGAGATCAGACTTGGGTCGGCGACGGAACCGGCTCCGCCAACCTGCGCACGCCTCGCCCACTCAAAGGAAGACGAATCTCGACGCGCAAGCCACCCTCCGGACGGTTCGCCGCCGAAACTCGCCCGCCGTGAAACCGCACCGCTCTCTCCGTGATGGTCAGGCCCAGACCGGTGCCACCGGTAAGCCGGCCGCGCGAATCGTCCAGCCGGTAAAACGGCTCAAACAGTTTGTTCAAAGCATCCGCAGGCACTCCCGGACCCGAATCGCTTACCGCGATTAGAGCCTCGGTCCCCTTGTCGCCATCGGCACCGGCCAATTCAATCTCGACCGTCGTGCCTTCCTGCGTGTAGCGAATCGCATTGCGGACGACATTCTCCACCGCACTGTGGAGCAATGATGCAATGCCGCGCACCTCCCAGTCGCCTTCGGGGATGGTGGCGTGCACATGACAATGCCTGGCCTGCGCTTCGAATTCCGCATCTTCCGTGATGTTAAGGACCAGTTCATCAAGCGGAACCGGAGTTTGGGGAACGCGCTGTTCGCCATCCTCCAGCCGCGCCAGCGTCAGAATGCGGCCGATCATCTCGTTCAATCGCGCCGCTTCCAGCTCAATGCGCTCCAGCATCTCCGAGCTTTCCGGTCCCGAGCGCTGCCGTGCCAGTCCCAAAGCCACATTCAGGCGGGCCAAAGGAGAGCGCAGTTCGTGAGAAATATCGTTGAGCAGACGCGATTGCGCTTTAACCAGTATCTCCAGCCGCTCCGCCATGGCGTCGAAATCCCGCATCAGGCCGGCAATCTCGTCGCGCTTGCGTCGCAACGGAGCTCCGCTGCGTGCGGTCAGATCACCCGCCGCAAGCTGTCGAGTGGCCGCGCGTAGCCGAATGATCGGTTTGGTCATATACCACGAGAGCAAATAGCAGACCAACCCTGAACAGACCACCGCGATCAGCAGCCAGCGAGCCGGCATGCCGCGCGGCCCCAGGAACACGCGCGGTCCCGGGGGCAGGCCCAGTACCAATGTGTAGCGATGGAGCCCATCGGAAGACGCACGCGAGTCTCGCTGCACTGGCGGCGCGGGAATCAGGAATCCGTCGCGCGGCGCTCGTGGACCACCCTGAGCAACTCGAATGGCCCAATCGGGCGGCGTGCGGTGCGAGAGCTCTGTGCCTTGCTCGTTAAACAAATAACCGCGAACGTGCTGCGTGGCGTCAAGATCGTCCATATACTGCCGCAGCTGAGCGTCGCCGCCTTGCTCGTAGGCGTTCACCGCATCATTTAAAGCGGTCGTCCGCACAGCTTCCCACGTAGAACTACGGGGACGCAGCGCGAGCGTGATCAGTACGGCCAGAACGATGATCAGCGCCTGCGCCAGCCAGAACGATAGGAAGATGCGGAGAAAGAGGCTCTTCATATTCGGTTCCTAGGTCGCCTTCACTTTCTCGCGTGGACGGGCAAAAATATAGCCTACGCCCCGCACTGTCTTGATGTGCTCGTCGTTCTCCGTGTCGCCCAACTTTTTTCTAACTTTGCTGATGTGCATATCGATGCTGCGGTCAAACGGAGAAAATTTCCGGCTCAGCACCGCATTCACCAGTCGCTCGCGCGGCACCACCCGGCCCGCCTCGCGCAGCAATACCTCGAGAAGATTGAATTCCACCGACGTAAGATCGACCGGCTTGCCTTCCATGCGAACGGTGCGCGATGCCGGATCCAGTTCCACTTCACCAACCCGCACAATATCGGGACCAGCGGGCGAACTCCCATCAGCCCGCGTGCGCCGCAAGATCGCGCGAATGCGAGCCACCAGTTCCCGCGGGTTAAAAGGCTTGGGAAGATAATCGTCCGCGCCAATCTCCAGGCCAACGATCCGGTCGACATCTTCTCCGCGCGCGGTCAGCAGGAGGACCGGCAACCGCGATGTCGCGCGAATTCGGCGCAACACTTCAAAACCGTTAATGCCCGGCAGCATCACGTCGAGCACCGCCAGCAGATATTCTCCCGCCGTGGCTTTCTTCAACCCGCTCTCGCCATCGTGCACACATTCGATGGCGAAACCTTCGGCCTGCAGGTATTCGCTCACCAAGTGGCACAACTCGACATCGTCGTCGATAACCAGAATGCGTTCCATTGCAGTCTTCATTTTGCACCAGATGTAAATCACTGCGTGGTAAAGATTTGTCAAAAACAGCGGCCGAAAACGACACTCGTCGCCTTTGACAAAACTTTACTCCGTTTGACCGTCTTTTTACCGCAACTCGCTCCCCAGCCGTGTTCTCATACCTGTACGCAAATTTCCCGGAAGTCCGGGCCAGAGAGAAAAGAGGAGTCACGATGAGAACCATTCGATATCGCTTGTTGGTCGCCGCGGTGGCCGTTATGCTGGGCACAGCCTTGGGCAAGGCCCAGACTGCAGAGGACGCACCAGCTCCGCCGCCGATGCACGGCCATGAATTCGGGATGGGCCACGAAATCCAGTTCTGGGCCAAGAAGCTGAACCTGACGGAAGATCAGCAGACTCAGATGAAGGCCGTCCTGCAGAAGGAGCGCCCGAACCTCCAACCCCTCATGCAGCAGGAGCACCAGATTGACCAGCAGCTCCACCAGTACGTCGAAGGAACTTACGATGCGGCAAAGGTGCAGGCGCTGGTAGCCCAGAAGGCTCCGATTCAGACCCAACTGGAAGTCGCACACACCCGCATCATGAATGAGCTCTACCAGCTGCTCACCACCGACCAGCGTTCGCAGCTGAAGCAGATGGAAGCCAATCGCGAGGCGCGCATGCAGCAGCACATGGGTCAGGCGCCAGAGTCGACTCCTGAGCAATAGGACTCAAGCTGACCCGCTGGCGGTGAGGGTCCATGGAAAGGCGCGGGCTGTTACCCGTCTCGCGCCGCCAGCTCATCAGGATTTTTTTCACAACCCTGCTTCTTGGGATACATCATTGACTGTATTGCTCCAATTCGCCCGCATATTTACCTTCCCGAATACTGACGAACTCGACTGAGTTTTTGGGAGATTGTTATGTCTACCGCAACGTTCCAATCGCTAAAGAACCAGGACAAAGCGTGGAAGGACCTTTACGTGGCGGCTTTGCTGGAAGGCGATGCCGCGCGCGTCCCAGTGCTGATCGCTAACGCCGAACGCGCCATCGTGGAGCGCGCCCGCGAACTGTTCAGCGCCGCTGGAGATCACGTCCAGGAAGAGGAAGCTCTCGACGACGCGCTCTATGCCCTGCACGCCCTGAAGAGCTGCATCCAGATTCACGGCCGGTTCGCTGAAGCCGCGTAACTGCGTTATCGCATCAGCCCGGTTCGATAATTTCGAGTCTTCACTTTGCCAGGAGCTCGCATGCCCTTGAGCACAACGGCAAGCTCTCGGACCCCGCGACGAATCTCTCGACCGTCGATTGCTGCAAATCCCAGAACCAGACCTTCACGGCTCACGAGTCCTCGCCCGTAGCGTTTCACGGGCGTAACCTGCACATTCCTTCGAGCCGCCGCAGCCGCGACCCTATCGGCGAGAATCCCTTCCTGCAGCCAACCCACTGTTTGCAGTCCCGCCTGTACCTCCGACACCGTCAGAAAGTCGGCTAGTTGCGACGACTCTCGCATCAGGATCGTCAGCCGCTCGGCATACACCTCCCGCATGCGTCGCAGATGGCGGCCAAAATGTCCCTCCACAATGAACTCGCTGAGAACCAATTGTTCCAGGATCGGTGCGTGGCGGCTCGTCAGAGATTTGACCGCTTCGACTTCTGCAAGCAAATCGTGCGGAACGACCAG
>Ga0209656_10001625_pt1 | contig 14706 bp, 13 predicted proteins | sample BogFormECP12_OM2_FD_188239 | JGI IMG/M metagenome (GOLD analysis project Ga0209656, IMG submission 188239) | Bog forest soil microbial communities from Calvert Island, British Columbia, Canada - ECP12_OM2 (SPAdes) (version 2) | ecosystem: Environmental > Aquatic > Freshwater > Wetlands > Bog ... | reverse complement strand
TAGCTGCCATGACCGCCTCGGCTTTGTGTTTTGGAAGGAATTGCCGCAGTTCTTTAAACGAGGCCGCGAGACAATGCCTTAAGAGAACCAAAATGACGCAGCAACGCGTCTGCAATCGAGTCTTTCCCAACTAACAGCCGCAGATGCTCCACGCCGGATAACGCAGATGAACCGTAACGTACCAGCTTTTCAGAGACGGAGAAGCTCCGCGAGGCTTTGGGAGCAGCTTCGGGAATATTTTGAAGTTCGGTTTCGAGCTGAAAAATATGGTGTGCCATATTTTTTGGCCGAAAGCGAAGCGATAGCTTTGCGACCCACGGAAAAAGGCCGTAGGAGCAAGTTGCTAAAATTTCCTTTTAGTGAGGCGACCCCTAGATCGCTGCAAATGACAACGCACTGGAATTTTAGCAGGACCCGCCACACCTCCCTTTTTGCTGGAAGTTTTATGGCGCAGCAGGAAGCAGCCGACTTCAAATTTCTTTGCCGGAACCGTTCGTTTCTGAAGTCAGCAACGAGGGCAGAAGTCCGACACTCCTATTAAAAAAAGCTGATTCTAACTCCGCCGGTTACAGCCTCTTCGGCCAACTGCACCAGATTGCATACTCAACCTCGCGCGTGGTTTATGCTTCTCATTTCGGGAAGCAATACGCAATATTGCCCAAGCTCCCCTCGTTCTTCGGAACGCTTCGTCGGAAAAACGACCGGTCAAGGCGGCATGACAGTCCCGAACTACAAGCGACTCTTTGTTGAAGTAAGGTTGCGACGTCGGCAGACGTCCAGGCGACAGCAGTACGAGCCATTTCAGGCGAGAATTCATCTCAATTCGAAACTGATAATGACAGTATGACTGACTGGAAAAAAAAACTTACAGCTTTCCTGCACGATCCGCCGCACAAGCCTTTTGACATCCAAGGGCATGAATACAATCGAGGACCACTCCTGCGGCACTTAGGGCTAACCGAAGAAGATATCCAAGCTTGGGAAAGAAGCTCAGATTGGCTTGCGGCCGCCGCTGACCGATTTCCGTTTCCGCGTTCCGCTTCACTGCGCGTTGACTGGTTGGAAGATGGTGAATGCGAGTTTCGGCATCCATTAGGCGCCGGCAAGTTCAAACCGACTAGGATTCCCCGGCCGCGGTCCGCGACCGGAGAGTCGTGGATCGAGAAAGCGCTTCATGGCATTCAGACCGACGAAGTGGGATGGCAAGCCAAATTTATCCGCGTCTGGCGGCTCTGGCCCGAACGCTCCGCTCGCGAGCATGATCCATTAATGGCTTATCTCGTCGCCGACACACGTATTCCAGATCATACACTTTGGCATCACAACGGACTTGTGAGTGCGCTGCACACGGCCGGAGAGAATCCTGCTTTTCTACTTTTCCAGATCGGCCCAGTCCAGGAGTTCATTGCGCAGAGCCGGTCGATGCTGGACCTCTGGTCGGCCAGCTATCTTCTTAGTTTCCTCATTTCAAAGGCGCTTGCGAAGGTCGCTGTCGAAGTTGGACCTGACGTAGTCATCTTTCCCAATCTTCGCGCCGTACCGTTGCTCGATTGGTGGTGGTCACAGGAATCGGGACTCTTTCCTGACGGTTATTTTTCGCTCGGGAATGGGCGTCTTCATCCGAATGAACTGCTAACGCCCAGTCTCCCGAACCGTTTTCTAGCCTTAATCCCTGGTGGAGAGCATGGGCGCGAAATCGCCGAATCTGCAGAGACCGCCGTGCGAAATCTCTGGCGAGATATAGCCTGCGCTGTTCGCGGGAATATTAGCGCGACGATAGCACGGCAAGGCGCGTTTACTGGCTGGGATGCACATTGGGATGAGCAAGTCAGCCGTTTTCCAACGGTCGACTGGATCATTCACGAGTGGGTATCGGAAGACGAGGCCTTTAAAATCGCCGCCAGCAAAGAGCCATCGCCCCCTCTCTTCGGTGGTTGGCAGAACCATCCGCTGCAACATGCTGATCTGTGGCGAGGAAAGAGCGAGAAGAGTGAGAAAAGGATGATGATTCCAGAGGTCGACCGTGAGTCATGGCACGGGAACCCGAACGACGCCTTTGCATGGCCGCTGCATTTTGCTGCCACGGACTGGAAGTTCGCAGCCTGCAAAAATGCTCGTTCATTCGGACCTTGGACCCCCTTTACAACCAACGCGCAGTCGCCTCCAAAAGATCATCTCAACGGTCGGGACGAGGTTTTGGGTGGCGCGAATCACGAGGCCTTCTGGAATGAGTTGCGCATAGCCTACAGTGGTGTTTCGACAGGAATTTTTAAAGGCCGCCAGCTCTATGGAGCCCTTAGTGTTATAAAGCGGCTCTGGCCAAAGGCGTTTCTTCAGGATTGTCTCGGGTGGAAAGACTGGAAACCCCGATTCGAGTCAGTTCAAGACATCGCCCAAGCCATTGAATCGGAGCCGGAGGAGGATCTGGGGAAGGAGGACCCAAAATACTACGCTGTGCTTTGCATGGACGGCGATGACATGGGCCAATGGGTAAGCGGCGTCAAGACACCGCTCCTAAAGAGTGCGCTGGCAAGCAAGGCGTGGGATTATTTTGCTCGTCAATGGCAGCCTGGCCAGGCGCGTGAGCTGCTCGCGGAGCAGGTTTATCGTCCTCTCTCTCCCGGCTATCATGCAGCCTTCTCAGAAGCCGTCAGTAACTTCGGTCTGTACTGCGCGGGCCAGATCGTCACCCAATTTAAAGGGCAACTTCTGTACTCGGGTGGCGACGATGTGCTCGCGATCCTGCCAGCGAGGAACGCGCTCGATTGCGCTTACGCACTCCAATGTGCTTTTCGCGGGCATATTCCCCTTGAGGCATCGGAGCGCATCCGTGAAAGCCTGAAGCGGATGTTTGAGTTTCCGGCCGATGGCTTTATTTGCTGTCGAAACTCTGGAAAAGATGAAGCGTTACGACCCAATTGGCCGCTAATCGTGCCCGGCTCCAAGGCTAGTGCCTCCGTGGGCATCGCTATTGGCCACGTTCGTTCTCCAATGCAAGACACGATCCAGGCGGCGCGCGAAGCAGAAGCTGTGGCCAAGAATATCCCGAAGAAAGGCGCCTTTTGCGTCCGTGTACTCAAACGCTCAGGTGAAGGCGTGGAGTTTGCAGCACGCTTTCAGTCGGAAGTTTTCCAAGTCTGGGCTGAGCTGGATTTAGACTGGGATGCGCTTAGCGCCCGCTTTCCTTACAGATATCTTCAACTTCTGCGTCCACTCCTCGCCGACAGTAGCGCAGAGAGCGACGGAGGATGGGTTAAGGGCTGGAATCGCTCCCTCATTGAATCTGTCCAGGCGGAGCTCCAATACACCCACTTTCAGCATAGTGGGTCGAATAGTCAGAACACGGAAAAGCGCGACCGAGCACGACAACAAGCAGAACGCTGGATCCGCTCTCTTGTGGGTGAAGCAACCCGATGCGATGGTCCCGGCTTTGAGCCCGCGCTCACACCCTGTGGGTTCATCCACTTCTGGATGGCCTGGGCTTTTGTCCGGCGACTAGCCGAGTCCAACTTCAAAGACAACTAACTGCCATGGAACCGCTCCTCATAGAACCAACCGACGTACTCTTCTTCAGGGACGCAATTCCGATGTCTGCGGGCCAGGGAAAAGGCGCTGGCGCGCGTATGCCCTTTCCTAGCACACTTCATGAGGCCTTTCGTGCAAGCCTGCTTCTTTCGATCGGTAAGCAGGTCAACGGGAAGAGGATCCCGGGCCGCCCGACGGGCGCGGCACGGAAAGGCAACTGGTGCAGCAACGGCGTCACCAGTGACCGCTTTATCGCCAGTACGGACTTCCGTTCGCTCCAGTGCGTCGGTCCGTTCCCATGGAATAAGCAAAAGGGCCTCCTGCTACCCGTTCCATTGGATGCTGCGCTCGAACACGATCCGCAGAAAGCCAAAGATAGTCCACCTCAGGCTCTACGACGCATGCAACTCTGGAGGGACAACGCCGTCTCACCAAACACGGATGAAGGTACCGGCGCTATGAGGCCGCTTTGCCTTCCATTGGCGGTTACCCCGCCAGACAAGCAAGGGCAACCCCACGGTTGGTGGAGGCTTGATCAATTCCGCTCCTACCTGGATGGCCAGAAAGAAAACCCTAGTGATTTTTTCCGCCCGATTCCCACAACCCAGCTGTGGGAGCAAGAGCATCGGGTCGGTGTACAGATAGATCCGGAGACTTTCGCTGCCACGCACGGGCAACTTTACGCAGGCGGCTACCTCCGCTTTTGCTCCTCTACTCGCTTCGCGGTCCAGGTCCATCTTGCCAAACCGCAAGCCGACGAGGCAAAAGCTCTTCAGGATCTTGATTGGCTTCTGCTCGGAGGCGAACAGCGGCTTGCGCGTTTGCTGCATGAAGGATTCGACAACCCGTTTGTAGGTATCCCGCCGGTGCCCATTCCTCTAGTGGAGGGTCCGTGCCTCCTAAAATGGGTGCTCGTCACGCCAGCCATTTTTGCGCACGGCAGTGCACCAGGGTGGTGCGTTGACTCCGCAAACCACCGATCCGAGGCCCGCTTGCCCTTCGGGCAAGTTTGCTTCAACAATCTTCCGGGTCGGGCTCACTTGATCTCCTGGTGTATAGGCAAGATACTTATCGTTTCCGGCTGGGATGTGGTCGACCAGCACGCCAAGCCAACCCAGCTCGCGGTCCCGGCAGGCTCGGTTTACTATTTTCTCTGCGAAAATGGAGACGTAGCCGGACAGCTTGCAGAACGGCTGCACTGGAAGCCTCGTTCCGATTTCTATGGCGAGAAAGGCTGCGGTTATGGCCTCGTCAGCTTCGACGTACAGATGCACACGATGTCCCCAGACGTCCCAACCTTGGCCAACGAACTTCTCAATGGCTAAAAGCAAACAATGACCAACAAAACAAAACGACATCTGCTAACGCTCTACACCCGCACCCCCTTGCATTTGGGAAGCGGCACCTCAGTGGATGTGGTGGACTTACCTATCATGCGCGAACGCATCACTGGCTTCCCGGTCATCCCCAGCACGAGCCTGAAGGGCGTGTTGCGCCAGGAAGCTCGCGACTTTGCCGCCTCAGATACGGGAAAAGCCAAAGGCTTCACCCTCGCCATAGCCGACTCGCTCTTCGGAGCAAAGGACGACGTGCAGAAAGACGAGAAAGACAACCCCCTTCTCCACGCCGGCTGTGTCCAAATAACGGAGGCCAAGCTTCTTGCCTTTCCCGTCCGCTCGCTCGCCGGTTGTTTTGCATGGTTGACCTGCCCTGTGGCGTTGCGCCGCTTCGAGCGTGACACCAGCCTGCACGTGCCGATTCCGGCGAAGCTGGATGCGGAGCATGTCATCGCAGGTTCGGACTTGGTCGTAGCCGGTTGCAACGAAGTCGTGCTGGAGGAATATGCCCTCAATCCTCAGCCTGGCGCCGCGTTAAACGCGGCTTCGGAGACCGCCAAAGGACTTCACAGCCTGACAAAGGATTCGCTTTGGCAGGAGGAACTGAGCAAACGCTTGGCGATCGTCCACGACGAGAACTTCCAGTACTTCGTCACCTCCTGCACGGAAGTGGTTGCGCGGATTGTCATCAACCCGGAGACGCGAACAAATGAGAATCTGTTCAATCAGGAGAATGTCCCGTGCGAAGCGTTGTTTTACAGCGTCCTGCAGGTCCTGCCTGCGCGGAAGCCGGGCGCGTATGGTGACATCCATCAACACCTCACCAACCTTCTGGCCGAGGCCAGAGTTATCCAGATCGGAGGTGACGAAACCACCGGTCATGGTCTTTGCGAAACCGTGCACCAACCGCTCAACGACAACCAGGAGGCCAAGTGAAACAGACCCTCGCTCAACAACGCGCCGCCAACGCGCTTGTCGCGGCTCGCGTTGATGGAATGGGACATGGCCAGGATGGTGGCAACGCGCTTAGCGGCTTTCCGATGCTTATCAAGATCGACGGCCTACTCGCCGCTTGCGCCTTCGCGGTTGAGCGGAAATCTAAGAACGAACGAAAGCAGCGTGGCGCCTGCCTTATCGTGGATGCGATTGCCACGCACCTCCAGTCACTGAGCATCGTGGACGCGAAAACGGCAGATGACCTCGTGGAGGAACTTGCTCTTGGCGACTCGGCCTTGCTGCGCCGTTCCACCGCCGAGGCTCTCGCGTTTCTCAACTACCTTAAACGCTTCGTCCCCTGACGCCTATGCTTGCCGTTCTTAAACCGGTAAGTGAAGTGTTACAGAGACGTGGAGCTTCCGCATCATGGAACCTTCAACTCGACAAACTCTCTTTTGAACGGGACGGAGACACCGGTGCCAAAAAATCGGCGCTCGACAGGTCCCGTCACTCTTATGCTGATAAGCGAACCCATAAGCACCTTGTCCGTTCCTGTGAGCGCCAGTGGTCCTTTCGCGAATTACTCCGCCGACAGCATGGCGCGCACTACCACGAAGTCCATTTAATCAACTGCACCAGACTGCTGCTTCACTTAGGCCGCGCGTCTGTGCTGGAAAATGTCGGTCTTGCCTCGGAGCGAAGCACAGGGCTGCCAATCGTTCCGGGAACGGCAGTCAAGGGCATCGTGAGCACTTGGGCTTGCTGGGAGGCGAATCTGTTGCCTGATGGCGCGCTGCCAGCAACCATTGCCAAGCGCGACCAAGACCGTGCGCGTTTTGCCAGCCTCGCCGAGCGTATCCTTGGTTCGAATGCGGAGCGCGGGTCCACCGCTGGCGGTGAGATCATTTTCCTCGACGGCGTCCCGATGACGCCGCCCAAGCTCGTGCTTGACATCCTCACGCCCCACGGGCGTGGCAACCCGCTGCCGAATCCTTTTTTGGCGCTCGACCCTGGCACCCGCTGGGTCTTCTCGTTCCTCGCCCGTCCTCGCCACGGCGGTGCAAAGGAACTCCTGCAGCGAGCCGCTGACTGGCTTACGGAGGCTCTCACTCAAGTTGGCCTCGGCGCAAAGACGGCGGCAGGCTACGGACGCTTCCGTCGGCTGACGGCTGAAGAGACGGCGCAACGCAAAACCGAAGAGCAGGCAGCCATCGCTGCCGAAGCAGCCACACAAAAAGCCGCCGAACAGGAAAGGGCGCGGGTTGCGGCGGACGAAGCCAAACAGGCCGCCGCCGAAGCCAGCGCCAAGCAGAAGGCTGATCGCTTGGCTCTCCTCTCGCCCGAAGACCGCGCCTACGCTGAATATGTGGAAAAAGTCACCGATTGGACCGCTCCGGCGCGTGAGATCGCAACAAAGCTCGAACCCGAAAAGCAGTGGATCCTTCGCTACTTCCGCACAGACGGCCAGGCGCTCCTGAAAACATGGAATAATGAGAAAGGCAAGAAGCGGATTCAGAACCTCAAGGAAGCGGGCCTATGATTCTTCCGACCGAGAAATACTCGTTCAAACTGCTGACCGCTTGCTTCTGCGGCGGAGCGGACAGTCAAACCGCCCCAGCAGAAATGCGCGTCCCATCCATCCGTGGACAAGTGCGCGCATGGCACCGTGCAGTGTCAGGGGAGGACGCTGTGAACCGCGTTTGGGGCAGCACGGTTGGCGAAGCCGGTGCCAGCCGCGTGGCTCTGATCTCGGACGCTTCGATTCCCCCCCGCCAGGCGCAGCCCAAGCCCCATATACTTCCGCATAAAGCGCAGGGGGCCCGTCCGGCTCTGGCGGCTGGTCAACCTTTCACACTGACACTCCAGCGCCTCATCGGTTGCGCGCCCAGCGATTGGACCGCCGCGCAAAACGCCGTGAAACTTTGGTTGCTCATCGGCGGTCTCGGTCTCCGCGCCAACCGTGCCGCTGGCAGCGTGTGGCCGGTCGGTAAATGGGTGCCGCAAACTTCCGTCGAACTCGGAGAGATACTGCGAAAGCTCGGCTTCCCTTGGCCCGTGCAACTGGTGGACACTCCCGCCGGAACCCCATCCGATGAACTGCGCCGCTTGGCTTCCGACACGGTCAAGGGGCAGCCTCGTTTCTTTGGCGACATCAAGCCGCGCATCCCGTCGCCAACACGATTCAAAGTCATCGAACTCGCCGGCCAGCCACGCCTGCTCGTCACCGCAGGGCCTTCGGTCGATCTAATGGCAGTTCGAACCGCTCTCTCCGGCCCAAATAAGGCCGGCCAGTACGCATGGCAGCCGCTCTAATCCCAAAGGCACGGTCCAACCACAATTTTATGTCCGCAATCGAACCTGCGTCGTGCCTCCCACCCGCGCCGCGCTCATTAGCCCGTTCTTTCTCAACTCGATGGGTTGGCGACCCGGGAAGCCGCTCCACATGAACATCGTGGTTAAAAGGTCTGTACCGCAGGAGCTATGGTCGTGCAGATTATTACGTTCGCTCGGGCATCCTCGCTGTCGGAATGGCTTTCCAGCGGGAGATTCCTACGATTTTACTGGGGATCCAACGAGGTTTCGAGTCTAACAGCGTCTGGAGTCCGCTCGATGAATGATTGCCTTCTTATCCTCACTGTTGGCACCGGAACAGCGGGGATTCATTCAAACCTCGCCCAAGGGTTGATCAATACATTGTCTCAGGCGCAACCGCGGTTGTTCTGGTTGGTGCCAAGCGCTCACCCGGATTCGACAGGGATCGCTGATCTTGTGCGAGAATTGGCTCCAAACGGTTCCTGTTTTCAGTCCTGGAATACTTCAACTCTCTATTGTTCAATTGCCAAACCCGATGACTTGTTTGTCTGCCGGGCAACGCTGCGGCAAGTGATTGCGTCCGCTCGGAAGTTTCTGAAGAGAGGCGAGCGGCTACTGGTTAACCCAACGAGCGGTACCAAGCAGATGAGTGTTGCCGCAACCCTGGCGGCCCTCGATGAAGAGATTGGTGAGATCGTTTTTACCGTCGGCGAGAGACACGATGGCGTGGTCAGGACTGGAACTGAACGGCTCGTAACCTTCAGTACCGAGCAGTTCTTTCACGAACGCACGCTTAGAGAAGCTGAACGCTTGTTCCAGGCTGGCGCGTATCACGGCGCAGCTCTGCTACTAAAGCAGTACGGTCAGGCGGCCCGCGACGCGCATGATTTGGCTGCCTGTCTCCGAGAATGGCAACGGCTGAATTACGAGGAAGCTCGGCAGATCGCTGCGGGCGCTTCGGCTCCAGCGCTTGTGAAATTGCGCCATCATCTAACCCAGCTTGCTCACAGTCCGGAAGAGAGCCTGCTCGTGTTGGGCGATCTGATGAGCAGCGCAGACAACCTGCTGCGTTGGGGCGACTACGAAGAAGCGCTCGCACGCTATTACCGCGCCACAGAAGTAGCTGCCAAGTTGCGCTTGGCCGAGAAGCACCATTTGCGCAAACCATATAAACTCGCTGATCTACGGGACGCTGCGCCGTCGATGCAAGGCAGTCTTGAAGCTAACGCTCGCAACGGTGTCTGTTATCTTGGTCTGCGACAGGCTATGCAGGTCTTACAGGCGCTGGACGACCGGTTTGCCGACGATTACTTCGCCGACGGAAAACTTGGCGAACTGCTAAACCTGCGAAACGAGACCGTCGCTGGTCACGGCGCGTCAATTGTCTTTCAGCATAGCGTCGAAGCGGCGCGCTCACGCTTGGGAAGCTTCCTCCAAGGACATTTTCAAGAACTGGATCAAGCCATCAATACCGCTCCGCGTCCGCGTTCGCTCCTCGACAGTCGCGAGCCTCTGCAAGATTTGACCCATGCCTCGCCCCCCGACAAATCAACCTAAACGCCGTCTGGACAAGCGGAGGCAAATTGCAGATGGAACCGGGAATGTAACCTCACATGCCGAGATCATTCTTCTTGCTGTTACTGGCATGTCGCCGGCGATTTTGACCGAAACGGTCTGGGCGCTGGCACGAGAAAATCCGTCCGTGCTACCGGATCGTATCGTCGTGCTCACAACGACCGTCGGCAAAAACCAGATCGAACGGGAACTGTTCACGCCACAGGCGCACTTCAATGATCAATGCTGTTGGGATTGTTTACGGGAGAAGTTGCAGGAGCGCGGCCACGATATGAAAGTCCGCCTGCGATTCGATCCCGCCAGCGATTTGCATATCCTGACTCGCTGGGACGAAAGCTCACACCGCAATCTGTTCCTCAGCGATATCCGTACCGCGGACGATAATGAAGCCGTTGCCGATTGCATCCTGGAATTTGTCCGCAGCATCGTGGAAAGCCCAGATACTCGACTCATCGCCTCTATCGCTGGAGGACGCAAAACCATGGGCACGCTGCTCTATGCCTGCATGACTCTGGTCGGCCGTGAAGTCGACCGCCTTACACACGTGCTGGTGAACGAACCGTTCGATGACGCGCGGCTGAGCCCCAGGTTTTATTTTCCAGAGCAACCATCTGCCGAACTGACGACTCCAGAGAACAAAACAGTTCGTGCCGCAGCGGCGCACATCGATCTGGCCGACGTCCCTTTTGTTCCTTTGCGCAACCTCTTTGCCAGAGAGTTGGGCCGGATGCCGGGCCGCTTCTCGGCGCTCGTGGTCCAATGCAGCGAAGGAATCAGGAAACGCTCTGGCAATAGCGTGAAGCTTGTCGTTCACCGCTCTCGGCCAGAAATAGAGGTCAATGGCATCCGCGTCAAACTTTCGCCAAAAGAGCAGCTCCTTGCCTTGTTTCTCGCCGATCGCAGCCGAAAAGCCCAGCCAGCATTTGCAGCGTACAAAGAGGCCGAGAATTCCCTGAATGAATACCGGGAGCAGTTGCGACGGGAAGCCCCGGAAAATGATTTTTCGGATTGGCGCCGCTCAAACAGCATCGTCTCCGACTTCGACGAACAGGAAATCCGCAAGGCCATTTCGAGGTTTCGCAAGAAACTAATAGCCGCCGGGCCGGAAGCGATGGTACTCCTGCCTTTTCTCCCAGAGGCTGGCCGCCTGTCGATCGACCTGCCGCGCAAGCAAATATCCGTCATCGGCTAAACGCGGACGTCTCCGGACGTCTGCTTTCACCACGGCAAGTTGGAGGCGAGCTATGGTGGTATCACGAGAATGAAGACGCTGACTTGTCCTAAATGCGGCACGGAGATCCCGCTGGAAGAAGCGGTAACACATCAGATCCGCGAGGAACTCGTGCGCGAGTTTCAGGCAAGGTCGGCCCAGCGGGAAAAAGCCTTCGTGGAGCGCGAAGCGAAACTCGTCACGTTGCAGACCCAGCTCGACAAGGGCCGGGAGACCCTGCATCAGGAAATTGAGCGTCGGGTGCAGGCCAAGGCCGACCAACTGCGCGCGCAAGCGAGAAAGCAGGCTGAAACCGCCCTTGAACTCCAGTTACAGGACCTGCGTGCGGCACTTGGTGAGAAGGAAGAGAAGCTCGCCGAAGCGACGAGGGCTGAACTCGAAATGCGCAAGAAACAGCGCGAGCTTGAATCTCGGGAGCAGGCGCTGGACCTCGAAGTCGCTCGGAAAGTGGACGAAGAACGTGAGAAAATTCGCCGGGACGCAGCAACAGTGGCAGTCGAAGAGCAACACCTGCGCCTGAGTGAAAAGGAAAAACTTATTGGCGAATTGTACAAGCAGATCGAAGCACTCAAACAAAAGGCTGAGCAAGGCTCTCAGCGCTTGCAGGGAGAAATACTCGAGCTGGAAGTTGAATCACTGCTCAAGCAAAAATTTTTCTCCGACGAGATCGTGCCGATCTCCAACGGCGTGCGCGGTGCTGATTTGCTGCATCGGGTAAGGACAGCGTCTGGGCTGACGTGCGGCACGATTATCTGGGAAACCAAACGCACCCGAAACTGGGTGCAAAGCTGGATCGCCAAACTGAAGGAGGACCAGCGTGCGCAAAAAGCGGAGATCGCCGTCCTGGTAACACAGCTCTTCCGTGCGGGGTAGGAGCTTTCGAATTTATCGATGGCGTTTGGGTTACGGATCCACCATCCGCGCTCGGGCTTGCAACGGCGTTACGCCAGGGGCTTGTGTCGGTCGCCAACTCACGTCTGGCCGCTGATGGCAAGACAGGCAAGATGGAGCAGCTCTACGAGTACCTGGCCGGAATCGAGTTCCGGCAAAAAGTCGAGGCCATTGTCGAAGCTTTTATGACGATGAAGAACGATCTCGAGAATGAACAGCGCGCTTTTGCGAAGATCTGGGCCAGACGCGAAAAGCAGATCGGGCAGGTCATCACAAACATGGCTCTCATGTACGGCGGCATCCAAGGAATCGTCGGTCAATCGACGTTGCCGGAGATCGAGTGTCTCGAATTGCCGGAAGGCGACGACATTTCGTCAACCGGAGGATAACATCAAATGCCTGCTGTTTTCCTGACAACGCCCGGTGCACGCGCCTCTCTCGTAAGCGAGCGGCTTCGAATCGAAATCCCCCCTTCGAATGGTGCCCAGGAACAGTTAGTGCGCGATATTCTGCTGATCGATATCGAACATGTGGTCGTACATGAAACAACCCATATCACGATGGCCGCGATAACAGAACTCCTGCGCCGAAACATTCCCATCGTGCTCAGCTCGAGCACCGACACCGTTCTTGGTCTTTGTCTGCCGCCAGCGCCGCATTCAGTGGTCCGCATCGGGCAGTACCGTAAGACGCAGGACGCTTCCTTCGCTCTGGCTCTGGCCATCAACTGGGTAGAAGCCAAAATTCTCAACAGCCGCCGTGTTCTGCAACGTCTCGCTGCTAACCGGGACGAATTGGAAATCACGCCGCAGCTGCTGGCGCTAGGCCAACTCGCACAGAACTGCCAGCAAGCCGGCTCCCTGGATACATTACGGGGGTACGAAGGGACGGCGGCAGGCCGTTACTTTGAGTGCTATGCCGGCTTTTTCCCGGAGCATGCTCCATTCGAGCGTCGGTCACGGCGGCCGCCGCACAATGCTCCGAATGCGGTTCTCTCCTATGCCTATACTTTGTTGAGCGCGGAAGCGGAAGCCTGCCTCCACGCCATCGGTCTTGATCCTGCAGTCGGATTCTTTCATGAGCTGGCGGACAGACGGCCCTCGCTCGCGCTTGACATTATAGAGCCGTTTCGAGCGCCGCTCGCCGATGCTATGGCACTGGATCTACTGACCCATAGCGTACTCAACCCGCACGCCCATTTCGAGAATCGCAATGGAGGAGTTTACCTGAATCTCGAAGGACGGAAGCGTTTCTATGTCGCGTATGAGCGCCGAATGGAACGCGAGTTTAGCAGCGAGCAGCACGGCGGCCGAACCAGCCTCCGGGGCGAACTCCACAACCAGTGCCGGGCCGTGAAAAAAGCCGTCAGCGAAGACGAGCCCTTTGAACCATTTTTGATGAACTAACTGGCAATCATGCCCAATGATCCGTGCCCTTCGTCCTTCAATCCGTCTGACTGGCGGCAAGCACTCGCCAGGTGGGAGCGCGGTGTGCCTGCCCCTGGCCACGAACCCGAACAATCGGGCAGGATTCCGCTTGGCTGGTGGGAAGACGCCTTTTCCAATAGACCAACCCCCAGCGAACAACGCGGCCACGCGTGCGGAGAACACCAAATGCTGACCGTCGTCGCCTACGATGTTACAGACCAGCGCCGGCTCCACCAGATCGCCCAGATTTGCGAGGACTACGGCGTACGGGTACAATACTCTGTTTTTGAATGCCGGCTGGAAGCGGACAAGTTTGACAAATTCTGGAATGATCTTCTGGACACTATGGATTTCTCAACCGATCGCCTTGTCGCCTACAAAGTCTGCGTTGCGTGCGCTCGCGACATTCGTTCAGCGGGAACGCAGACGCACCAAGAAAAGGTCGTGGCATATGTCTTATAGCCTAGCCCTAGCGTGTCGGCGGCACCTTCAGGGCGGCACGCTGGAACGCGAAAAAACGGCCTCTGCCGACCGGTAGAGATAACCACAACAGGCTGTGTCGCTTACGAAAACCAACTCAACCTCACAGCAGCTGCTAAGCAATTTTTATGCGAGCTGAAAAATGCCCTGCCGATCGGACGCGTTCTTGAGTCACTGGCCCTGAACGCCTTACAATCAGACAGTCCGAGAGGACGCGTTAGCCGAAAGGCAATGGAGACTCAGATTCGCCCCGGTCAGATTCGCCCCGGTCAGATTCGGTCCGAGAGGACGCGTTAGCCGAAAGGCAATGGAGACTCAGCCAGCGTGCAAACATGTTTTGCTCTTGTCTCTCGGTCCGAGAGGACGCGTTAGCCGAAAGGCAATGGAGACTCCTGACGCAGCCTGACGTTTCGGTGGGTTTCTGTCTCGTCCGAGAGGACGCGTTAGCCGAAAGGCAATGGAGACGCGCGCCCGCCAGATCAGCGGTTTGCCTCCGTTCTTAGGTCCGAGAGGACGCGTTAGCCGAAAGGCAATGGAGACTTGGAGACCAGCGTTTTACTCCATTCGAGTTTTGCGTCGGTCCGAGAGGACGCGTTAGCCGAAAGGCAATGGAGACCGATACCAACGAGAGAATAATTGATCTATGTCTTTGTCCGAGAGGACGCGTTAGCCGAAAGGCAATGGAGACTTTATCGTGGTTTTAATCTGATAGTGACGGAATTCGAGGGTCCGAGAGGACGCGTTAGCCGAAAGGCAATGGAGACTCACTGTTCCTGAAATTGATTTAATACTAATCACGGTTGTCCGAGAGGACGCGTTAGCCGAAAGGCAATGGAGACATCGAGGTTGAACATTGGCAGGTAGCCATAGGCGTGTCCGAGAGGACGCGTTAGCCGAAAGGCAATGGAGACGGCGCTTTGACAACCTTGCGGCTCACCTCCAGCTGGCCCAGTCCGAGAGGACGCGTTAGCCGAAAGGCAATGGAGACCGG
>Ga0209656_10001624_pt1 | contig 14706 bp, 12 predicted proteins | sample BogFormECP12_OM2_FD_188239 | JGI IMG/M metagenome (GOLD analysis project Ga0209656, IMG submission 188239) | Bog forest soil microbial communities from Calvert Island, British Columbia, Canada - ECP12_OM2 (SPAdes) (version 2) | ecosystem: Environmental > Aquatic > Freshwater > Wetlands > Bog ... | reverse complement strand
TGAGGCCGGCCAAGTGCTGGCGGGCCTACTGCAGGCCTACCGTGACAGGCCCGACGTCGTGGTCTTGGGTCTGGCCAGGGGCGGAGTGCCGGTCGCATGGGAGGTCGCGGCCGCACTGCATGCGCCGCTTGATGCATTTGTCGTGCGCAAGCTCGGCGTCCCGGGCCATGAAGAATTCGCAGCGGGTGCGCTCGCCAGTGGCGGCCGCGTCGTGCTGAACGACGACGTGGTGCGAGGTCTGCGGATCACCCCGCAGCAGTTGCGGGACGTCGCCGAACGTGAAGGACGCGAACTGATCCGACGGGAAGCGGCCTATCGCGACGGGCGCCCACCGACCGACGTGACCGGAAAGACCGTCATCCTCGTCGATGATGGGCTGGCCACCGGTGCCAGCATGTTCGCCGCCGTGCAAGCCCTACGCGAGGCGGAACCGGCGCAGATTGTGATTGCGGTGCCGGCGGCACCGGAGTCGACGTGCCGCGAATTCGCCGGTCTCGTCGACGACATGGTCTGCGCATCGATGCCCACCCCGTTTCTGGCTGTAGGCGCGTCGTTCTGGGACTTTAGCCAGGTCAGCGACGACGAAGTCCGCACGCTGCTCGCCGCCCCGACAACCGGACCGAGGCTGGCCCCCGCCGCGGAGACGGCGGCCGACGTCATCCGGCGCGTCGCCGTCGACGCCCCGGCCGGTGTGCCACCACGAGAAATGTTGTCCGAGTTGATCGGTGACGCACGGATTGTGCTCATCGGCGAGAGTTCACACGGAACCCAGGAGTTCTATCGGGCCCGAGCCGAGATCACCAAATGGCTGATCGAGGAGAAGGGGTTCTGCGCGGTGGCCGCCGAGGCGGACTGGCCGGACGCCTACCGGGTGAACCGGTACGTGCGCGGGCAGGGCGCCGACACAACAGCTAAAGAGGCGTTGCGCGGATTCGAGCGTTTCCCGTCGTGGATGTGGCGCAACACCGCCGTCCGTGACTTCGTCGAGTGGCTGCGGGCCAACAATCGACGCTGTCGATCGGAGCATCGTCGCCAAGCCGGTTTCTACGGGCTGGATCTCTACAGCTTGCATCGATCGATGCAGGAGGTAGTCGGCTATCTCGAGAAGATTGATCCGGTGGCCGCGACTCGTGCACGGGCCCGCTACGCCTGTTTCGACCATGCGTCATCCGCCGATGACGGCCAGGGCTACGGGTTCCGGGCGGCATTCGGCGCCGGCCTGTCGTGTGAAAAAGAGGCCATCGATCAACTGGTCGACGTGCAGCGCAACGCGTTACGCTACGCCCGCCGCGATGGGCTGCTCGCCGAAGACGAGCTGTTCTATGCGGAACAGAACGCACAGGTCGTGCGCGACGCCGAACAGTATTACCGGGCCATGTTCAGCGGACGCGTCACATCCTGGAACCTACGGGACCAGCATATGGCCCAAACGCTGCAGGCGCTGCTCGCCCACCTGGACCGCCGCCATGAGGCAACACCAGTACGAATCGTGGTGTGGGCGCACAACTCCCATGTCGGTGACGCCCGGGCGACAGAGGTGTCCGCGGACGGCCAACTCACTTTGGGCCAACTCGTCCGTGAACGCTACCGCGACGACTGTCGGCTGATCGGGTTCAGCACCTACACAGGCACTGTGACTGCTGCTAGCGAATGGGGAGGTGTGGCCGAGCGGAAGGTGGTTCGGCCGGCATTACCAGGCAGCGTCGAGGAACTGTTTCACGAGACCGGTAACCCAGCGTTCGTCGTGTCATCCAACGGCGCCGCGGGCGCGGCGTTGGACATGGTCAGACTGAGCCGCGCGATCGGCGTGATTTATTTGCCGGCAACGGAAAGACAAAGCCACTACTTCCATGTCCGCCCCGCGGATCAGTTCGACGCGATGATTCACATCGAGAACACGCAGGCGCTCGAGCCGCTCGAAGTGACCAGCCAATGGATTGCGGGCGAGACGCCCGAAACGTATCCGACTGGCCTGTAGGGCCGGGCAAGACGAGAGCAGCACGAGACGAGAGCAGCACGATGAGCAAAGCGACATCGCCCAACGGAAGCCGGGCAAAGATCTTGACATTGACGATGAATCCGGCGCTCGACATCACGACCAGCGTGCACCGGGTACGTCCCACCGACGAGCTGCGCTGCCAGGGCGCTCGGCATGATCCCGGCGGTGGCGGCATCAACGTGGCACGTATTGCGCGTGTGCTTGGCGCCTCGGCCGCCGCAGTGTTTCCCGCCGGCGGGCCGACCGGTGCCGTCGTCGCTGATCTGCTTGTGGGAGAGGGGGTTCCGTTTCACCGAGTCAGCATCAGCGGGGGTTCATCCATCAACAGCCAGTGTTTGACCATTGCCCGTCACCTCCTGTTCACATGGTGATCTGTTGCCGCACAGGCGCCTAGGGCATTCCGGCCCTGCTGGGCAGTGCGGAATGACCGGCTGGCGGGAGACCACCGTCTTGAAGGCGTAAGCAGGCAAATATGTACATCTCAGCTATGCGAATGCGACCATAGAGGGGTGCCGGTCAACAAGAGGCCGAATTCCGATCGTAAGCCGGCTCCGGTTCGCGAGACCTTGTCGCAACTGCGGCTGCGCGAATTGCTCGCCGAGGTGCAAGACCGGATCGCAAAGATCGTCGAAGGCCGCGACCGGCTTGACGGCCTCGTCGAGGCAATGCTGGTGGTCACATCGGGCCTCGAACTGGATGCGACGTTACGCAGCATCGTGGACACCGCGATACAGCTGGTCGACGCCCGTTACGGCGCACTCGGGGTGCGCGGCCATGGCCATGACCTGGTCGAGTTTGTCCACCAGGGAATCGACGACGACACCCGCGCGCTCATTGGGCATCTCCCGCAGGGCCGCGGTGTCCTCGGGGTTCTGATCGACGACCCCCAGCTGATCCGGCTGGACAAAATCCAGCAGCACCCTGCGTCGGTCGGATTTCCGCCGAACCACCCGCCGATGCGGACCTTCTTGGGTGTCCCCGTGAAAATACGCGACGAGGTCTTCGGCAACCTCTATCTGACCGAAAAAGCTAACGGCCAACCGTTTAGCGAGGACGACGAGGTCCTGGTGCAGGCGCTTGCCGCAGCGGCCGGCATCGCGATCGCCAACGCGCGGCTCTACGCCCAATCTCGGGCGCGGCAGGCGTGGATCGAAGCCGCACGCGATATTGCAACCGAGATGTTGTCTGGCGCCGAACCGGCTACGGTCTTCGCGCTTGTCGCGGAAAAAGCGCTGAAGCTGGCCGACGCGACCGCCACGATGGTCGCCGTTCCCGTCGAGGCCGACCCGCCGGCCTCCGACACCACCGAGCTGGTGGTAACGGAAACATCTGGCGCACTGTCTATTTCGGCAGAAGATGTACTGACGGTTCCCGGCACACTCATTAACGAGGTCTTTTTAGACTGCACGCCGCGTCGGCTCGACAACCTCGACCTGGCCATCGGCGGCCTCACCGATCCCGGCCCTGCACTGCTGCTGCCGTTGCGCGTGGCCGACACCGCCGCAGGCGTATTGGTCGTGCTTCGACGCGCGGGCCTGCCTCCGTTCACCGATGAGCAGCTCGACATGATGGCCGCGTTCGCGGACCAGGCGGCACTGGCCTGGCAACTCGCGAGGTCGGAGCGGCGGATGCGTGAGCTGGACGTGCTGACCGATCGTGACCGGATCGCGCGCGAACTGCACGATCACGTCATCCAGCGGCTTTTCGCTCTCGGTCTGGCGATCCAGGCGACCGTGCCGCTGGCGAAATCACCGGAGGTAAAGCGTCGCCTGTCGGAGCAGGTCGATGATTTGCAAGAGGTGATTCAGGACATCCGCACCGCGATCTTTGGCCTGCACACCACGTCGTCGGGTGCGACCAGGCTGCGGCAACGACTGGAGGAGGCGATCGCTGAGTGCTCCGGCACCGATCTACGCACAATGGTGCAGTTCATCGGCCCCGTGTCAGTTGTCGATGCAACCCTGGCGGATCATGCGGAGGCCTTCGTCCGTTCGGCTGTTGGCGATGCGGCCCGCCAACCCGATGTCAGTAGGCTCAGCGTCGTCGTTGAGGCCGGTGACGAGCTGTCCATCAAGGTGGCCGCCGATGGACAGGGCGTTCCCGATGAAGCCACCGTCAACAACCTCGCCGAAATGCGTCGTATCACCAAAGAGATCGGTGGCAGCCTCACCGTCGAGACGAGCCCCGACAGCGAGACGACACTGCGCTGGTCGGTGCCGTTACCCGAGTAGCCGGCCGAATTTTCCTGCTGCAACTACGATTGACGCGCGACGATTACCGGCATTCGAGCTGAGTGAGCCAAAGCAACGCTGACCGATCCCAGCAACATGCCGGCAAATCCGCCCCGTCCATGGCTGCCCACCACCACCAGTTGCGCCGATTCGGACTGCTTGATGAGGTGATACGTCGGATGGTCGCATTCGACCATGCGCCGGACCGTCACGTCCGGGTAACGCTCCTGCCAGCCGGCCAGACGCTCGGCGAGGATCTCCTCTGCGGCCGGTTTCATTGCAGGCCAATCGATGGCGGGGAAATCATTCACCTCGACGTCGCTCCACACGTGCAGCGCGACGAGTTCGACGCCTCGCCATGACGCCTCCTGGAAAGCGATCGCCGTCGCCAGCTCCGATACGGGCGATCCGTCAATGCCGACCAGTACCGGCGCTTCCGCGGGATGAGGCATCAGCGGGTCCTCGTCATGAATGACCGCAACCGGGCAGTGCGCGTGGCGGATCAGGCTGGAGCTCACCGATCCCAACAAGCTGCGAGTGAAGGGCCCGCGCCCCCGTGAACCGACGACAACCATCTGGGCCTCCTTGGACAAATCGACCAAGGTGGGAACGACGGGCGAGAATAGCAGTTCGCTTTCAATCTTTGCGGGTCCACCGTCCGGCGTGCTCCTCCGCGCGATCTCGACGGCGTCGTCCAGGATCTTTTGCCCGTGCTCTACTTGCCAGCGCGCAAAGGCTGCCGGCGCCGGGATTGGCGGCAGGGTTGGGCCGATGGGCTCGACGGTATGCACGAGTGTGAGCCGAACATTGCGCATCGCGGCGTCACGCGCCGCCCAGTCGACGGCATACTTGGCGGCCGGTGATCCATCGACACCAACCAGGATGTCCGAATGACTTATCGGAGCGGACATTTTGCATCTCCTTCTACGGTCGACGGCCCACGGCCGCCGCTCTCAACGAAGCTGATCATTGCGAACGGTTGGTACGGCCGCCGTCATCGTCGATGAGGCAGCGGATGTCTCGCTCCCATTGCGCGTTCCGTATGCGGGTGGCGTGGGCACGCACAAGCACCACCACTTGTGCGGCGGCCGCGACTACGATCAGCCATCCGATGACTGCTGCGGATAGCGCATCGACCGCTGCGCGTTCCACCCGACTGGGCTGTTCAACTCGTTGGCCGCTGTCGTCGACCCAAATCTGGAGCGGCTCACCGGCTTTAGCACTACTATTCCAGCCAAGTAGGTCTGCGTGATCAATGCCGTTGAGCCGCCATTGGGCTTGTACGGTGAAGGCCGTCGTTTCGGGTGGCACCGCCGGTTGGCTATCGTCAATGGCCATGGCCACGACGGCATGTCGCGTTCGCGCCTGTTCAAGGTACTTCTGGGTTTGGTTGTCGTGGATTATCGTGCCCAGGACCCCCGCACAGGCGGTGGCGATGACAACCAATATGACGGCCAGCGTGACGACTGCCGTTTCGATACGGTCGCTGGTTCGGATGAGCGGATTGCGGCTGAAAAGCCGCAGGGCCGGCCACGTCATCGGCCGGATCACGAAACTCTGCATGGCAGCCTCACTCGGGTGTTGCGGCGTCGCATCCAGCGTCGCAACGTGGAAGTCCTACTCGTAGAGTCCAACGTCTACTGGTGAGAGGTCCTACTGCTCCTGTTTGTGAACCGGTTTCTGGATAGCGTCAGCGATGTCGATATCGCATGAGGAGCGCGCGATGAGCAGTGCAGAGGCACCGCGACCGGCTGTCGTTGGCATCGACGGCTCGGACGCAGCGATCGAAGCTGCCCGATGGGCAGCCAAAGAGGCCGTCCACCAGGATGTTCCGCTTCGGCTTGTTCACGTCGTCCCGATCACTGACGGGCCGATCGCTTCGACGGCTGCTTATCCAGCCGAGGAAGACTATGCCGAGAGCTCTTTGCGCGCTGCCTGTTTGGCGGTGGAGTCGACCGGCTTGCCCGTGAAGATCGACACGGCGGTGCTGTATGACGACGTCGATTCGGCTCTGATCGCTGAGTCGAACAACGCAAGCATCATCTGCCTGGGATCTGTAGGGATCGGTCGAGTGGCCAACATGGTGCTCGGATCGACCGCAGCAACACTTGCCGAGTATGCGCACTGCCCGGTGGCAATTATTCGCCGGACCGGCGGCGGGCCGCTCCCAGAGGCCGGTTTCATCGCGGTCGTCGTCGACGACCAACCCGGCAAAGACGACGTCATGCAATGGGCCATAGAGGAGGCTCGGGCGCGGCGAGCGCCCGTGCTGGCGTTGCGCGTCGGGCACTGGGGGCACCGCAAGTCTGGCGATGAGCGGTTCTATCGACGCCTGGATGGCTGGTTGCGGCGCTATCCAGACGTCGAGGTCGAGGTCGCAATCACCCGCCTCGGGCTGGCCAGATATCTCCAGGGCTACATTGGTGCGGTTCAACTAGTCGTCATCGATAGTGAGCACGCCAACCGAGCGGCGCAGCTGGTGGGGCCGCACAGCTTGCCGATTTTCGCCCACGCCGACTGCTCTGTGCTCATCGTGCGGGATAAACACCAATGACGGCCGCCTGCACCGTCACATCGCCACTGCGTCCAGCACGTCCGGGAGACTTTTCACGAACTGGTCCAGCTGAGACCTGGTGATCACCAGTGGGGGCGCCAGCCGAATCACGTTCGTAGCAGGGGCGTTGACCAGAAAGCCAGCCTCGCGGGCCGCGGCCTCCACCGCCTTGGCAACCGGCCTCGTCAGCACTATCCCACAGAGCAGGCCTCGGCCTCGAACGTGTTCCACCAAGGGGTGATTCAGCGACTCGATGCCATCGCTGAGCAGCTTGCCAAGCTCGTCAGCGCGTTCGATCAAGCCTTCCTCCGATAGGATGCGCAAGACCGCTAGCGCTGCGGCCGCGCAGACCGGATTACCGCCGAACGTGCTGCCGTGCAAGCCGGGCGTCAGCAATTCCGCGACGGGCCCGACTGCCAGGCACGCCCCGATCGGCAGTCCGCCACCGAGGCCCTTGGCCATCGTCACGATATCCGGGGTGATCCCGTCGTGCTGGTGGGCGAAAAATGCTCCGGTGCGGCCCATCCCGGTCTGCACCTCATCGATCACCAATAGCGCACCATGCTCAGCAGTGATCTTCCGAGCGGTAACCAGATAGCCGGACGGCGGGACGATGACTCCGGCCTCGCCCATGATCGGCTCAAGGAACACCGCTGCAGTTTCGTCGGTCACGGCAGCTGCAAGGGCGTCGACGTCCCCATAAGGCACGTGGGTGAGCTCGCCGGGTAGCGGAGCGAACGGTCTGGAGAACTCGGGATGGCCGGTCAGTGCCAGCGATCCCATCGTGCGGCCGTGGAAACCCCTCTGCGCCGCAACGAGTTTCGTTCGGCCGGTGAGCCGGGAAAGCTTGAACGCGCATTCGTTGGCTTCGGCGCCTGAATTACAGAAGAACACCCGCGCACCGTCAACTCCCCATCGGTCCACGAGTGCTTCGGCCAGTGCGACGCCGGGCTCGTGGGCGTAGAGGTTGGATGTGTGGCCCAATGTGTTCAGCTGGCTGATCGCCGCATCGACCACCGCGGGGTGACAGTGGCCCAAAATATTCACCGCGATGCCGCCGAGCAGGTCGATGTAGGTGTTGCCGTCGACATCGGTGACCAGCGCGCCGGCAGCCGAAGCCAACGCAAGAGGCGGCGTGCCGTAATTCTTCATCATCACGGCATCCCATCGCTTCATTAGCGTATTCGCACTAGTCATATGAGCGCCGCTCCTCAGCATCGTCGGCGCGTGTCACGCGCGAACCACCGTCGTTCCCGCGCCGACATTGGTGAAAAGCTCGACCAGCACGCAGTGCGCGACCCGCCCGTCGATGATGTGCGCGCCCGGGACTCCGCCCTCCACCGCGCGCAGGCAGGCCTCGACTTTGGGCACCATGCCAGCCTGCAACGACGGCAGCAGCTCGCCCAGCGCCACGGTGTCGATCTCATTGACCAGCGATTCCGGGTCGGGCCACCGCGTGTAGATTCCGTCGACGTCGGTCAGCATGAGCAGCTTTTCTGCGTGCAGCGCTCGTGCCACTGCTGCTGCAGCGCTGTCGGCGTTGATGTCATACACCACACCGGCGGCGTCGGGGGCAATCGATGACACCACCGGAATGCGCCCTGCCGCCATGAGGTCCGTTATCGCGTCTGTATTGACACTTTGGACGTCGCCGACCAGACCGATGTCGGTAGGCACCCCGTCCACGATGACGCTGCGCCGTGCCGCAGTAAACAGCTGCGCATCCTCACCGGTGATCCCGACCGCGTACGGACCGTGCGTGTTGATCAGGTTCACCAATTCCCGGCCGACGTGGCCGAACAGCACCATCCGCGCGACGTCGAGGACCTCGGGTGTGGTGACCCGGAAGCCGCCCTTGAATTCGCTTGTGACACCAAGCCGTTTGAGCATTGCGCTGATCTGTGGCCCGCCCCCGTGGACGACAACCGGCTGAATGCCGCAGTTGCACAGGAAGACCATGTCGGCGGCGAACGCGCGCCGCAAGGTCTCGTCGGCCATCGCGTGGCCGCCGTACTTGATCACGACGATCTTGTTGTGCAGGTGCTTGAGCCACGGCAGCGCCTCGGCCAGCACCTGCGCCCTAGCATCACGGTCGAACGTGCGGGCTCGTCCATCAACACTGGGAGGGGGAGCCGGCCGTTCGGCGACATTGGCGTCGGTCATGGCGTCACCCCCACCGTCGAGAGGCCGTCGGTCTCCGCCCAGCCCAGCGACAGGTTCATCGACTGTACGGCCGCGCCGGCGGCGCCCTTGACCAGGTTGTCGATCGCGCAGACCGCCACCAATGTTTCGGCGTCTTCGTCGACAGCGACCGCGATCTGGGCGACGTTGCTACCGGCGACGGCGTTCGTGTGGGGCAGTCGGCCTTCCGGCAGGAGGTGCACGAAAGGCTCTCCACTGTAATGTTTTGCATAGGCAGCGCGCACGCGTGTCAGCGGGGTGGTACAGCGGGCCGTGCAGGTTGCCAGGATTCCGCGGGTCATCGGGATCAGCACCGGGGTGAAACTCACCGACACCGCACGCTCGGAAACGGCCCGCAGGCCTTGGGCTATCTCGGGTGTATGGCGGTGAACTCCACCGATGTTATAAGCGCGCGCCGATCCGATGGTCTCGGAGCCGAGCAGGTCGGTCTTGGCCGTTCGTCCGGCGCCCGAGGTGCCGCTGACCGCGACGACAGTCACTGCGGGTTCGGCCAGCCCCTCGGCGACTGCGGGCACCAGCGCGAGCAACGCGGCGGTGGGATAACAGCCGGGGACGGCGATCCGGGTGGCTCCCCGCAACTGATCGCGGGTGCCGGGCAGCTCGGGCAGCCCATAGGGCCAGCTGCCGGCGTACGGCGTGCCGTAAAACCGCTCCCAGGCAGCGGAGTCACGGAGCCTAAAGTCGCCGCCGCAATCGATGATCACCGTGCTTGGGCTGAGCCGTTGCGCCAAGCCGGCCGAATTGCCAGGCGGCAGCGTCATAAACACCACATCGTGGCTGGCTAACACATCTGAATCGGTCGATTGCAGCACTCGATCGGCGAGTGGCAGCAGGTTCGGGTGATGCTCGGCCAGCGTGGTGCCCGCGCTGCCCGCCGCGGTCAGCGCGCCAATCGTGATCCGCCCCTCGGTGAATGCCGGGTGGCCTAAAAGCAGGCGCAGGATTTCTCCACCCGCGTAACCACTGGCCCCAGCCACCGCGATTGTCGTAATGGCGCCCATTTGGTTCCCTAATGTCTTGTGTCGCTTATGTCTTGCTAACGTTAACCACTGCCCAGGTGCGCGATATAGGGCCGTTTGACCCTGATGGAGCCGGACGTTAGACCCGGCTGGGTCGAGGGATCAGTACCACACCGACGCGAGGAACGCGCCGCGCGGCTCCGAATAGAGACCGATCGTCATCAGATTCAACACAAGGACCGCTCGCAGCCCGTGCGCCAGGCACCAGCGGAGCAGATCAGTGTTGCGCATCGGGACAAGGAATCCGAGGCCCGGAAACGCCTTGGCCGCGCCGATGAGCGCCTGCAGGTCGTCGTTGGTCTCAGCTACCGAGTGCCCGTAAAAGCCGATTCCAGTCGTGTATCCCGCGGGCCGCCCGCCGCGTTCGACCACCCTGGCCGTGCCCTGTGCGATCGCGTCGCGCAACTCGCTGCTGCGGTCGTGGCCATGCACGCGCAAACACAGCGCGTTGCACGCCTCAAAGTCGGCTGCCGTGGCCGCTCGCACGTCGTATCCAGGGATCCGCAGGGACAGCGGGTCGCCCTGCATGGCCGCGATCGGCTCCCGGACGTCGAAGCCGAGCTTGGCGTACAGGCACATCGAACGGTTCTTGTAGGCAGCCTCCAGCAGTCGCACGCCTGGTACCCGCCGCTCTGCGCTCCTTTGCAGCATCGCGTTCATCAGTGCGCGACCAACCCCGTGGCCCTGCATGTTTGGCGCGACCGTGACATGGCCGATACCGACAATTGCCGATCGCTCGTCAAGGAAACTGCTTCCGACGATTTGCCCGTCGCATTCAGCGACGAGGGCAAAAAAGCCTGGGTGTTCGATCAACTCGGCAACCAGCGCGGTAGCGATCTCGATCGATGGGTATTCCGGCTGAAATCCGTGGCTCGTCGCGATCGAGTCGAAGGCGTCGTAGCAGACACGGCCGCAGTCCGGCACATCCGCTCTCGTCGCCGGGCGTAGCGTCAAAAGCGCAGCGACCTCCCGTTGTTGCTGCAAACTGTAAGCGCTCATGTCGTCGTGTTGGCGGTCGCGAGCTTGGATCGGACAAGCACAAGCGGTGCATTGGGGTCGTGCCACCTCGGAATGGCCGCCAGGGTGAAGTCGGCGATAGCGCCGGGCCGAAAGACGAGGCAGTGAGTCGAGCCGCCGAATTGGAAATAGCCCAGTTCCTCGCCTTTCGCAACGTGGTAACCGGGTTTCACGTCTTCGCCGATCATGCAGGATGAGACCTCGTCCATGCCGACCGCGACAAAACCCATCAGTCCTATGACAGGATTGTCGGCCTCGATGAGGATGATCGCCCGCACCGCAACGTGTGCCAAATAAGACTGCGAAACCGGCGGGGGAATCGCGTCCCAATCTTCCGAAACCGCTTCCGAAAAGTAAGTGCCACATCGGCGGAAGGCCCTGACAATTGTCCCGGCCACCGGGCTGTGCCACCGGTGATAGTTCATCGCACTCAGATACGCCTGGTAAACGGTGCCGCCGACGAACTGATCGACCAAATCGTCGTTGCCCAGCATGTCCTGCAGCGAATATGGCTGGCTCTTGATCCAGAAGCGATCCTGGCGCATTACACCGGTGGCCAACCGGTAGGGCGTCGACTCGCAGGCGTTGACGACTACGTTGTCGTCGTCCGGTGAAGCCAGTGGACGAGTGCCCTCCTTGAAGCGCCGGGTGAAGAAGTGGTTCCAGGACTTGAAGCCCCAGTGCACATCTCGCGGATCGTGCTCGAACTGCTCGATGCCGATCGCGCGCTGCGCCGCGGCGCATTTCCAACCCGAAGGCGAATCGTTGAGAACATAAAGCGATGCGGTGCTGTCGAGGAATTCGCACCAGGCGGTCAAGATCTTCTCGAGCATCGCGTTGATCCGCGGGTCGCGATAGGCCGCAAACCCGCCCGGTGTGCCCATCGTCCAGTCCAGAATCGCGCAGAGCGGAGTGATCACGGCGTTCTTGCCGAACTCCGGCGCCGTGGTGAGTACCTCGTTGATCAGCCGCAGCATCTCCTCGACGCTTTCGAGGTGGTATTTGCGGTAGTGCTTCCGGCGCGGCACCTCGGCTACCATCCGGTGAACGTACATGCGCACCACGGGATCAGAGTCGATCAGCTCCCGAAACTCGGCGATCACAGGATGCAGCGTGACGCGCTCGCCTTTGGCCTGAACCCGCCTGCGGTGACCGGAAAGCCATGACTCCAGCTCCTCCTGGCCTTCCGGCAACCAGCCCGCCCGGCGCCGCACATCAACATCATTAGAAGGAGTGGTCACGGCAGTGTCGTTTCTGGCTGGCTATTGAATCGGTTAGGGCTCAACAAGTTAGCTGCCGCTGATGATCCATTGCCTTGCTTGGTCAAGCTGCTCGCCGGGAAAATGTCGGATCTTCGCTGATACAAAGTGCGATGCCAGATGCTCGGCGACATCCCCGAGGTGCGAGTCGGTTACCACCGCGACTTTCTTGATGTGCTGCTGATGATCCTTGACGAAGCGAAAGTGAGTGACCAACGATCCGAAACTGTCCCAGCCGGGGAACTTCGGGGCGTTGATAATGAGTCCGGCAAGCTCGCCAGTCGTCTCGATAAGGGGGTCGACCGCCTTCGCCAGCTCGACAAAATCAGCTGTGTCGAGCGCAGATAGAGGTCGCACCAGCAGGATGGAATGTGCGGTATCGAGATCAAATTCGATCATGGTTTGCTCCTGAACGGTGTTTGCCGAATGGACAAGCGTGGGGTGGGTTTTCAAGTCCTCTCGAGCTCCGAACGGAGCCCGCTCGCTTCAGCTGTAGCTTCTCAATCGCAGGACTTCGGACAGCGGCCGCCGCGGTGTGGGCTTCGGGGCTTTTTCGGCGACCGGCACCACGCCCACACGGACCAGGATTTGTGGTACGGCGTCGTGATTCATGAGCGACCGGAGGAGGTCGCGGGTCTCTTCGAGCTCGGTAAGGTGTGTTACCGGGCAAGTGGCGAAGCCAGCCATAGTGCATTCCAGCAAAACCGCGGAAAGCGCCTCACCGGAAGCCAAAGCGTCGGCCCGCTCATGGTGGTCGGTGGACAGCACCAAGATCATCGCGTCGTCTTCGGAGATTTCAGTGCGCCTGTCGGGCCGATGGACCGCGGGGAACGCCCGTCCGACACCAACCCGATCGCTCTCCGCCGCCGAAACCAAGGCGCTGTGCGGGATACCCTCTTCTTCCTCGAATGGGGCAGTCCACCAATGTAAATCGTCGTGATAAGCGGAATCGTAGAGCCGCAACGACTCCGCCATCTGGCCCGCCTCCACGAGTCGCGGACGCAGATCCTTGGGAATGATGTGCACGTGAACGGCGCTGCCGTCGACGCCACTGGACATCACCGGTTCGAATGACGTCCAATCCGTTGGAGCGCTAAACGGCAGCCGGTCGGTGCGACGTTCCAAGATGGCATTGGCGCGGCGTCGATCTCGTTCAGTCAGGTATTCGATCGGGGTGAAGTCGATCGATGCCAGGTGGTTGGGGTTGTCGCTATTGGGAAACCGGTCGACGTGCGCCCGCCACCCGGCGGCGGCCATCGCCACCCGGAGATGATCGAGGGCAGCGCCACAACCGATCAGCGCCTCTCGCGCCGACTGGTCGCTGTCCATCACTCGACTTGGATCGAGGAATAACCGGAGTTCGCCATCGCTGAATACCCACTGCCAGGGTTGGCTGTTGTGTAGCGAGGGCGCCCGGCACGCTGAACCTACCGCATCCTCGATGACTCCGGCATCTACCAAAGTGGTAGTCATATCTTGACCTCCCGATCTCTACTTGCCATAAGACTTGTTCGACGACACCGGCAGCGCCAGGGTCATAGGTCCTCGATTGATCCGCGATCCGGGCGCGCTGGTGCCGCTTTCGAAGGGCTGATCATTGCGAGCTGTTAGTCCCTGGCGTCGACCCAAATCTGCAGCCGATGTCGTAGCCAGCATGGCGATTTACAGATCCCGTTCTTAGGGTCGAACGTCGACCGCTGAAGGGCACTACGGCACCTGCGCAGCGTGCGGCCAAATGGATAGCGTCATCCATGTCCACACCAGATCAGGATTGCACAATGAGCAATCAAGATTCACCCCGGCCCGTTGTCGTTGGCATCGACGGCTCGGACGCAGCGATCGCAACTGCCCAGTGGGCAGCTAAAGAGGCTGTCCACCAAGATGTCCCGCTTCGGCTTGTTTACGTCATGCAGATCACCGAGGAACCGATCGCCTCGGCGGATGCCTACCCCGCCGACGAGGAGTACGCCGAGAGTGCCCTGCGCGCTGCTCGTTTAGCGGTGGAGGCGACTGGCCTGCCGGTGAAGATCGACACAGCGGTGCTGTGTGAAGACGTCGATTCTGCCCTGATAGCCGAGTCCAAAACCGCGACCCTCGTCTGCCTCGGATCCGCGGGTATCGGTCGAGTGGCCGATAGGGTGCTCGGATCGACCGCGACCATACTCGCCGAGTATGCGCAATGCCCGGTGGCGATCATCCGGCGATTTGGCGATGGTCCTGTGCCGGAGGGCGGTTTCATCGCGGTGGTCGTCAACGACCAACCCGGCAATCACGAGGTCATGCAATGGGCCATGGAGGAGGCTCGGGTCCGGCGAGCTCCCGTGCTCGCGCTGCGCGTGGGGCGCTGCTGGGGGCACTTCGAGATCGGCGATAAACAGTTCTGTCAGTGCCTGGATACCTGGTTACGGCGCTACCCCGACGTCGA
>Ga0209656_10001623_pt1 | contig 14707 bp, 8 predicted proteins | sample BogFormECP12_OM2_FD_188239 | JGI IMG/M metagenome (GOLD analysis project Ga0209656, IMG submission 188239) | Bog forest soil microbial communities from Calvert Island, British Columbia, Canada - ECP12_OM2 (SPAdes) (version 2) | ecosystem: Environmental > Aquatic > Freshwater > Wetlands > Bog ... | reverse complement strand
GCTTCACCTCCGTCACCCACTTGGAGCCTAAGGAGGCCAGCGGCGCCGTCGCACTCGCTGAGTCGCCTGAGGAGTTGCAACTGCAAGCCATCGGCGAATGGGGCGTCACCGTTACCCCGCTGGAGTTGGCCCGCGCCTATCGCGCGCTAGCGCTGCTGTCTCAAAAGAATAGCGACGCGAAGGTCACGGCAGCGATGTTTGAGGGCCTGCAGGAGTCCGTGAGCTACGGGATGGCGCACGCCGCGCAACCGGCTTCGCCGCTTAAGGTCGCCGGCAAGACCGGCACCGCTCCGGCGGACGAAGGCCCCTGGACGCATGGTTGGTTCGCCGGTTATACGCCCGCCGAGAATCCAAAAATCGTCGTGGTCGTCTTTCTGGAGAAGGGCCATGGCAGCGATGCCGCGGCCCTGGCGAGCAAGATCTTTAACGTCGTCACCGAGAACCATCTGGCGACCGCGACCGCGGGGTCGCAACGATGAATCGTCTTTCCGCATTCGCGGCCTTCCTGGTTCTGTGGCTTGCCGGCGATGCTCACCCGTCTCCCCCAAAGGCATCCAGCGGCTTTCCGCAGACGGTTCGCGTACGCTTGTGGTACTTGCACCCGCCGCGCGACTTGCGGCTGCGCGCTGACGCCGGCCAGGCACAGATGAGAGAGTGTGCAAGTTGCAAACCGACTTCTGTCACCACGCTTACACTGCGCGCCGTGGGCTCCTCGCTTCAGATGGACGGCGACAAATCCGCAACTGGCGATCTTCGCGTGACTGGCATCTATCAGATGAACGCCATCGGCGATCCGCCGATCCGCGCCGACTTCCCCATCGAAGTTCGTACCCTTGACGGCCGTCTGCTAATCACCGGCCTCATGCCGATGGAGGAGTACATCGCCGGAGTGCTTGCCGGCGAGGCCGGAAACTTCAAGTCCGACGAGGCACTCAAGGCGATGGCCGTTGCAGCGCGCACCTTCGCCATGCATTTCGGCAGCCGTCACGCGCTCGAAGGCTTCGACTTCTGCGATACAACGCATTGCCAAGACCTGCGCATCGCGGGCATCGACGCGCATTTGCGCAGCATCGCCAACGCAACTGCCGGCGAGATCCTCTGGTACGACGGCGAGCCCGCAGCAGCTTACTACGCCGCCAACTGCGGAGGCAACAGCGAAGACGGACGTTTCATTCTCGGCAATGACGAGGCCCGCGCGCCGTATCTTCATCAGCACTCCGACCAGTACTGCGTGCGCAACGGCAGCACCCAGTGGCGTAGCGAGGTATCGAAGCGCGAGCTGCAACGCGCGCTGGCGGCTGACGGAATCGTTATTCCCGGCACGCTGCATTCGGTGGCCGTGCTGCATCGCACGCCAAGTGGACGTGTCGAGTTCCTGCGCATCACAGGCAGCAGCGCTGTGACGGTTTCAGCGCTGAACTTTCGCGCCGCCATCGGCCACAACATCGGATGGGACCGCCTCAAGAGCAATCTCTACGATGTGAGCGACGAAGGCACGCGCATCCTGTTTCACGGCCGCGGCTCGGGACATGGAGTCGGCCTTTGCCAGATCGGCGCTGAGATCATGGGCGAGGAAGGCCATGCCTATCGCGAGATCCTCGCCTTTTATTATCCGGGCACGAAGCTCGGTGTCAGCGCGCAGGGAACTCCGTGGCAGCAACTTGCCAATGCGGATGTCGAGCTGCTCACCACGCAGCCCGAGCGCGACAAAGCGCTGCTAAGCATGGCCACTCGTTACGTGCATGAGTCGGAAGAGAGCACCGGACTCGTCTATCGCTCGGAGCCACGGTTAAAGATTTACGCAACTGTGGCCGCGTTCCGCAACTCCACTGGCGAGCCAGGATGGATCGCTGCCTCGACGCGCGGACGCACCATTCAGTTGCAACCATCCGAGGTGCTGCGCCAGGCGGGCACGCTGGAGAGCACCATCCATCACGAGTTGCTGCACATGCTGATCGAATCGTACGCGCGTCCGGGAACGCCGCTGTGGTTTCGCGAGGGATTGGTGCTCTATCTCGCGGGGCCGAAGCCACAGACGATCGCAGGCAATCGCTTCGACGATGTCGCCGCCTTGGAGCGCGCATTGCGCGCTCCCACCAGCGAAGAGCAGTTGCGCGCGGCGTACGCGGAAGCCCAAAGTCGCGTGGCGCAGCTTGCACGGCAGCATGGCAAGGAGGCGCTGCTCGATTGGGTGCAGAACGGGGTGCCGCCAGAGATATTCGTGAGCAAAGCCGACCAGAACGCCGCGAGCCGATAAGAAAACCTTGAACCACGGATCTACACGGATTAACAGAGATTTGTTTTGGACTTGTGTCGAGTCCGCTGGCGGTCGCATCGTTGGCATCCTTTCCCTTTCTTAGATCCGTGCTCATCCGTGTAAATCCGTGGTTACGTCTTCCCTCTCCGTGTGCACCCCAACCATCCACACCAACGCGATCCACGCCGTAATCAGAAGAACGTACGCCGTGAAGAAGCGCAGACCCATGCTCCAGGCTTGTTTGTGCAAGTCACTAAGGTTGGGAATCCACCAGACCAGCTTGTATGGGATGTACGCGCCGACGAAGGCGAGCACGCAGAACCATACCCAATACATCGGCCGCTTCAGCGCGCGCCAGGAGCGCAGTGCCTGCTTACCGAATCCGGAGACGGCAATTGTGGTGGCGATGGGCAGCCATTTCGCTACGGCTCCCAGCATCAGGAGCCACAGCAGGCAGTTCGCATATTGCGTAAGCTGACGCGCGCTGGCGAAGCGCAACGATTGCGGCAGCTTCTGCCACAGCCAGACGCCGAACTGCGGTGGATACGTGCGCAGCCAGATCACAAAGCCTAGCACCGCTGCCAGCACAATGGCCCACAATGCGAGAGCAACCAGATGCCTCAGCGAATGACGAAACGCGCGCCACACTGCTCCGCTGTCGCGGTACTCGGCGAGCCTGAAATATGCGAACGTCCCCGCACGCAACCAAACCACCAGGACGACGATGCAGAGGGCCCCGAGCACCGACGCCGCAACCTGCCAGCCATGCGCATCCGGCACCAGCAGCCAGAGGTACCACGCCGCCAGAGCGGCGGCGTTGCCTACAAAGTTCAGCAGCCACAGCTTGGCCATGCCGCCTCGATTTGCGCGATTTGCCTGCGTCGTCATTTCACGGTCACCGTCATCGCGTCGCTGGTCGCAAGATACTCGGGCTGATACATCAGTTCCACGCGCGTGGGGCTCACGCGGAAGACGCCCGGATTCACCACCTTCAGCAGATAAACATAATCGTGTTGCCCCTGCGGGAAGTTCAGGTTGAAGAACGTGGTGCGATCGTCGCGCAGCTCGCGATAGCTGCTCCAGCGTCCCCACCAATCGGGCTTCTCGTCCAGCTCGTAGAGATCATCGCGCGCGATCGACTCGGTTCCCGATGGAATCGGGTCCTCAATCATCAAATACTTCCAGTCGTTGCCGCCCACGGTGATGCGCACCGCCAGCGTGTCGCCCACCTCCACCGGGCCGTCCAGCTTATCGAGGTGATACACAATGCGGCTGGCCTTCTGCGCCGTACTCAGCTTGTAGTATTCGCGCGCCACGCTCAGCTTAAAGCTGCCGGTGTTCACCACCTTGGCTTCGTTGGAGTAGTACTCGCCGCGCAGCGACCAGTAAACTCGCCCGTCGCCAGTCTTGGAGATGCGGACCTGATTGTCGCCCGGCGCGAGTTGCGAATCATTCAGCGCGAAAGTCGTCGCCGGAGCCAGCGCGTCGGCGGCGGTGAACTTCTTAGTTGCAACTGTCTTGCCATTCACCTGCACCTCGACGCTGTAGTTCCGCTTCAGCTCCTGCGTTCGAGCTAGGTAATCCGTCAAGCCGTAGATCACCATCGCGGTCTGCTCGGTCGAATCCCAGTAATAGCCCTCGTCGCGATGATTCACCAGATAGACCGCGGCTTTCGGCAGGAGCGGACTGTTGGGCACGGTGTGGGTCAGCAGCTTGAGCACGTAGGCCGTCGCCTGCGGTGTGGTGTCGCCGGCAAAATCCATAAGGTAGTTGGTGTCGGTTTGCCACCAGGCCTGCGAGTCGTCCTGCTTGGCCTCGCCTTCGAGCTGCTTGGTCAGCTCGCCCGCGCGAGTGTCATTCATCTCCAGCATGGCGAGACCGAGCAGTGCCTTGCCGTAGGAAGCGAGCGTCGAGCGCTGGGCCCAGACGGAATCCAGCATAGTAGTTTCGCGCGTTCCACTCAGCACCAGTGCATAGGCCATGTAAGCGCGCAGATCAGTCTTCACTTGTTGCGAATGATCGAAGTGCGGTTTCAGCCAATCTCGTCCGTGGTCAATCGCATCCTGCTTCACCTCGAAGCCCGCGGCCTTGGCCTGGCTCAGCCCAGCGAGTACGTAGGCGGTCATGAAGGGATGGCTGTCGTCGGTCTGCCACCAGCCCCAGCCGCCATCGGGATGCTGGTAGGTGTAGAGCCGGTCGAGCCCGGCCTGCACCTGCTTCTTCAGCGTCGGCGGATCGATGTTCGACTTCACGCCGAGCTTCTGCATGGCGTTTGCTACCAGCACGTCGGGCAGGAAGCTTGACATCGTCTGCTCGGTGCAGCCGTATGGATACGACGTGAGGAATTCAAGTGCCGCGAACACTGTACCGGCGACAGACGGGGTCACGCTGATGGTCAGCTTGCGTGTACCCGGCTCGGCGCCCGGCGGGAAGATGAGGGGCTGCACGGTGTCGCTAGTCCCGCCTCCCGCTATCGAACCTGACTTCGCCGTCGCCAGCTTCACACCGAATGGAACGACCGGCAGCGTCAGCTCCATGGCGTCACTTTCCACGTCGGTGAGCGCCTTGCCCAGCACCCGCGCTGAATCCACGTTGAGCACGCGCACGCGATAATCCACCTTCATCAGGCCGCGGCTGGGAACGTTCACGTCCTTCGTTCCGCCCTCGATCACCTGCAGGCCGTCAAACTCCATCGAGACGCGCGCGACCTTCTCCGTCGGCAGATAGTTCTGCACGATGGTCGAGAGCGTGATCTCGTCGCCCCGGCGGAAGAAGCGCGGCGTCACCAACCGCACCATCAGGTTCTTGCGTACGATGGTGTTCACCACCGCGCCGCCAACCATGGTGTCCTGCGTGACACCGCGCGTGGTGGCGCGCCACGAGGTGATGGCGTCGGGATAGTTGAAGTGCACCGTCGCCTGTCCGTTGCTGGCGGTGTTTACGTCGGCGACCCAGTACGCGGTATCCGGAAACGCCTTGCGAACCTTGGGCTGCACCAGTCGCTCCGGCTTGAGCTGCGCCAGGCCGCGCGATCGGCGCGCGTTGGCCAACTGCATGGTGCGCTTGCCGGCTTGACCGCTGAAGTAGTAGGTCAGCGAGGTGTCGGTGCTCACCTTGGAATACACGTGCCCGTAGAAGGCGTTCATGATGTTGGGCGTCGTGTCCGGCTTGATGGCGTAGATCGCCTCATCGACAACGCCGAGGCTGAACTCCGCCGCGATGGGTTTGCCTCCCGAGTCAGTTGCTTTAATCGTGTAACTCGCGGCCTCGCCCGGTTGATACTGCGGCTTGGAGGGCAGCAGTTGCACGTTGAGTGCGTGCTGGGTTGGCGGGACCGTCAAGCTCTTCGAACCTTGGTACAGTTTATTGCCGCGGATGAATACTGCCGCGACGTAGAAATTCGGTGCGTATTCCGGCTTGACCGGGACATCCACCGTGATGCTGCCGCCGGAGCTCTTGATCACCTGGCCGGAGTAGAGTCCATTTCCTTCCGCGGTCACCAGCACCGATGCCGGCTCTTTGCCGGTCACGATAAGCACGTGAGCCGTGTCTCCAGGCTGATAGGTTTTCTTGTCAGAGACAATCTGTACGCGCTCCTCGGCAGGCCCGCTCCACCATGGGCTTTCGCCCGGCGCCCACAAGTATGCCGTCGTCTCTACCTGCCGCTTCTCTGGTGTAGTCGCGGTCACGCGCACGCGATACTCGCCCGCGTCGGGAATGGTGAGCTTGACCTGCCCCTTGCCGTTCGCGCCCGTCTGGCCCTGCGCTGTAGTGATCACCGGGCCTGCGCCTTTGCGCCAATCCCAGCGATTCATTTCGACTCGGAACGGCGTCTGCACCGGCTTCTTGTCGTAGTCCTGCGAGGTAACGGTGACCGTCGCCGTGCTGCCCATGGTGTAAACGTACGAATCCGGCTCAGCGGTCACGAAGAAGCTGCCGTAGGTTGCGAGCGCGAAACCGTGCCCCGCGATCTCGCGATTGCCGGCATCGGTCACGCGCGCCTCGATGCGATACACCAAGTCCTGCTTCTTGCTGTCAATGCGCGTCGGAAACTGGATCTCGAGTTTGCCGTCGGCATCGAGCGTGCCGTGCATCTCGCGTTCCTGCTCGCCGCCGTAGTTATCTCCGGCGTCGGCGTCTGGATTCTCGCCCTGCTGCTCGCCGCCGGCTTCGTCGTCGCTGTCTGCACGTCCCATCGGCCAGTACGTCGAGGTGTGCACCACCCACTTCACTTTGGCGTTGGCCACAGGCTCGCCGAAGTAATAGCGCGCGTCAATGGTTGCCTTGATCGGCTGGCCCTCCAGTACACGCGGCGTTTGCGCCGTCACCTTCGCCTGGTATTCCGGCTTCTTGTAGTCTTCGACAGAAAAGCTGGTGCCCTCGACGTAGCGCTCGCCCATCTGCATCGAGAGGTGATAGGAGCCGAGGTTGGCGTCGGCGGGAATCGGATAGTCCCAGTGCGCGGTGCCGAGGTCCGAAAGTGTCGCCGTCTGCTGCCAGATGGTCTGGTAGCTCTGCGGATCGTGCAGTTCGAGCCTGAGTTCGCGGTCCTTGGGGATCTGGTAGCCGCTTATCGACTCTGCGCGCACGATGGACTTGAAGTGCACAATGTCACCGGGACGATAAACCGGGCGGTCGGTGTAGGTATAACCGCGCAGGTTGCGGTCAGGACCGGTGCCAAGGTTCCACGCGCCCGGCGTGTTGACGGCGAACTGGTCGCCGCTGGTCGCCAGTACGGCAACGTTTTCGGGCTTGGCCTTGTTCAACGAGTTATCGAGCAGCCCTTGCTGGTCGGCCGCTTTCGTCGCGACTTCCTGCTGGTCGATCCACACGCGAACCAGCGCGCCGGGGACCGGATCGCCGCTGCGGCGATCAACAACGAAGCTCATCAAGCGGCCGGGCGCGGCCTTGGTGATGATTGCAATCTCGGTTACGACGATGATGGTGTAAGCCCGCAGCTTGCCGTTGGTGGCTTCAACCAGATACACGCCTCTTTCGCTGACCGGAATCGGGACCGCCTGGCTCTCCCACTGCTGATGCGCCGGCACCGTCCACTTCCATACCGACACTACCTGCTGCTGGTTGAGCACCGGCACTTGGGCGTAGCTTTCGACCTTCGGTCCTGGCTTGGTTTCGCTCTTGCCCATCTCCCACAGCCGGATTTTGTGGCGCGACTCGGGTGAGAACTGCGCGCGAATGAAGTCGCGGAACCACGCCCAGATGCGGTGCTTCCAGGCGTGGAACTTTTCCAGCCAGGTGCGCGCCTGCTTGGGCATCTTGGGACCGCGCCCACCGAAGCCGTGTAGTTCCTGCATCTGGCTGAAGAACTTGACTGCGTCGTTCACGCGATAGACGCGGAACTCCAGCGTGCTCACGTTGTGGCTGTAAACCGCGACGGTGGGCTTCTCGCCTGGCAGATAGGTGCGCTCGCTAGCCAGCGAGAAGAAGGCTTCCGTGTCCTGCTGCTCCTGCGCGCACAGCGGCAGCACCAAAGCAGAACACAGGAAAATTGCAACGACGGTGCGCCGCAGCCGCATCACTCGTCGCCTCGCAGAATGTTCCAGCGATACACGCCGAGAAAAGCGGGGTTGGAGGCAATTGGACGCCAGCGCGCCTCGGGATAGTTCTCAAGTTCAGCAACCGACCAGCGCCGGATTTCGCCGGGCGACTTCCCTTCCGGGCCGGTGTGATACATGATGAACTGCTCTCCGCCGGGATCGATCTGGCTGGGGCCGAGGAAGATCATGGCGTGGAATGGCATCTTCTGCCCGTCCTGGCGGAAGAACAGCAGATCGCTTGGCCGGGCCCGGCCGACGTCGCGACCCACGAAAAACGTATTGTAGCGCCGGATGGTTTTCACATCAGCGAACTGCGCGAAGCCACCGTCACCAAGATCGCTGGCTGTGAAGCTTCCATCGCGCACTCGAAAGAGCGAGGCCGCCAGCGGCGTGTAGGGATACTGATACTGCCGCACATCAGCCGCTGAAGCGGGAACCGGTAGAGCGTTAACTTCGGCCCATGACGCGTCGTGGGCGCGCAGAGCCTCGCGGTAGGAGAAGCGCAACAGAGCAGCACAGTCGTCAATCTCCGTGGGCAGCTTCTTGCCACGGTAGTACTGCGATTCAGCCAGCAGAGTAAACCATCGACGAAATGCTGCACGGTCGGCAGGATCGTGCAGGCGCAGAAAGTCGGGCGTGCCGTCGCCGACGGTGTCGCTGGCAGCAAGAGTGGTCTGCACCGCGATTTCCTGTGGAGTAAAACCGGGGGCCGAGACGCGCAGTTTCGTCTCGCCGGGATTAACACCCGCGCGCAAACGAACTCTAGCAGAATCGTGGTCGATGATTACAGATTCGACTCCCACTCTTTCACTTCGCGAAAAAGGTTGCTGTGAGTGAAGCCGAGGTGGGGCGCCGGACGGGTTCTCAACTTGCACTTCCAATCCGATTAGCCCGCGGCCGCTCGCGGAATGAACCGTCAATTCAGTGGAGCTGAATCCGTCCGCAGGAAGCGAGGCATCGGAGAGTTGCAATACAAAATCGGCGGGCGCCAGCGCGCGGTGCATAGTGAACGCGCACACCACCGCTAGGATCGCGACCACAGCCAGCACTGCCAGCCAGCGAGGTACGCCGCGCATTTCGATTGTCCTCCGCAGACGGGCGGATTATAAATCACCGCGCTGTGGTTGCGGTCGGCGACGAGGAAAACCCTCAACCGCGGATTTCCAGAATACATCTCGACGAAATCGAATCTAACTCTTCACCTCGTCAACCTTCGTAGCGCCTCCAGCAACCGCTCCACTTCTTCCGCGGTGTTGTAGTGGGCCAAACCGATGCGCAACATGCCCCCACTTTGCTGCAGGCCCAGCCGCTCTGCGAGATCGATAGCGTAGTAGTTTCCGTCCCAGGTGAAGATGCCCTGCTCGCCGAGATATGTCGCCAAGTCTCGCGGAGAGCGGTTTCCCATGCGAATGGCCACGGTCGGGGTTCGCTGGTTGAATTTCGCCCGATCTCTTATGCCGTAGAACGTGAGGCCGGGAATCGCCAGCAATCCGCTGATTAGCTGCTCTAGCAGTTCGCGTTCGTGCTGCTGGAAAACCTCGTAGGCGGCAAGAATAGCTTCGCGCCGCGTGTCTGCCGAAGGATCGTGATGCCGACCGGCATCGGCGATGTAGTCGATCGCCGCAATCAAGCCAGCGAGTCCTTCGTGGTTCTGCGTGCCGGTTTCCCAGCGGTCAGGCAACTGCTCCGAGCACGCACGCAGCTTGTAAGGACGCAGCCGCTGCAATTGCTCGCGCTTGCCGTAAAGAATTCCGAGGTGCGGGCCGAAGAACTTGTAGCTGGAGCAGGCCAGAAAATCACAGTCCAGCGCTCTGACGTCAATCGGCCCATGGGGCGCATAATGCACCGCATCAAGAAACGCCATAGCGCCGGCCTCATGGGCCAGCCGCACAACTTCGCTCACATCGTTGATGGTGCCAACCGCGTTAGCCGCCCAACCCACGGCCACCAAGCGGGTGTTGCGCCGAATCTTAGCCGACAGGTCGAACACATCGAGCGTGCAATCCGTAGGATGGACATCCGCGGTGCGGACCTTCACGCCGCGCTCCTCCAGGCAAACCCAGGGCGAGACGTTGGCGTCATGGTCGAGGCAGGTGACGAGCAACTCGTCTCCGGACTTCAGCTCGCGGCCAATGGCGCGACTCAGCGCGAAAGTGAGGGTCGTCATGTTGGCGCCGAAGACGACCTCCTCAGGCGAGCAATTGAAGAAGTCGGCCATCGCCGCGCGCGCGTCGGCGATCACTTGGTCGGTAGAGCGGCTGGTGACAAAAGCGCCGCCGGTGTTCGCGTTCGAACTCGAGAGATACTTCGCGATGGCGTCGATCACGCGTTGCGGCACCTGGGTTCCACCCGGAGCGTCGAAGAAAACAGCCGGCTGGACGCCCACGCTTTGTTGCAGCGCGGGAAATTGCTGCCGTACCCACGCGATATCCAGCTTATTGGTGGAAACACTTGCGCTTGGACTTGAAGACATGTTTATGCACTCCTGACCGCGGATAGGAAATCGGCGAGCAGGCCGTAGGCAGTCGCCTGCGGTCCCGGGTCGCGCTCGCCGATGATGAGTTCGGGAAAGATATCGGTTTCAAAACTTATGAGAAGCGACGTGCTACGTACTGTGCTGAGTGGATCGCCGGCGCTCAACCGTTCCGGGGCAACCGACGCGGTGATGGCGCCGCCCTCGCGACGGGCGCGACTTACCAGTCTCCAAACTTCGCCACTTGCGTGCGCTTCGCGCAACTGCTTTGCATCAATGTCGCGGACACCCTGACGGCGCACGTCCGCCAGCGTTAGATTTCCATTCATCAGCACCGTCGTCAGGCCCACGATCTTCACCGCCGCATCGATGCCGTCGACGTCATTGGACGGATCAGTCTCTGCCACGCCCAGCCGCTGCGCCTCGCGCACCGCGTCGTCGAAACTCAAGCCCGCTGCCATGGCATCCAGAACCACGGTCGTCGTTGAATTCAGCACTCCACGAAAGCCGCGCACCTCGATGGCCGGCAGCGTTTCGCGAAAAAGGGAAAAAATCGGCACGCCATCCATCATCGCGGACTCATGCAGGAAGCGCCGATTCTGGGCCGCAGCCAGCGCTATCAATTCGCGCCAGGCGTGCAACACGGGGCCTTTATTGGCGGTGATGGCATGGATCCCGGCTTCAAGCGCGGCACGAATGTAGCCAGTCGCCGGCTGTCCCGTGCCGGCATTGAGCGAACTCACCTCAAACAGCGCATCGGCCTTCCCCATCCGCAACCATTCGTGCACGTCCGTCGCATCCTGCGCCTCGGAGCAATCTCCGCTGAGCAGTTTATCGGCGGTAAACCCGTCCGGCGCAACCAACCATCCCAGCCGGCGCGAGGCTATGCCGGTCACGCGCCAGCCGATGCCGTAGTGTTCGCTGAGCTCCTGCTCTTTTTTTTGAAGCAGCGCAACGAAAGCCTTGCCGACGTTGCCGAATCCAACGACACAGAGGTTATAGGTGCGGATGCAGGTGTCTCCAAGGTGAAGTGGCTCTGCTCTCTATTGTAAAGCCCTTTTACCGTTTGTCAGCGGTGTGCAAGGGACCACCGAGCGGCCCTAACGAAGCCGAATCGCGTGCACATGGATTGTCATCACGAGCGCGTCCGGGGCCCCCGGCGAGTGCCGGTTTTGCACTCGCTGGGGTGAAGGAGCGAGGGATCTGCTTTTGTGTCATCTCGCGAAAAGCAGATTCCTCGCGCCCAATCACCCCACCCAGCGCAAAGGCGGCGCTGGTTGGGGACCCCGAAAACCCAGGCGCTCCGTAATGACAATCCGTATAGAGGGGCTGCTCACTTTAAAACTGTACCCCTGCTCGCCAGCCGCTTGCATCCATTTTGGTGCAATCGGCCACAATGTAAGGCGCTAAATAAAACGCTTGACGTGGCCCCAGTCGCCTTCGGTTATAATGCGCAATTAATGATTCCCCGATGCTCACATCATCGATCGCCGAAGCGTTTGTATCCCAGGGAGCATCTCTTCTATGCAACGCCGTTGGGCTAGCTTGCACAGCAATTCGTACCACTCCGAATTTCAAGGAGCGCCGGGATGTCCATCAAGGCAACTGACTACGTTTGGCACAATGGGCAACTGATTCCCTGGGATGACGCGAAGCTCCACGTGATGGCGCACGTGGTCAACTACGGGTCATCGCTGTTCGAGGGAATCCGCTGCTACCACACGGTGAAAGGCCCGGCCATCTTCCGCCTGCGCGATCACATGATCCGCCTGGTGCAGTCGGCCAAGATTTACCGTATCGAGCTGGACTACTCACTCGACGAGCTTTGCAACGCCGCGGTGGAGCTTGTGGGCGCCAACAAAGTTTCGCCGTGTTACGTCCGGCCGATCGTGTTGCGCGGCTATGGCCAGGTTGGCGTCAACCCGTTCAACTCACCGACCGAGGTTTACATTGCCAACTACGAATGGGGCAAGTACCTCGGCAGCCCCGACTGCGACGACGGCGTGGACGTGTGTGTCTCGTCGTGGACGCGGCTCGCGCCCAACACCATGCCGACGATGGCGAAAGCCGGCGCCAACTACATGAACTCGCAGCTCATCAAGATGGAAGCCATCGTGAATGGCTATGCCGAGGGCATCGCGCTCGACGTTAACGGCTATGTCAGCGAAGGCTCGGGCGAGAATATTTTTGTGGTGCACAAGGACCGTATCTACACCCCGCCGCTGGGCAACAGCGTTCTGCCCGGCATCACCCGGAACTCGGTGCTGCACATCGCGCATGAGCTGGGTATTCCGCTCGTCGAGCAGATCATTCCACGCGAGCTGCTCTACATCTGCGACGAGCTTTTCTTCAGCGGCACTGCTGCCGAGATCACGCCCATCCGCTCCGTAGATAAGATCACCGTCGGCCGCGGCATTTGCGGCCCGATCACCAAGACCATCCGCAACGAATTCTATGGGATCGTAAACGGCACGGCGGAAGACCGCTTCGGTTGGTTGACGCCGGTCCCGGTGAAACAGCCCGCACCGGTCAGCGTGTAAAGAAGCATTGGATTGGTGGAGCCGCCGGAAGTTTCCGGCGGCTTTTTGTTTTTTGACGTGTGAGCTGCCACCCGAGACCACCGTAATTCTTAGGCGAAGTGTAGGATGAGGTCATGGCGGAAAATGGGCTGCCCTGCCTGGACCTTCTGGAGGCGACCCCTGGAATTCTGCGCGGTCTGATGACCGAGTTGACCGAAGAAGATGCGCGCTGGAAACCGGCGCCCGAACGCTTCTCCGTCGCCGAAGTGCTGGCCCATCTCTCTCATTCCGAGGGCCACTGCTACCGGATGCGCCTCGACCGGTTCCTGGCCGAAACACGTCCCGAATTCGAGCCTGACGAGGCGCAAATGTACCTCGACCTGTACCGCGGTGCCGATCCGGAGGAGGCCTTCGATCACTTCGAAGATCAGCGCGAGACCAACATCGAATTTCTCCGCGACCTGCCGGACGGCGCAGGTGACCGTGTCGCGCTACACCGGGAGTTCGGCGAGATCACGCTCGCCCAGATGTTGAACGAGTGGGCGCTTCATGATCTCGGCCACATTCGACAGGTCGCGGAACTGGTCCGCGCCCGAAAATACCAGGCGGGCGCCGGTCCGCTGGGGGCGTCGTATCACCTGAAGCCCTGATCACTATGAAATGTTGAATAGGACAAGCGGCAAGTGTTCCACGATCAGTGCCAGGTGGCCCAAGTCTCCGATTCTAACTCCACTCTTCTTTCTGATCACCAACCAACGGGTGCCCCTCGATAACCGTGTCGGCGTTGTCAAGAGACACTACCAGCGAGCAAAGGTTTTTGTTTTTCCCTTCGTGGAAAGTTTTTGCTTTTGACTTTTCTTGGCTCATGCGACCAAGGCCCGCTTTTAGAATCCTAGGGTGGAAGAACTGGTTCCACCAACCATCTATCCGGTCACTCTACTTCCTACCATGATTCGTTGTTCAGACTCCCCGACTTTTCCGGGGAGGCAAGGCGCCCAATCAGCCCAACGATGAACTACTGCTTCACCAGGGTGGCCCACGGGCTGCCTTGCATGCGAACCAGCTGCGCGTAATTGGCCGGTTGGCGCAGCATCCAATACATTCGTACTGCCAGCTTCCTGACGATGGCGACCTTAGCCACGCCACTGCCCCGGCGCAGCTTCAGTCGCTGATAGTCCTTGCGTAACTCGGCGTCGAGTCGTGGCGCCGAGTGTCCGGCTTCGACCAGCAGTGAACGCATCATGGGATTGCCCTGCTGGCTGATCGCTCCCAGACGCTGTTTGCCACCGGAGGAAGGCTCGCGCGGATTCAGCCCCAGGTAGCTCACCACTTGCTTGCTGCGTTCAAAGCGCGCCACCGGACCGAGCGTGAGCACGAAGGCCAGCGAGGTCACCGCTCCCACGCCGGGATGCGTACGCAACAGAACCGCAGCCGCATTCTGGTTCGACTGTTCCTCCACCGCCTGATCCAGCTTCTTGAGCGAGACGTCGAGTTGGTCGAGCATCCGCAGCAGCTCTTGCCGGCGATAGCTGGCCCAGTCACCCAGCCCCAGGCCCTCCAGTTCGCGGCGGCCCTTCTTCGTCCACAGCTGCTTCTTGCGACATACCCCCTCGCCCATGGCCAGGGCATGCAGTTGATTGCCCACCGCGTTGCGCATCCATACCAGCTTTTGCCGATGCCAGACCAACTGCCGCAGATCGCATTCCTCCAGGCTCGGCCGCCAAATCCGCGGAAAGCGTTCTTCCAACAGGAGGTGCAGCAGGTGCGCCGCATCGCGCGCGTCCGTCTTCTGTTTGCGCACCATCGAAGCCCGGATCTGCGCCGCATCTCCTATCCACAGCTCGTGCCCCCGCTGGGCCAGCCTGCGCTCAAACCAGCGCGTGTTCCGGTGGCTTCGATG
>Ga0209656_10001621_pt1 | contig 14709 bp, 11 predicted proteins | sample BogFormECP12_OM2_FD_188239 | JGI IMG/M metagenome (GOLD analysis project Ga0209656, IMG submission 188239) | Bog forest soil microbial communities from Calvert Island, British Columbia, Canada - ECP12_OM2 (SPAdes) (version 2) | ecosystem: Environmental > Aquatic > Freshwater > Wetlands > Bog ... | reverse complement strand
ATCCGTTTTGTTGCAAAACACAACAGAGTGAGTCCCACTGGAAGCGTGCTTTCACGCGGTCAACTGCGTGTTCTTGCGTCATATGAGGATTTTTTTTATCGATCACATCGAAATAATTTGGCGGACACATAAGAACTTTGGGCATAAGGAAAATGGTAGTCGTCCGCGGTGAGCGCGAGCAAGCCGTGTTCCATGGTATCGACGACTAGCCGTCATTTTGTGCCGACTTGTCGGCAGAGCAGCATCATCCCGCGCAAATGAACTTGAAAAATTCCCGCGTTGGTACCAGAATTTATTAGAAACAAACTGTGGCCAGTAGCGTGCTCCTGAAATCCAATCCAAAGGTTGATCAGAATAGCCCTTACCGAGTTGGAGGACGAAAATGCTGAGCCAATGTGCCAACCCGCAATGTTCGAAGCCGTTTCTTAGACTCAGAGACGGCAAGCTCTTCCTGGTCGAAACCGACCGTCTGACCAAACCAGGAAAATCCGCCTCCCCTCCATTTGTTCGTGCCCGGCAAAAGCAACGGCAGGTTGAGCACTACTGGCTCTGTAATGAATGCGCCGTGCAGTGGACCCTGGTCTATGATCGCGACCGCGGAGTAGCACTGGCTCCTTTGGAGAAACCGGTGTTAGCGGTTTCAGCAGCGTCCGCAGGCGCCCAAGCGGGAGCCGCTTAGCGGGACTGCGTTCAGGCGTAGCCGTCCTTTTTCCAGGTCTTCCAGTCGTCGCGAACTGTTTTGATCATCTTCTCTGTCGCTTTTTCGAGCCAATTTCCTTTCTGCTTGCGCAGGTGATTGAGGATCGATTTGCGCGCGGATTTTGTCCCCAGATGGATATTGGCCGTCTCCCACCCCATGGCTTGGAGCAAGCGGAGCTCTTGCCCTTGCAGCTTCATGTCTGCCAGTTCGATGCGGGAGCAATGGGGGCTTAAGCGGCGCACGATCCAGTGACCGCGCAACTGCACGAACGGATCGGGGCAGCGGACGGATCGCGTGATGATTGATTGGTAGAGAATCTCCGGCGGTCCGTGATCTGCTTTCGCCCAGTAACAGGCGGACGAGACCAAAGCCTTGGCCTCGCGGGCGATCCTTCCGGACTTCCAGTCGGCGATGGCGACATAGCGAGCGTGACCGAGACTGCCCAGCCCGCAGACACGATGAACGAGACGGTATTTTAAATCGCTCGCCGGCATCAGGTGCTCAATGGCGTCGGTCGCGCTGATGGGAATGGGACCTTTCAGCGGAACGAGGGCGTCCATCTTCGCCCAGAAGTGAACTGGATCGCGCAGCTCGTTCTCGGCGATGGTGCGCAGCCAGGTGTGATCTTCCCCTAACACGAAGGGGCGACCATGGTTCTCAAAGCCTTCTTCATAGCCTTTGAGCATCGCGTCACACATTCCGGAAGGCTCTAGCGAAAGGTGTGCGGCTTCGGCTGCGAGTTGAGCACTCACCGCCAGGCGGACTAAGTCACTGGTGTAAGGCAGGGGAAAGGTCTCATCGAAATCGTTGACGCCCCAGATGAGCCGGCCCTCGATGTCACGCCAGGTGCCGAAGTTCTCCACATGAAGATCGCCGACGGCGAGAACTTTCGGCGCATCGGTCAAGTCGGAGCACACCTGCGGCCAGACCTGTGCCCAGCGGTAGAAAGTTGCGCGAAGAAATGGGAAGACCTCCGCCTTCATGTTCTTGTGCTTGAGCTGGAGATCTTTTTTGACGATCTCGGTGCGGTGCCCGAGCCAGTCTTCGAAGTCGCGAGTAGCTTTAACAACGTTCATACGGCGCACGATAAGTCCGTGCGCCGCAGAAGTCAACGGAAACCGCGGTTTCGGGGTCGGTGGCCTACGTCTTCACCTTGTCGTGATCGTAGTATTCGAAGGCCGACATCGGTTTTTCGCCGCCTTTTTTCCAGATGCGGGAATCCTCGGGCAGCTTGCCGAGTACACGCGCCATCTCGCGGATGTGCATGGCGACGGTGCCACAGCAGGCGCCGATGTAGTTGATCCCGATGTCGCGCGCGTTTACGGCATAGTCGGCCATCTCTTTGCGCGTAAGTTGCAGTGGATCGAGCGCGTACGGGAATTCCAGCAGACTAGTAAAGTCCGGCTTGCCTGGCGGCGTGCGATAGGCCACTGGCTGACAGGCGAGATATCCGTCGACGCCTTTGCGCATTTGCTCCATAGGGCCGAGAATGTGCTGCGGCGGCCGCAGGCAATTCATGCCGACGATGTCGGCACCGGCATCGAGCAAAGCCTTGGCGGCGTCGGCGGCACTTTTGCCTTCGGCAGTTTCGTCTTTGTTCTCGAAGCAGATCGTGACCATGGTCGGCAAGCCGGTTTTCTTGGCGCGCTCGACGGCGATGAGCGCTTCGCCCAGCCAGGAGAACGTTTCGCCTATGATGAAGTCGACGCCTTCATCCACTTGCACCGCGAGTTGCTCGTCGAACGTCTGGCGAACGCGATCAGCGGCCGAGGGACTGCCGGGTTCGTACATCCAAGTCAGGCTGAGATTTCCTGCCACCAGGCACTGATCGCCGGCGACTTCGCGAGCAACGCGAACGGCGGAGCGATTCATCTCTTCAAGACGGTTCTCAAGGCCGACGGTCGCGAGTTTGTCGCGACTGGCGTAAAAAGTTAGAGCCTGCAAAACTTCGGCTCCGGCTTCGCGAAATTCGATGTGTAATTCACGAAGGGCGTTAGGATAAATCAGTGCGACTTCGGGAGTGAACGGACCCGCGCGCACCCATCCGCGTTTTTCGAGTTCGAGGAGATAGCCGCCGTCGCCGAGGACGGGGCCTTCTTTCAGACGTTCGAGAATGCCTTTCTTTTTGTTGCTTGCGTTCATACTTGCTCCTGAAAGTTTCTAGTCATCAACGTATTCGTATTCCGCTCTGATCGGCTGATTTTCCGCGAAGCGCTGTGGCCGAAAAGCGGTAATGTCGACGCTACTGGTTTGGCCGTCAAGCAAAAGTTCGCTCATCACCAGCCCGATTGCCGGGGAAATCTTGAAGCCCATGCCAGAAAATCCGGCACAGACAAACAGGCCCTTCACATCCGGGATTTCGCCGAGTAAAGGCCGTGAGTCGGGCATTACGTCATAGACGCCGGTAACACCTCGCATGACTTCGGCTCGTTCAAGCTTGGGGACGCGACGGCAGGCGCGCTCGATGATTTCCTCGAGCGATTCGTCGGAGGCGCGCTGTGGAAAGTTATCCGGATCGACCGGACGCTTGCCGTAGAAATCTCCGACCAGAAATTTGTCGTGCGCGTCTGATCGGAAATAGGTTGCGGTGACCGAATCGATGCAGGCTGCGCCCCCGCCGCGCATGTCAGGCGCATTGTGAAGGATTGCCACCTGATGATATTCGCATTCGATGGGGAGATCGCAGCCAGTTTGCCGCAGTAAAGGCCGCGTCCAGGGACCGGTGGCGACGATCACCTTGGGAGCTGCGATGTTTCCTTGGCTGGTAACGACGCCGTGAATGCGACCGCTCTCGATCTGAAGCTCGTGCGCCTGCGTTCGCGCGAAATAATTCACGCCCATCTCACGAGCGGCGTCTAGAAATCCTCCAGCAACACCGGCGCCGTCACCATAACCGGAGTCGGGCTCGTAGGCGGCAAGTTCAACCTCGTCGACATTCCAGTCAGGCTCCAGATCTTTCAAGCCTTGGCGGTCGATGAGTTCAACGTGGGCTCCGAGGCCGCGCTGCATCTCGACATTGCGCTTGAGACGCTCGGTTTCGCTGGGATGCACGATGCGGACGAAACCAGTTTTGCGGAAGTCTCCTGGCTGGCCGACGATTTCACTCCAATTCTGAAACATGTTCAGGCTGATGAGCGCAAGGTGCACTTCCGGCGGAAAACTGTAGTGCATGCGAATCAGCGCGGACGACCGCCCGCTGCCGCCACTGGCAACATGGTCCTTGTCGATGACGACGATCCTTCCGGCTTTGCGCCTGGCCAGATGAAACGCGATGGAAGCGCCCATCACTCCGGCGCCGAGGATGACGATGTCGGCGGTGTTCGGCAGCGTGCCCGACGTGCCGTTTGAGGTCATGCTGCGGCCTCCTGCAAGCGGCCCTTCTTCCAGTCGCGCAAGGCCTGATGCGCGGCGTTGCGCCCGGGCGCTCCGGTAACGCCGCCGCCGGGATGCGCGCCCGCACCGCATAGATAAAGTCCGGCAATGGGGGTGCGGTATTGCGACCATCCGGGCACAGGCCTCATGAAGAAAAGCTGCTCGAGCCGCAGGTCGCCGTGAAAAATATTGCCCTCGGTGAGGCCGTAGGTTCGCTCGAGATCGAGCGGAGTCAGCACCTGCCGCGCAACGACTGCCCCGGGAACGTTGGGCGCATATTCGCCAATCTTCTTGACGACGCGATCGCCGAGCAGCTCGCGCTTGTCGTCCCAGCAACCTTCACGGAGGTGATATGGAACGTACTGCACGAAGCAGGTCAGGATGTGCTTGCCCGGCGGTGCGAGAGATGCATCTGCATTTGAGGAAACCACACAATCGACCCAAAGTTCTTCAGGAATCTCTCCGAACTTAGCAATGTCGTAGCAGCGCTCGGCAAATTCGAGCGAGGGGACGAGCGTATAGAAGGTGCGCTCCAGCGGGGCTGCTTGCGGCGAGGTTCCGGTGAATTTCGGCTCTTCGCTTAGAACCATGTTGACTTTGGCGCAGGGGCCTTGCATCTTGATTCCGCGCACAGCCGTGACGAATTCAGTTGGCAGTTCCTTCGTATCGAGCAACTTCAAGAAAGTGCGCTTGGGATCGGCGTTGGAAAGAATAATTTTCCCGCGGAATTCCGTGCCATCTTCTAGAACCACGGTGCGGGCGCGGCCATGGCGAACATCAATGCGGGCAACAGGCGCCGAAGTTCGAATTTCGACTCCCAGCTTTTGTCCGGCAGCCGCCATCGCTTGCGTAATCGATCCCATACCACCCATCACGTGACCGTAGAACCCTTGTAGTTCATGCTCTCCGCCGCTGAGCAGATGGAAGAGCAGTCCGATCGCGGTTCCCGGCTGGTAGGGCCCGCCATGCTTGCCGTAGACATTGTTGGCCAGAAACATGGTTTTGATTTTTTCGGATTCGTAATTGTGATCGAGAAACTCGCCCAGGCTTCCGGTGAGGAAAGAAACGAGCTGCGAGATTTCGGCACTCGATATTCCGCGGAAGCGCTTGCCGACGCGGAATAGATCCGACCAGCCTTTCAGCGTGGAAGTGTCGACTTCCGGAGGTGGCTCCATGAAGAAGGGTTGCAGGTAGCGCGCCAGCTTTTTCAGCTGATCGTCGACTTGCACGAAGCGCTCGGCGTCTTTGACGGAGATCTTCGAGAATTCCTGCTTTGCTCTTTCGCGATCGGCCCACCAGGGCACGACTTGGCCATCGGGGAACGGAACCTGAATCGCAGGATCGCAGGGGATCATGCGTAAGCCGTGATCTGCCAGGCGCAACTCGGAAATCACTTCGGGACGAAGCATGCTGGCGATATACGAAGTGGTCGAGACGCGGCAGCCGGGAGCGATCTCTTCCGTGACACAACATCCGCCGACAATGTCGCGGCGTTCGAGGACGAGGGTAGATAGCCCGGCCTTCGCCAGATAGGCAGCGGCGGTGAGGCCGTTGTGGCCAGCGCCAATTACGATCGCGTCATAGGACGATTTGTCGCTCGTTTGCGGTTGACTTGCGGTCACCAGCGAATCCTCAGGCACGAATACGCTATCGCAGAAGGCTGTAAAAATAAATTGAAATCGAAAGCCGAGCCGTGTATGCTCTTGTGACTTTAGGTCATCGAATGCCGGGAATCGCCAGCAATCGCGTCGCGCCTCCGCTGTACCAGGGTCAAACCCCGCTGCGTCCCCGCTCGGAGGCAAAACGCACTCGCATCATCGAAGCGGCCACCCAACATTTCGCCGAGCACGGATATCATGCGGCGCGGGTCGGGGATATTGCGATCGCGCTGGGCATCGCGAAGGGATCAATCTTCCAGCATTTCGGCAGTAAGGACGGACTCTTTTTCGAAGTTTACAAACGCGCCGTGCGCTCGTTTCCGAAGTATCTGGATGCGCCCGCAGAAGTCCGTCAGGCGGGCTTCTTCGAAGTGCTGCGTTACTGGCTGGTGCGCACTGAGCACATGCTGCACGAAGACTGGATTCCGTATCGCATTTCGCTGCTGGGAAATTATGGAACGGATCTGGTCTTGAAACGAGAGATCAACCGATTTCTGATCAGCGAGGATCCTTACGGTACCGTGGGTTTCGTGCGCTTCGGACTGGAGCGGCGGGAACTGCGCAAAGACATGGACATCGAGATGATCGTGTCCATTCTCGACTGGATGATGGAGCGCTTTCAGGATGCGCTGCTCACGGCCGAACTTGACCCCGGGTTGTTTCGGCGGCAGGGCGAGTTGGCCGAGAAAAGAGAAGCACGCATTCAGCAATTCCTGGCAGTGCTGCAGCGAGCAATCGGAACTGTGGCGTCCCCGGCGCCGGCAGTGCGTTCTCAGGCGCGAGTGGACCATCGTCACTAGCACGCATCTGCAGTCGCGTTGCGCTAAGATCATCTCGAGTTAAATCGGACTCTGGATCACGCACATGCACTCCTCCATCGAACAGATTCTCGCCAGCTATGATGACCGTGCCTCACTAGCGGAGGCCTCAACGATTCCTGCGCCATGGTATGTAGATCCGCGCATCGCCGAATTGGAACGTCTGAATGTATTCAGCCGGACCTGGCAACTGGTGGCCCGCACCGAACAGCTGCAGAAACCCGGTGAATTCGTTTCCACGCGGCTGGCGGGTGAACCGATTGTCGTTATACGCGGAAGCGACGGTACATTGCGCGCTTTCTATAACGTGTGCCGGCATCATGCAGCCGCTGTGGTAACGCAACCCTGCGGGCAGGCGGCCATCCTGCAGTGTCCCTATCACGGATGGAAATACGGCCTCGATGGATCGTTAAAAGGCATGCCCGAGTTTGAGGGCGTCCTGAACTTTGAGCGCGCGGAAAATGGTCTGGTTCCGATTCGCGTGGAGACATGGGAATGCTTCGTCTTCGTCAATCTCGACCCGCACGCGGCAGCGCTAAATGAGTTCCTGGGCGGGTTGGTTCAGCGCGTCGCGCCGCTCGGGATCAGCAATCTGCATTATTTTGACAGCCGTAGTTACGACATCAACTGCAACTGGAAGGTGTTCGTCGACAACTATCTCGATGGTGGCTATCACGTGCCCTATCTGCACAAAGCGCTGAGCTCGGTTCTCGATTACAAGCAGTACACGATCGAGAACGAAGACCGCTATTGCCTGCAGTCGAGCCCGATGGTCGCGTCCGACGAAGATGCGGCCACTGGCGCCACGCGCAAGGGCGACCGCGCCTGGTATTTCTGGCAATATCCCAACCTCATGATCAATTGTTATGCGGGATATATGGACACGAACTATGTAATCCCTATCGACGCCGATCATTGCCGGGTCATTTTCGATTTTTATTTCAGCGATGTGAGTGAAGCGGCGCGCGAGTACAACACTCAATCGGTAAACGTCGGTAACCGCGTTCAGGATGAAGATCTCGGCATCTGTGAAGATGTGCAGCGCGGGCTGAAATCGCGCGCATACGGCGCGGGACGGCTTTCGGTGCGGCGCGAGGCGGGGGAGCAGTTGTTTCACCGACTACTGGCGGCGGATTTGAAGGGGATGCCTGCGCCGCTGGCACCCGCTCTGGTAGAAACTTAGCTGACGACGTTACTGATGATCTCGCGGGATTGTTTCCTGCCAGGTTTTCGATTTCAGCATTTGACCATCCTTCAACAATTCCCGGGTGTACTTGTAATAGAAGTTCTTCTGATCGGTAGTCACCAGAAGATGTCCGCGCCACACGAGCGTTCGTCCCTTTAGTGCGAAAGTGCTCTCGGCCTCACCACGCACGGTGCAGGCTTCCGGGTGAGCGTCGTCGCCTTCGTAGGTCATGTCCTCCAGATCAGTCTCTGTGCCCCATGGATATTCGTAGCCGTCTTTGCCTTTCCAGTGCACGGTGGTTTTCCGGCGCGCTTCGTCGCGCTCGACCGTCCAATCTCCGGGCCATGGGAAACCTTCACTCTTGATGTCGGCTCGTTCTTCCGTCGGCTCCGGAGCGGTGAATGGCGGCGCGGCGGCGCCATGCACGGGCACGATCGGCAGCACCAGGCGCGAGCCTTCGCTGCCACCGAGTTCGAGCGAAGTGGTCATGGCATAAGGCGTGGGCAGCATCATCGGCCATAGCGCGTTTGATATTGCTACGCGAATACGATGGCCTCTGGGAAAAACCCACGAGGTGAGATGCATTTCGATGTCGATCGGATAGACTTTGTCAGGAATTAGATCCTGCGGATCGGTCATGGAATCGCGCTGCGCCCCGTTGATTCCTGCGCCGGTGATCTGTGTGACGGTGCCGTCGGGCGCGACATCCGAGAGTCGAGCTATCCAATTCGCAAGCGGCGCCGTTGCCGAGGCGCGTAGCTGCGCATGGGGACGGCCCAGGATCGCGACGTCCTGGTCGAGTGGTGCTGAGTCATATACCAAGCTGAACGCATCGACCGGCCGCGGGTCGCTGAGCAACTCTCCCCACCAGAATCCGGCTTCGACACCAATAGTCGGAACGTATTTCAGTTGATGGCGATCGACAGTTGCGGTGGAATCGGCCAGTGTGTGGTTCGGTTGCAGAAAGAGAGTGGTGTTCTTGGCGCTCTTCGGCGGCCACACATCCTCGCTCCGCCACTCTCCCGGAACGGTCTCGAGCTTCGGATCCGGCGGATGCCAATGCTGCATGTAGACGACGAGCCGCGGGTCTTCGCGAACGCCGGTCTCGCGGCCTTTGAGCCAGTAGTCGAACCAGCGCACGGCCTGATCACGCCATTCAACGCGCGGGCCGAAATCCGCATTGTTCGGCCAGGAATGATTCCACGGTCCAACGATGGCTTTGACCGGCGCCTTCGACTGCATGAGCATGTCCGGAACGTTGTCGCGATAACCGTCTTGCAATCCACCGATCAGAAAACTCGGAGTCGTGATCTCGCTGAGCGGACGCACACGATCGCGCCAAAACGGCCCATCATGCTGATGCCTTAAATACAGCAGCGACCACGGCGGCGAATCGAAGCGCGGGCCGAGAGTCTTTTCGTCGATCGAATAATCGGGGGCGCCGACCCAGCCTTGGGCCATATCCATGTTGAGCTCGAATTCGTCGATGTGCGCGATGCCGTCGACGTAGTGAACATCGTCGTGGAATAACTCGGCGGTGGCGCAGACCGCGACGATCGCCTTCAGCCCGGGAGCATGGCGCATCGCCATTTGTAGCGCGGTGAAGCCGCCCCAGGAAATGCCGAACATGCCGACGTTGCCGTTGGACCACGGCTGATGCGCGAGCCATGCGATGACCTCTTCACCGTCTTGCTGCTCCTGCTCGGAATATTCGCGCTCTGGCGGAACGCCCTCGCTGGCGCCAAAACCGCGAATGTCCACGCGCACGCTGACGTAGCCACGCCGCGCGAAGTAGGTGTGCTTGGGATAATCGCCGGCGGCGGTGCCGTCGTCTTTGCGGTAAGGCAGATATTCAAGCAGCGCGGGAAACTTCTCTCCCGCCTTCGCGCCGTCCGGCATGTACAGAGTTGCCGCGAGGCGAACGCCGTCCTTCATGGGAATCCACGCCTTCTCCATGCGCACACCATAGGCAGCAGGTGAGGGTGGTTCGCTGGCAAAGAGCGAAATTGAAATCGGCAGGAGAAGCGAAAGAATGCAAAGTTGTTTCGCCAAGCGGGCTCCGGAGTACGGGGAATGGGCTGGGTTCAACTCTGCGCGTCTTGTTCGCGGCGCATGGCCCGCAGATCGATCCCCAGTTGCTCCGCCTTCTTATACAGGTGACTGCGCTCCAAGCCAAGAGCTTTTGCAGCCAGGCTCATGTTTTGATGGCAGCGCTTGAGTTCAGCGAGAATGACTTCGCGCTCGTAGGATTGCACTCGATCCGCGAGCGGGCCGGATGCGGCAATGCCCGCTAACTGCGGGCCGGCGGCATTTTTGGGCAAAGCCATCTGTACCGTGGCCAGATCAACATGACCCTCGATCGCAAGCAGCATCAAGCGCTCCACCATGTTTCGCAACTCCCGGACATTGCCGGGCCAGGTGTGCGATTGCAGCGCCTCCATCGCTTCGCGCGTGAACGGAACGGGCCTCCATCCATTCTGCACGCAGACCTGCGCTGCAAAGTGCTCGACCAACGGCGGAATATCGTCGCGCCGTTCGCGCAACGGCGGCAGCACCAGCGGGAACACATAGATGCGATGAAATAAATCCTGGCGGAATTTCTCTTCGCGCACACGCGCCTCTAAATCCCGATGCGTCGCAACTACGACTCGAACGTTCACGGCGACCGGCTTATCGCCGCCGATGCGCTCGACTTCGCCTTCTTCGAGCACGCGCAACAGTTTCGCCTGCATGTTCAGCGGCATGTCGCCGATCTCATCGAGGAAGATCGTGCCTTGATCGGCCTGCTCGAACTTGCCGATGTGGCGCCCCGAGGCGCCGGTGAACGATCCTTTCTCGTGGCCGAAGAGTTCCGATTCGATGAGCTCGGCCGGAACGGCGGCGCAGTTGAGAGTAATGAATGGTCCGGCGGCGCGGGCGCTTTTTTCATGGATGGTGCGCGCGACCAATTCCTTTCCGGTTCCAGTCTCGCCCAGGATGCACACGCGCGATTCGCTGGCCGCGACACGCTCCAATTGCGCCATCACGCGGCGCATGGTGTCGCCTTTCCATACGATCTCGTGTTTACCCAGCCTCTGGCGCAGTTGGCGATTTTCACTTTCGAGGCGCTGCAGCTTGAGCGCATTTTCGACAGTCAGCATCAGTTTGTCGCTGGAGATGGGTTTCTCCAGAAAATCGAGCGCACCCAGGCGCGTCGCCCGCACCGCCATTTCGATGTGCGCCTGGCCTGACATCATTACGACCGGAGCGGTCACGCCCTGCTGCTTGAGTTCCTCTAATAGAGTCAGCCCGTCTTTGCCGGGCATCACCACGTCGGAAAGGATGAGATCGAAATTCTGCGCCTTGGCCAACTCAAGAGCTTTCGCAGCGTTGTCGCATACGGTAGCTTCATGGCCCGCGAGGCGGAAGGCGCGCGATAACGACGCCAGTGTGTTGGCTTCGTCGTCGACAATCAGAAGATGCGCTTTGGGCAAACTGCCTCCTCACTCGTGGTGCGGGAAATGCGCGGCGTTTTCTGTCTCAGGGCTTGCCGCTGTACGGTTCGCCAAGTGCCCGGGACTCACCGGCAATTCGATGACGAACGTTGTTCCCTGCCCGGGTTCGCTCCGCACGGTGATGCGCCCGTTGTGATCGCTCACCACCGATTGCACGATCGCCAAACCGAGCCCGGTTCCGTGCTGCTTGCTGGTGTAGTACGGAGTAAAGATGCGTTCGCACTCCTCCGGCGTCAGGCCTGTGCCGGTGTCCGCCACTTCGATAATAGCTTTGCCGTCGTCACTTCGACTGCGCAGCGTCAACGTGCCGCCCTCGGGCATGACGTCCATGGCATTGAGCACAAGATTCGAAATCGCCCGGTGCAGGAGTTCGGGATCGGCCGCGATCGGCGCGAGCGTTGGATCGAGTTCCAGCTTACACGCGATCGGTGGACGTCCCGGAGCCTGCAGTTGGGCCTGGAACAACTGGGCAATGCCAGTCAGAATTTCGTTTACCTGCACCGTCTGAAGCTGCGGGTGCGGCATCTTCGAGAAGTCGCTGAAACGTCCGATGATTCTTTTTAGGTTCGATATCTCGGCCAGCAAAGTGCTCGAGCTTTCGCGGAACACTTCGTCGAACTGCTCCGGACTCTGAGCGCGCGCGCGCACGAGATTCTCTACTGTAAGCTGCAGAGGAAACAAGGGATTCTTGAGCTCATGCGCCAGCCGCCGTGCCAGTTCGCGCCATGCAGCGACTCGCTCGGCCTGTAACAACCGTTCTTTTTGCGTCAGCAGTTCGTGCGTCATGCGGTTGAATGATTCGGCCAGCTGCCCGATTTCATCATGCCCTTGCACCTCGACGCGCGTGTTCCAGTTGCCGGCGGCAACATCCTGCGCAGCCTGCGCCAACTGCACTACCGGACGCGTAACGCGAGCTGCGATCCATGTGCTAAGCAGAATCGCGAGTAAAATTCCAGCGCCGCCAACCAGCAATGCCGATCCGCGAATGCGCCGCTTCAGATCGACGTAGGGCCGGCGCGAATTGCCGATCAGCAGCACTCCGAGCAGCGGATGATCGTTGCCCAAGCCTCGCAGCGGAATCGCGTGGAACACTTCATCGTCGGCCTGATCGGACGACCAATGGATCACGGCAGAGGCCTCGCGACCATATTGCCGGGCTGTGTCTACCAAGGGAGCAAATTTTTCCGCCGGCCTCGCCGGCTCGCTGGCATGATCCGCCACCGGATCGAGCAGCCAGTCGGAAGAGAAATGATCGCCGCGATTCTGGTAAAGCAGGGCTCGCATATCCGACGGCAGGTCGAGAGCCGACAAGAAGTCCTTATCGAGGCGCCGGCCGCCGACTACATACACCGGTCGTTCATTCACACGAGTCGCGCGAACTGCAAACACTCCCAATGCAGTCGAGTTCTGTAACTCTTCCAGCTTCAAAAATGCGCCTTGTTCGGTCGCCGAAGCTAAAACGCCAAATGTATTGTCGGGATAACCGAACTTCGCCGGCCACTGCGCCGAGGAAATGATTTTTCCGTCCGCGTCGATAATCTCTAAAAAATCGAGCTGATGAGATTCGGCCAGAGACCGCGCCACATCGAGATTCTCAGCCGATTCCGGCGAGCCATGCTCGACCGCCACCGCAATGCGGGCGACAGCCTCTGACGCAGAGATCGCCTGCACGTGGCGCACGACTGCATCGCTCTCCCGGCTGAACTCGCGCTGAAATTGTGCGACCAGAGCCGCAGTGCGGTCCTCTTCCGTCTGCTTGAATGCCTTCCCTGCAACGAACGAAACGAGGTAGCCGACCGCCGCGACCGAAAAGAAAACCGTGAGCGCGGAGGTGATCAGCAACTTCCGGCGGAAGCTCATCGCGACCCATTCTCCAGCCAGGCATTTTGCAGATTCCAGGTCCCATCCGGACGAAGCGTCCAGTCTCTCAGATTTGGTGCGGGAAGGTATGCATCCGGGAGATGGAATAGCGGAATCATACGCCGTGTGGCAAGCAAGCTCTGCTCGGCGGCATAGAGATCCTCTACCGACTCGTTTCCTCTTTTCGACGGTGCAGCCCCGATGAGCGCCGAGATATCGTTCAAGGCAATCCAAGGATCGGAGGATGCGAGAGGAATTCGGACCACGCGCAGATCTGGCGCGGCGGAAGTAGTTGGCTGCAGCGACAAGCCGGCATCTTTGGCGTTGAGTGCGATGCGCTCGGCCAGCAGCCGTTCTACCGAATCACTGCTGTCATATCCGATGGTCCACGACCCGATTGAGTGAACCTGTTGGCGGACTTGCCGCGCACGCGCCAGATCGGCATCGGCGGAGAAAACGAATGCGTAGCCACTCATCCAGTTAGGAAGAATACTGGCTGCGGGCTGGCCAGCGCCCTGCAAAATGACGCTGCGGATGGAGGCGCGTTCGATGCTGAGAGCCAGGGCCTCGCGCAGCAATTTTTCTTCGGGCGATGCCGCTTCGCGAGTGAATACCAGCGCCAGTAGTTCAACCGGAGGAGAACTGACAATCGCATTGTGCAACGGCGAGGGCCGGAGCGACTGTTCTGGAGCGACCTCAGCCAGATTAATCTTGCCCAGATCCAGCGCGGTCATCTGATCGCGAAAGCTGCGGCCCATCTCGATTTCAATTCCGTCAACGAACGGACGTCCGCGCCAGTAGTCTTCTTGAGCGGCCAAGGTCAACTTCTTCCCGGGCTGCCATTCGGCGATATGAAACGGGCCAGTTCCGCTCAGCGTTCCGTCCGCATTTCGTTTGACGATGGCATTTCGGGCCAGGGTCAACTCGCCCGGCATTTCTGGGTTCGGACTGTCGCGCTCAATCGTGATCGCGTCGGAATTGGAAGTTACATTCCATCCAGGATTAGCAATTCGCAGCGACGCGGCGACAGTTTCCACGGTCACCGGCGAGCCATCCTGGAACTTGATTCCTCGCCGCAAGTGAAATTGCCAGCGTTGATCGCCCGACGATCCTTGCCACGATACCGCCAAAGCGGGCTGCAGACGGCCATTCTCATCGACCGTCACGAGGGTGTCAAAGATGAGCAGGGTCATGCTGCGTCGGGCAAACGAGTCGGGCTGGGCACTGTCGGCGGGATCGAGCGATGTTGGGACCGCGCGCATGGCGAGGTGCAGCGTGCCGCCGTATTGCGGGCGAGTCTCAGCCTTCCCGCTCGCGGTCAGCGACAACATCAGACTACTGGCCGCAAGCCAGTTCCAGACGAAATGCTTCATAGTTCCCCGTCTCTTGATTCCTGTCTACTGCAATGGCTGAATCCCCTTTGGCTTCGGTCCAGAGTGCGGTGACCGGGCCCGAAAAATCGACCGGCGCGCTCACTGCGATTGGATCACGATCAGGAAACTCATAAGCCCGTATAGAATCGCGCCGCTCTCCCGCACTCGACGCCAACACTTGCCATCCGGCGCCGCATTGCGTTCGCACACTCGCCAGATCGCTTCCCCATCCGAGTCTCCCGGCTTGA
>Ga0209656_10001620_pt1 | contig 14710 bp, 17 predicted proteins | sample BogFormECP12_OM2_FD_188239 | JGI IMG/M metagenome (GOLD analysis project Ga0209656, IMG submission 188239) | Bog forest soil microbial communities from Calvert Island, British Columbia, Canada - ECP12_OM2 (SPAdes) (version 2) | ecosystem: Environmental > Aquatic > Freshwater > Wetlands > Bog ... | reverse complement strand
GCTATCGCACTACCCGAAACCTGAAGGCAATGGTCTACCTGCTCGCTGGAAAACTCGACATGCAGCTGTCAGCGTAAGATCGTTACTACCCATGATGAATAGCGCGGAACCCTAAAGAGGCGATTTCTCAACGGGCTGATAACGGCACCCTGACCTTCCTAGACGCCAGGAAGGATGACGCGCGCTCCTCCGAACAGCGTGCAACGCGCGAGCAGGAATGGCAGGTGCTGGCCGAAAGGAGACTGGCTGGTTACGGGGTGAGAGCGCGAAAAGCTGTCCTTCGTACAGCCTGCCACCAGCGGCGGGTCACGACCCAAGGCTCGGACTCGTTTGAAATGGCACCCGACAGGCGCCGCGGGACGCGCGATGCGTGTTCGTCGATCACGCACGATTGGCACTCGATGTGCGTCGCACCCGCGACGATTACAGGAACTCGATGAAACGATCGCAAACGCAAGAATATCTCGACAACTCAACCCAGATTGGTCCTAGCGGCAGAGCCCCTAGCCCTTCCTCACGTCAGCCTCGAATTATCATGCTCTAGTGACCCGCGCGCGGGGTTGCGCTGCCGCTACGACCAACCAGAAAATCGAGATCAGCCCCAAGATGCGCCTGATTGACGTGTTCAGTATACATGCGCGCATACCCCCGCTCGGCAAGCGGTGCCGGTGCGGTCCACGCTGCACTTCGTTGCTCCATTTCCCGCTCGGGCACATCGATGTTGAGCCGCCGCTCAGCTACGTTGAGTTCGATCATGTCGCCGTCCCGCACCAGCGCCAATGGGCCACCAATCGCCGCCTCCGGGCTTAGATGAAGCACTACGGTGCCGAAGGCCGTGCCACTCATGCGCGAATCCGAGATACGGACGAGATCGCGCACGCCCTGCTTCAAGAGCTTCGATGGTATAGGCAGATTGCCCGTCTCCGGCATGCCCGGATAGCCTTTGGGTCCACAGTTCTTCAGCACCATCACGCTATCGGCGGTGATGGCGAGTTCGGGATCTTCCACGCGCGCATGGAGATCCTCGACGTTTTCGAACACCACGGCAGGGCCGGTATGCCGCATCAGGGCAGGGGTTGCCGCCGATGCCTTGATAACCGCACCATCGGGGCAAAGATTGCCGCGCAATACAGCGAGGCTGCTGGTCGCCTGCAAAGGGCTATCGAAGGGGCGGATGACATCGCGATCATAGCACGCGGCATCACGGCAATTGGCCCAAACACTTGCACCATTCGCGGTCAATGCCTCTTTGACGATAAGATCGTGCTCGCCGAGTTCGCGGATCACGGCAGCAAGGCCGCCTGCGCGGTAAAAATCCTCCATCAAATTTGTGCCAGAGGGCTGCATGTCAACCAGCGTCGGCACGTCCCGGCTCAGCCTGTCCCAATCGTCAAGCGTCAGCGCCACGCCGACGCGTCGTGCAAGCGCGGTCAAATGTATAACCGCGTTTGTCGATCCGCCGATCGCCGCATTCACGCGGATTGCGTTCTCAAACGCCGAGCGTGTGAGAATCTTCGACAAACGCAGATCCTGGCGTACCATCTCCACGCAACGCCGGCCCGCGAGACGCGCCAGAACATGGCGGTTGGCATCCACCGCCGGAATTGCCGCGTTGCCGGGTAGGCCGACACCCAATGCCTCTACCATGCAGGCCATGGTGGAAGCGGTGCCCATGATGTTGCAATGCCCGTGCGAACGGTTCAGGCACGTCTCCGCCTCCCGCACATCGATCAAGCTTGCGCGGCCGGCGCGGGCATCGTCGGACAATGTCCAGACCTCCGCCACACCAAAGCGTTTCCCTTGCCGCAAGCCATTTAGCATCGGGCCACCCGACACACCAATCGTGGGTAGGTCAACGCTTGCGGCTCCCATCAGCAAGGCTGGCGTTGTCTTGTCGCAACCCATTAGCAGAACGACTCCATCCAATGGGTTGGCGCGCAGTGACTCCTCGACATCCATACTCACCAGGTTGCGATAGAGCATCGTGGTTGGCCGCATCAGCGTCTCGCCCAGCGACATGACCGGGAATTCTAACGGAAATCCCCCCGCATCGAGAATGCCGTCGCGCACATGTTGGGCGACGACCCGAAAATGCGAATTGCAAGGGGTTAGCTCGGACCAGGTATTGCAGATGCCAATGACCGGCCGGCCGTCGAACTGGTCGCGCGGCACGCCGCGGTTTCCCATCCAGCTCCGCGCGCCAAAGCCCGATGCGTTCATTGCCCCAAACCAGGACGCCGAGCGCCGAGGTGAATCGTTGTTGGGCATATTCGTTCTCCAGACTGTCCCGGTCGTCAACCGACTGCGCCTGCGCCGGAGGGTAAGGCCGCTACGGGCCAGTGCGAAGCCCCGATCGTTTGCGGATCGCCTGCCGCCTTAGCGAACGGTGCGCGCCACTGAAGAGGGCTTGTCGGTGCTTGTGCCAATTCCGTTGCGGTGGTGCCGATGGGAGCGCCAAACAAGCCGCGTGACACCATGACTTCGGCCATCTGGAATGTGATCCACCCGCCGTGCCGGACGATCTTGGCGCCGGTCTTCACCAGCCGGTCGCGAAGGGTGGTGAGCGACAAGTGCTTCACCGCCTCGGGCAACGCCAGCGTGCGGAGGAAATTGGCGAGATTGTAGGCCAGCGCGAGCATTTGCAGCTGCACTGCGTTGGCGGCGAAGCGGTGGCACCACAACCGCAGCCAGTGCCACGGCCTTGAACCCTTGCCTATCCGGTTAACACAGACACCTACCAGGGGTAGTGGCTTCATGAGCGAGGTCTGATCCCGCTCGATGCTCGGCATCGCTGGTGAGGTATAGGCGCCGACCTATGCCGAGCTATCTTCCGGCAACTGGGTTCCCCTACATGTAGTGGGTGTATGGGTCAACCGGATAGGCAAGCTTGAACCTTCACGTCACTACTAGAGTTGCCAGAGCCACCCGTCACGGCGTGGGTGCCGTCAGGCCACCGCGCCAAGGTGTGAACATCCACCGGCCCAGCACCAACCAGTTTCTGCAGAGCGGGAGACCGATCGTGAACGACCGCTCCCGGGAAGTGCTAATCGAGGAGGCAATGGCCGGGATGGGCGCTGCATTGCCGGACAGCTTTTGGCGGGGCCTGGCCGGGAGCGGAACGGCTGCTTCAGAGTAACCAGGAGTGGGTAGCAGCCGTTCGCGCTCTCGGCCATCCGGTATTGAACCTTGATAACCGGCTCTATGCGCGAACTCGAAGACGCCCCTTTCTGGCGAGAGCCGTCCGGTTCAATATTCGTCGTGCAGCCGCACCCAGCTCGTGGTGCCAGCGCTCTCGTTGCGGCCCTTGGGGACGAGATCGAGCCAGTTGAGCGCGCCCATCAGTAGCTCGGCGCCGCGATGATAGGTCGAGTAGGTGTGGAAGATGGCGCCGCCGTCATCCTGCACGAAGACGCTCGTGCCGAACATGTCCGGGCTGTTCCGGATGACGGTGCCGTAATTGTAGATCGCGCGGCCGGCGGCGATGTCCTCGGGCGTGAACGACACGCCGAAATCGAAATTGAAATCGCTGCCGTGCGACGAGACCCAGGGGAAGGTCCAGCCCATCCGGTCCTTGACCTCCTCGATCCGCCGGAACGGCGCGCGCGACACCGCGGCGAACGACAGGTCGGCATGCTCGAAATGCTGCCGCGCCGCGTCGATATGATCGGCGATGAACGAGCAGCCATGGCAAATATGGTCCGATCCCGGCGTCAACATGAAGTGATAGACGGCGAGCTGGCTGCGGCCGCGGAACAGGTCGCCGAGCGTGCACCGGCCGTCCGCCCCTTCGAAGACATAGGGCTTCTCGATCCTGACCCAGGGCAGTTGCCGGCGCTCGGCGCGCAGTTCGTCGAGCGCGTGCGTCATGGCGCGCTCCTTGGCGAGCAGCGCCTTGCGCGCGGCAAGCCACTCTTCGCGCGAAACGATCGGATGGTTCATGGTCAGTCTCCTTTGATCGGGCTGTCGGTCAGGTGCGCGGTCGCTTGCGGCCGGAAGCGAACTTCAGCCAGGGCGACAGGTGGAACAGGCTCATCAGCAGGTACATTGCGGTCATGGGGTCGGTTCCCGGCATGCTCGAACCCGAGGAACAGAGCGCCATCGGCGGTGCATCGTTCGCCGCGATCCATGCCATGAGCGCGAAGGTCGGCGAGGCCGCGAGGCCGAGCCAACCGGCCGCGCCGCGCGGCCGCCAGGCCCATCCGCTGCCTCTGTCCGCCGCCGAGGACGTCGTCATTTTTTGGGCTCCCGATCGGTTGTCGCCGTTTCTGGCCGCTGCAGGACCGAGCGAGGATCTAGGGCGGCCGGACAGGCGGGTGAGAGTGACAAGTGTGACGGGATTTCGATGGACTCGCTGATCACGGCTGCGGCCCGCGCGCTCGCGGCGGGCGATCCGCTGGCGGCGCTGAAGCGCGTGGCACTGCGCGACGACGCGCCGGCGCTCGCGCTACGCGGCATCGCGATGGCACAGCTCGGCGACCTTGCGCGCGCGAAGGAACTGCTGCGGAACGCCGCGCGCGCCTTCGGCCCGAAGGAGGCGACGGCCCGGGCGCGATGCGTCCTCGCCGAGGCCGAGATCGCACTCGTCTCGCGCGATCTGGGCGCTCCCATGCAGATGCTTGGACCCGCGCGGGCGACGCTTGAGGCGCAGGGCGACCGGGCGAACGCCGCGCATGCCGGCTATCTCGATGCCCGGCGGCTCCTGCTGATCGGGCGTCTCGATGAATCCGAGCGGACACTCGACGAACTCGATGCCGGCGCGCTGCCGCCGGCGTCGCGGACCGGATACTGGCTGGTCGCCGCAGGAATCGCGATGCGGCGCATTCGGGCGAAGCCGGCACGCGCGGCACTCGATCGGGCCTGGCATACCGCGCGCGAGACGGGAATCCCTGCGCTCGCGGCCGAGGTCGACCGGGCGTCGCGCGCGCTCGATGCGCCCGCCGCGCGCCTGATCGCGCGCAACGGGGAGCGGCTGCTCGGACTTGCGGACGTCGAAGCGCTGATCGCCTCGGACGCGCTCGTGATCGACGCCTGCCGCACTGTCGTGCGCGCCGGGACGGCGATCGTTCCGCTCACCGGTCGTCCGGTGCTGTTCGCGCTCGCCCGCGCGCTCGCCGCGGCGTGGCCCGCGGACGTATCGCGCGAAACACTGTTGGCGCGCGCCTTCCGGGCGCGTGATGCCGATGAATCGCATCGCGCCCGGCTGCGCGTCGAGATCGGGCGGCTCCGCAAGACGCTCAGGCCGCTCGCCGCGTTGGATGCGACGAAGCGGGGCTTCGTGCTGAAACCGCGCGGGACGAACAGGGTCGCCGTGCTGGCGCCGCCGGTCGAGGGAGACCATGCCGAGGTGCTCGCCCTGCTCGCCGATGGCGAGGCGTGGTCGAGCTCGGCGCTGGCGCTGGCGCTCGACGTCAGCCCGCGCACTGCCCAGCGCGCGCTCGAGGCACTGGCGGAGGACGGCAAGGTCGAATCCTTCGGTCGCGGTCGGGCTTGCCGCTGGACGGTGCCGAACGTGCCGGGAGTCCCGACAAGCTTGTTACTCCTGGCTCCGCTGACGACCGGATAGGATGAAACCATGAAGCACACACACGCCGAAATCCTTCGCGAATATGGCCCCTTCCCGGACGTCGATGCCGTGCATGGGGTCAGCTTCGATGGGCAACTTGTCTGGTTCGCTTCCGGCGACAGGCTGAACGCCCTCGATCCGGAAAGCGGACAGATCGTCGGCACGGTCGACGTCGCTGCCCATGCGGGAACGGCCTTCGACGGAACGCATCTGTTCCAGATCGCCGAGGCCGTGATCCGGAAGATCGATCCCAGGACCGGCGAGGTGCTCGGCACGATCCCGGCGCCCGGCAATGGCGGGGATTCGGGGCTCGCCTGGGCTGACGGGACGCTCTGGGTCGGCCAGCACCGTGATCGCAAGATCCATCAGGTCGATCCGGACACCGGGGCCGTGCTCCGCACCATCGAATCCGATCGCTTCGTCATGGTGTCACCTGGGTCGACGGCGAGCTCTGGCACGGCACTTGGCAGGACGAGGCGAGCGATGTCCGGCGCATCGATCCCGAGACGGGAAAGGTGCTCGAGCGCTTCGAAATGCCGGCCGGAACCGGTGTCTCGGGACTTGAATCGGATAGGGGCAACCGATTTTTCTGTGGCGGCGGAAACAGCGGAAAGGTGAGAGCCATCCGCCGACCAAGAAGCGTCGATGCGGTTTCTTGAATGACCGGTGCCGAGCGCTCGAAACGTGTATTGGACGGCCGGGATTGGGCGCGTCGTGGCCGAGAACGGAGTGGCAGCTTTCTGACACGGATTGGGGAAAGCGGACGCTGCCGGCGTGCAGGTGTTTCGGCGGGACGTGACCCATTTCTGCCGTTACTGGCATTGCGATTCTGATCTTGGCGACTCATGATGGCGCGGTCCTACGGTTTTGGCTTGCGCTTAATCAAACCACCAAGTGCCGTCATCCCGCTCGCCGTCGTTTCCGCTTCGTACTGGAACGGAAGACCCCCTGTGCAATCACCCTTCACCCCGTTGGTGTATGCTGCGTGCTAAGCAACCGCAGCCTGCCTCCTTGAGATCTCAAGGCCAACGGGGCTTCTGAGGACGAGCCCTATTCGACGGTGAGTTTCACGTCGATGTTGTTGCGGGTCGCGTTCGAATAGGGGCACACCTGATGGGCCTTGGCGACCAGCGCCTCGGCCTCACCCCGCGGAACGCCCGGCACGGCGATCGACAGTGCGATGGTCAGGCCGAAGCCCCCTTCCTCCCTCGGTCCAATGCCGACTGTGGCGGTCACCGTCGCGTCGCTTGGCACCTTCGGGCCGCCGTGCGAGGCGACGAACTTCATGGCGCCGAGGAAGCAAGCCGCATAGCCGGCGGCGAACAGTTTTTCTGGATTGGCGCCGTCGCCACCCGAGCCGCCCAGTTCCTTCGGCGTCGTCAGGCTCACTTCAAAAGTACCGTCCAGGGTGGCGGAGCGGCCATCGCGGCCGCCTGTGGCGCGGGCGGCGGTCTGGTAGAGAACGTTCACGGACATGGGGACTCCTTATCAATCGTGTTGGATGGAAGGGTTACTGGGCAGACGCCTTTGCCGCCCGTTCGATCAAACGCGCCACTTCGTCTGGCTTGGAAATGTAGACCGCGTGGCTGGCGGGAACCTCGATCGTTTCGATGCCGGCCCGCTTGGCCATGCTGCGCTCGAGATCGGGATTGATGTTGCGGTCGCGAGTCGCGACCAGCGCCCAGCTCTTCTTCTGGTGCCAGGCGGCCGCCGTCACCGGCGCGCCGGCGGCGGCCTTGGCCAGCATCGGCTGGGAATGTGCCATGAAGTTCGCCAGGACAGGCGGGACGTCGGCAGCGAAATCGGCGGGGAAGGCGGCCGGCTCAAGGTACAGGAAATCGTCCTTGGTGGCGCGCATGTCCTTGTTGGCGGGGGGGGTCTGCGAGAGCAGGCCCACTGCACTCTCGCCTTGGTCGGGGATGAAAGCGGCGATGTAGACGAGGCCGACGACATTCGGCGCATTGCCCGCTTCGGTGATGACCACCCCGCCATAGCTGTGGCCGACCAGAAGGGTGGGGCCCTGTTGCAGATCCAGCACCCGTTTGGTCGCCGCGACGTCGTCGGCGAGTGATGTCAGCGGCTCCTGCACCACGCTGACCGTATAGCCGTCTTTACCAAGAATGTCGGCGACGCGCTGCCATCCGGAACCATCGGCGAAGGCCCCGTGGACGATGACGACGTTCTTGACCGGCTCGGCCCGCGCCGGGGCGACGGCAGCTGACAGAAGTGCGACCACTGCGGCCGCAGCCGCAATGAATTTCCTGGGCATCGGGCTCTCCTCCACTATCAAACCGGTTCAACCGACAGGTTGAATAAAGCGTCGCCTTGACGGATTGTCAACCTTTGGGTAGAATATTTCTAGAAACGAGAATCGAGCGGGTAGATCGCCATGATTGAGATCGAATCCCGGAAGGAAGCCGCTTCGCGCACCGCGCGCCTCGACGCGGTATTCGCCGCGTTAGCCGATCCGACGCGGCGGGCGATTATCGAACGGCTCTCGCGCAGCGAGGCGCGCGTGACCGAGGTCGCCGAACCCTTCCATATGTCTTTGAACGCGGTGTCGAAACACATCCGCGTGCTGGAAGCGAGCGGCGTGGTCGAGCGGCACAGGAAGGGGCGCGACCACATTCTCTCCATCAATACCGGTTCGCTGGACGAGGTCGATGGCTGGATCGATCGGATGCGCCGCTATTGGGAGGAGCGGCTAGACGCCATGGAGCGCCTGCTGCGCGAGCTCAAGAAGGACCACAAGTTGGGGCCAAAGGATCGCAAGCGTGGTTCGCGGTGACACGACGGGCCCGATCGTGCAGGTACGCCGGCGCGTGAGGGCGGGGGCGGAGCAGATCTTCGACCTGTGGACCAAACCCGATTTGATGGTTCGGTGGATGAGCCCCTATCCGGGCGCGGTCGATTGCAAGGCGAGCTGTGACCTCCGCCCTGGCGGAGCCTTCAGCCTTGTCATGTCATCGGAGGAATCAAGCCGCGAAGTATCCGGCACCTATGTGCAAGTCGACCGGCCGCGCAAGCTTGTGTTCACGTGGATTGGCCCGCTGACGAACAATGTGAATACGTTGGTAACCGTCGAACTCAATCCGCGCGGCGATGAAACCGACCTCGTGCTAACCCACGAGCGTCTACCGACGCCGGCAATTTGTGAAGGTCATACGAGGGGCTGGGGAAATATGTTGGACCATCTGGCGGACGCGGTTTCAAAAGACGTTTAGTTGTACGGTGGGCGAAGCGTATGCAGGCGGCGGGCCTCGTGGAGCGCACCCGCAATCCCGTCGACGAGCGTCAGGTGTTCGTCGAACTGACCGAGCGCAGCAAGGCCCTCGAGTTGCGGGCTGCCTGCCTGGGCCCTGCGGTCTTCGGGGACACCGACGTGCCGGTCGCGCGTATCTTTCGCCTGAACGACGAGGTCACGGCCCTGCGCGACGCCCTCAATGCCAAATTGGCTGCGAATGGAAGATAGTGGCCTTACCTATACTACTCCTGATTGCCGCATCCTTGCGCAATGGGCAACGGGCTGATTTCGCCGAGGACCGCAGTTGGCCGCGTAGCGGGCATATTGGACCTACGCGCCGGATGACTGCTTTCCGGACGCGGCCTACGGGTCGGGAACGACCGACATGGGCGCGAACCAGACCTCCGACGGATTGCCAACGAACTCCGGCGCGCCCGCAAGCTTCCGCACGCCGGCTTCGGAATCGCTGATCAGGGAGCGGGTGCAAGCAACTTGTCACAGTGTTCCGCTTGGGTGGCTACCGCGACCGTCTGCTAAGCACTCCCCGCGGCCCAGCCGACGCATGAGCCGTCCAACAGGGAGAATCGATCATGTCGGAAGCCACCCATCCGTCCAGCGAGCATCACCACGCCGCAGCCGGTCATCATGCCGCTGCGGCGCATCATCACTATGCCGCGGCGCTGGAGCACGAGCTCGGCAATCACGAGAAGGCCCAACAGCACGCGACCGCTGCCCACCACCACAGCAAGCTCGCCCACGATCATAGCGAGACTGCGCACGAGCATTCCCACGGCTGATCGAGCCCACGGGTGATCGAGACTGGCGCGGGCGGGCTGCGAGCGTCCGCCCGTTGTCGCTCAGCCCTGCGCGACGTGAAAGCGATGAAGGTGGTCACCGTGTACGTGTGCTTCACGCCGGGCAGCGACAGCACGCGGTCGGTAACGAAGCGGCCATGTCCGCGCCGGACTCGAGGTAGAACTCCGCCAGCAGGTCGTACTGGCCGGAGGTGGAATACATCTCCGACAGCTCCTCGATCGCGTCATCCGCTTTCCTGCGCCACGCGATAGGCCTGCCCAATCTCGCACTTGATCGGCACGAAGATGGCGCGCATCTCGAGCTGGGTCTGGAGCTCCTCGTCGCGCTTGCGGGCGGCCGCGAAGGCCCGGCGCGCGTTGACGCGGGCACCTACTGCAGCACGGGAGGTCGGTGAGCTATGGAGGAACAGCGCTGGTCTAACTGAACGACCGGCTTGGGCGCGAAACAGCAGTGACTGGCCGATACCGGTTGGGGGGCCGCACCTGTGAAAAGCAGCCGCTCATCTTCTGAGGTGGTAGGCCACGGGTTGGCCCGCGCAACTTAACGGGCACGCTGCGACGCGAGTGCCGAAGACAGGCTCTTATCGAAGAAGGGCATATCCTACACGGCGTTCGCCAACGATCTGAAACGTCTCCATCATCGTAGCTTCTCAAAACTCCCTGTAGTGTCCCCCGATCGCCAATCAATGGGGGAACTGATGAGCGGAGGCGAGAAGACCGCAATTGCCGTCACACGGCGGGAGGTGCTGGCGGGCACGACGGCCCTGGCCCTCACAGGGATCACGACCGCAGCGCACGCGCAGACGTCGCAGCCGATGGCGCCGGTTACGGCAAAAGGGGCGGTGTTCGAGGATGCCGACCGCTCCGCCAAACGCGGACCGAGTAGCCGCGGCATTCCGGACGTCATGGTGTCCAATGGCCGCGATGTGGTGAAGACCGGCGCGGACGGTAGCTGGAGTCTGCTGCCGGAAGGCACGCCGCAGTCGCTTGGTCTGCGCTTTGCCGGTATTGCGCCAACCGGGTCGCTGCCGGACAGCATCGATTTCCCGCTGCGCAAGCAGGACGAGCCGACGGCGTTCAACGTCGTGCTGTTTACCGATACCCAGCCCGAGAGCCTCGCCGAGGTCGGCTACATCCGTGATGATGTCGTCGCGCAGACGGCCGGTGTGGCGGCAGCGTTCGGCATAACCCACGGCGACGTCATGTTCGACGATCTGTCGTTCTACGCGCGCTACAACAATATTGTCGGGACGATCGGCCTGCCGTGGTACAATTGCTGCGGTAACCACGACATGAACCTCGAAGCGCCGGACAACACGCATTCGCGTGACACGTTCCAGCGCACGTTCGGTGCCCGCTATCATGCGTTCCAATATGGCGGCACGACGTTCTTCATCCTCGACAATGTCGAGTATCTCGGCACCGATCCGAGCAAGCCGAACGGCTTTGGCAAGTATCGAGGCCGTTTCGGCGCGGACCAGCTTACCTTCGTCCGCAACGTGCTCGCCAACGTACCGCGCGACAGCCTGGTGGTGGTCTCGCACCACATCCCGCTCAAGACGAACCAGGGCACTGATCCGGCGATTGCGAATATCGACAATCGCGACTTCCTCGCCGCGATTTCGACGCACACGCACACCGTGAGCTTCAGCGGCCACACCCACACCAACGAGCATTGGTATCTCGGCGCCGATGACGGCTACACGGCCGGCGGCACGCATCACCACCACGTGCTCGCGGCGGTGTCAGGCAGCTGGTGGAGCGGTCCGTTCGACGAGCGCGGCATTCCGATTGCGCTTGAGAGCGATGGTAGCCCCAACGGCTTCCACATCCTCTCGGTCGACGGCAACCGCTACACGACGACACTCGTGCCTGCGCGGGATCCGTCTAAGTCGCAGATGCGCATCGTGTTGGACAGCCAGCTGCACCGGGCCGATCCCGAAGTGCTGAAGGACTTCCACACCGGAACGCTGTTGACCGGTCCGATTGCGCGGTCGGCGACCGGCTCGACGCGCGTCGTCGTTAACCTGTTCGATGGCGGCCCGAAGTCGAAGGTTTCGATGGCGCTCGGTCAGGATAACAAGCCTATGGAGATGAAGCGGGTGATCCGCCGCGACCCGTTCGTCGACGAAGTCTACGCTCGCAACATGGACACCAAGAAGCCGTGGGTGAACTCTGATCCCTCGACGCATATTTGGCAGGCGACGCTGCCGGCGAACCTGCCGGAAGGTGCTTACCGGGTGACGGTGACGGCGACGGACGAGTTCGGCCGCTCGCACGCTGATTGGATGGTGCTCGAGGTCACCGGCTGATCGAACGAACAAAGCGCCCTCCGCTTCAGGGGGGCACGCTTTTTGCTCTCGCCTTTTGCTTATGAGGCTGTCGACGTGGCGGTGGGCTGCGCTTCCAGCCGGCGCAGGCCGATTGGCTCTCCAGTGTCCTCACAATAGCCATAGGTGCCGTTGCCGATCCGGGCCAGCGTCTGCTCGATCTGGTTCATCAGCGCCTGCGTACGCTGTCGATTGATCCAGCTAAACTCTCGATCTTCAGCAGCGCTCGCTTGGTCGGCCTGATCACCCTCGCGGTCGCTCTCATTCGTTTCAGCGGTCTGCCCAGCCGCCAGTTCGCGCTGATGTCCGCGCGCAGGCGCAGCAGTTTCCGACGGAAGCATTCCACCTGCAAAGCGTTCATGAACGGCTCTTCAGGTGATGGCACATAGCCTGAAGGCAACTTTGTTGACATGCCGCACCGGACAGCAGTGGGTGGCTGGGCTGGGAAGAATGATGCAGTCGGATGCGGGCGTCGAGACAGGTCTGGGGCAGCAAATCAGGGCGGGTGAAGTCCGATCACCGTGGCCGCGATCGCACTCCTGTAGGTGGATGGGTGCGCCACAACGGGTGGTCAGAGCTGTGGAGGCACAACTGCCGTCAGTCCGGCCTCGCCTCCAGTTCGGCGATGTCAGCGTCGCTGTATCCAAAGTGATGTGCGATCTCATGGATCAGTACATGGCGGACCAGACGCGCAAGGTCGGTGCCGGTCCGTCTCGCATGCTCAATGATCGGCTGACGGTAGAGGAAGATGTGGTCCGGAAATCGCGAAACCTGCATTACGCTGCGTGCGATCAGCGGCGTACCCCGATAAAGAACGAGCAACCCCCGCCGGCTGCGGATACCAAGGTTGCGCAGCGTCTCATCTTCCGGCCAGTCCTGTACCAGGAAGCGGACGTTGCCCATCCGCGTTGCCAACATCGGCGGTATCGTGGCGAGCGCTCGCTCCGCCATCGCTGCTAGATCATCGAGGCTCGGCGACTCATGCTCGCGATGGTCCATCCGCCTCGTGCCCCGTTGATGTCGCTCACGCCTTGCCGCACGGCGCTTCCGCCATCTGCACAGAACGGCGATCGCGCGCGGCATCCTGGAGGCCGCCTGCTGCGAACGGCCCGGTGTCGCGCCCTATGGTGCCCTGGCTCATAGGCGCACTTGACCGGGTGCGTCGATCTCGTCGTAACCGCGGCCCAAGACTCGATCAGGCAAAAGCCATGGCCGACTGGATCGGCCATCACGACGATCTTGCCCCACGGTTCGCGGTGGATGTCCTTGCTGGGTCGACCTCACTTCCTCCGCCGAAGAGTTCCGCGAGCGTGTCCCTGAGGCTCCGGGGCACAAGACCCAGCTCTGCAATGCCTCCCAGGTAAGAACTTGGCAGGTTGTCGTGCCTGAGGAGGTCGACCTGAGCGACCGACAGTGGCGCGTTTGGCAGCATTTCCGCGAGCCTTGCCAACGGCCTGGCCAATGTGAAGGAAACCGACAAGAACACCCGGCGTCGCCCCATTCTGATAAGGATCATGTCGAAGATCTCTCGTAACGTGTGGACTTCGGGACCGCCGAGCTCGTAGATCCGTCCGCGTGTGGCAGGATCATGCAGGCACCCCGTGACTGCCGCGGCCACATCACTGACGTGGATCGGCTGGAGCTTGGTGTTGCCTCCGATCAGCGGGATGACGGGTGATAGTTGGGAGATCCGCACCAGCGCGTTAAGGAAGGCATCATCCGCCGCGAACATTACGCTCGGACGCAGGATCGTTGCCCGCGGAAACGCCCGCTGCACCGTAAGCTCCCCCTCGCCGCGCACGCGGATGTATGGCGCACGCGAGCCTGGATCGGCGCCGACCCCGGAGATGTGGACGAGTCGACTGACTTTGCCTCGTTCACATGCCTTCGCGACATTGCCCGCGCCTTCGACGTGGACAGCGGTGTAGGTTGTCCCCCCTTTCTCCACATACGCTGAAACGGCATTGACCACGGCGTCGGCACCTGCGACGGCAACCTGGACCGTGTCGTCGTCGTGGACGTCCACCGCAATCGAGGTCGCCTGGGCAGATGGAGCGCCGGCGTCGACATGTGCCCGACCAGGATGTCGGACGGCCACACGAACCGTCTCGCCCTCGTTCAAGAGCCGCTCGACGATCCGTCGACCTAGGAAACCGGTTCCCCCGAACACGGTAACCAGCATTCTCACACCCCGTGGCTGTAGGCTCGATTCCCCGCTCGAATTCATTACTGTCCGCCCGGCCTCGGCGTGCCGCGCGCCGAACAGCCGCCACCAGCTGCGATGGAGCGGCTGTAAGCTCGGGCGAAGCCCGTGACGCACTGCTCAAATACTGCCGTTTTCCGGAGAACCCGGCTGAAGACGTGGTTCGATCGTGACTGCGCCGAGAGGGTGGCTGCGTCCTTTCGCTTTGTGAGAGGACGAGCTGCGCACAAGTGAGCCTTAGCCCTCGAACTCCGCAGGTGGTGCAGCCTGGCCGGCTTCGGCCTCATCCAGCTACTACAGCTTGTAGCCGATGTTTCGCAGCAGGTCTTTCCGCCACACAATGTCGGCATCTGTTTCGACACCCAGCGGCGAGGCGCCATCCACCACGCCGAGGATGCCGCGGCCCAGCTCGGTTTGCGCGACAATTACCTGTGTTGGGTTGGCCGTCGCGCAATAGATGCGGCAAACCTCCGGCACCGCGCGCACCGCAGCCAGCACGTTGACGGGAAAGAACCCGTCGCCCAGGAAGATCAGGAAAGTGTGGCCGGCGCCGAT
>Ga0209656_10001619_pt1 | contig 14711 bp, 13 predicted proteins | sample BogFormECP12_OM2_FD_188239 | JGI IMG/M metagenome (GOLD analysis project Ga0209656, IMG submission 188239) | Bog forest soil microbial communities from Calvert Island, British Columbia, Canada - ECP12_OM2 (SPAdes) (version 2) | ecosystem: Environmental > Aquatic > Freshwater > Wetlands > Bog ... | reverse complement strand
GGCCAAAGATTTCGAGGCAACAATCGCCAGCGCCAAAGCCTGGGTCTACATCGCTTCCGTGCAACTGCTCGTTAGGAGATTGGGTTGCGCCTGACACAACCTATACGATTAAGATTCGGACACTGAGTCTAGTATCTCCGGATAAACACGGTCGAGATTTTGCTCGAACCGGCGAAGGAACAAGTCGTCTTGGTCGCCACCGTCTTTTGGTGCAGCGTCTTAACGAGGCAAGCGATCAGGCCGCCATCGCGATCCCGGTCCGATCGCTAGGACTTGATTTTGGCACGTTCAATTCTCCAAACACAGGTTCACTTTATAAGTCGATATTTCCCGAATAGGCGAGCTGTCCGAGCGATCGCCGACTGGGGTGGCGCATCGGCATCGATCTTGGCGACGTGCTGGTCGAGGGCGATGACATTTTCGGCGACGGCGTCAACATCGCCGCACAGCACGGTCAAAGGTTCGATGGTTCTTCGTTATCGCGCGGAATAGCACCCTCGCGGCTATGTCAGCCGCGGCCGAGGCTTCGGGCGCAGCTCTTCGGGCACGGATAAGGTAGAACTGGGCGGTCGCCGGAGAGCCTGGCGAGCGTTACCTCGAGGGCCTGCGCCGGGCGGGCGTGCCCGAGACGTAGGCGAGATCAGATCTTGGGTCACGGGTTGTCGGTGGACGCGAAGCCTTCCGGCGGGCGTGCCTGACCGCGAATATCTCCACATCGCTACCGCGCCGCCGATACGAGACGAGGTAATTCCCAATAATAAGCCGGCGTGTGCCAGGCAGCGGGCCGGGCGCGCCGGCGTTCGGAAATTGGGAAAGCTGTTGCTCAGCTCGTCCGAGAGCTTGCGAAAAATGATCTGCTGCCGCCTGACTATACTCGACGAGAGAAGCCGATATTTCCTCAACTTGAGCAGCTGCGCGTCGCGAATAGACGACGCGGCCGGTCATTTCTAGGGCACACGCGCTTTCTCCGCCCTGGCGATAATCCGCTCGACCTGCCGCCGCACATCTTCAGCCGAGACGCTCTCACCCCGGTCGAGTTCTGCCAAGCTCTCGGCGTCTTTGGCAAGCTCTGCACCCTCGTCTTCGAGATACTGGCGCAGCGCTCGCAACATCACCCACGAGCGCGGACGATCAAGCGTTGCTGCAAGTTCGTCGAACGTTCGAATAAGATCGTTCGGGACGCGCAGCGAAGGATCAAGGTGAAGGGGGAGCGGGTCCAGCGCAGGTTTCTTCAGGAGGAGATCATGGCCGGCAAAACCGCAGCATTGCGCAAGCTGCTCGCCGAGGAGGCGTTCATCCACATCCCGGTCGCCTACGACGCGCTGGGTGGCCGGCTGATCGAGCAGACCGGGTTTAAGGCGGCCTATGTCGGCGGGTTCGTCAGCGGCGGCTCGCGCTGCACATCCGAGCCGTTATTGACGTTGGACGAGCAAGCCCGGGTGGCCGGCGATGTCGCCAAGGCGGTGGGTATCCCGGTGCTCGCCGATGGGGTGCGGGTTTCGGCGAGCCGCTGCACACGATGCGCACCGTCCGCGAGTTCGTCCATGCGGGCGTTGCCGGAATTCATATCGAGGACCAGCTGTTCCCGAAACGGGCGCACTATCACAAATACGTCGCCCATGTGATCCCGCGGAAGGAATTCGCCGACAAGATCCGGCTCGCGTGCCGCCAGCGCGATCAGACCGACAAGGATTTCGTGATCATCGCCAGAAGCGATTCATGCCGGTTCGAGGGGCTCGACGAGGCCGTCGGCCGGGTGAACCTAGCGGCCGAGCACGGCGCCGACATGGGGATGATCTTCCCGCGCGACCTCGCCGAACTGCAGCAAGCGCCGAAGCTGTCGAAAATCCCGCTCGTTTACGTCGTCAGCCGCGGCAACCGCGACAACCGTCCAGTCGTGAATGCGGCCCAGCTCGCCGATATGGGTTACAAGGTGGCGCTCGACGCATTGCTCTAACTGCTCGCCAGCTTTCATTTCAACAAGCGTGCGCTCGAGGAGCTGAAGACAACCGGGGATTTTATCGGCCTCAGCCCCCAGGAATGCGTCACTGCGCGGCACGACATCGAAAGCCTTGTCGGCCTAGACGAGTTCTACGCGATCGAGGAAGAGACCGTCGAAGAAAAGATATGGGGCGAGCGCTAGACGGGCAGAAATGGCCGTTCCCTGTGCGAGGGTGCACCAGGGGCCAGCGTTGTGAGGGCGGATCCCTCGTGATCCAGAGTATGTGATCTTCGATCAACAAAACTCGTTGGGTGGAAAATAACGCGCGATCGGTGGTGATTGCGGCGACCATTCAATTTGCTTCCGCGCCCGGCGTTGATCTGGATCAAAGAGTAGACAGCCGCATTACCGCAAGCTGACGCCGAATTTAGCCGAGGGCGCAACCCGTGCGGCCGGCCGCCGCGCGGACGCGGGGCGGCCGAGTCAAGCTCTCGTCGGGGAAGCCGCCCAACATCGAAAACGCGTCATCGGTCCGCCCCCGAACAATGGGCTCGGGTTTCGGCGGAATATCGTTCCAGGGAGGAGCCTAGTGTATCGTCTCGCGCAAAGCTTTACAATATGATTTGGGTATGGTACGATGCGTTGCATGTGGGAGAGCAGCGCCGCTTTAGCTGTCACGCCTGAAGATCGGACGGAACTGAACCGGATTGTCCGCTCAGGCAAGACGGAGCAGCGGATTGCGTTGCGGGCGCGGATTGTGCTTGGTGCGGCGGACGGCGAGTCGAACAACGCGCTGGCGAAGGCGTTGAAAACATCGCGTCCGACCATCATTGATTGGCGCGCTCGTTACGCTGCCGGCGGCGTGAAAGCCCTTTATGATGATCGTCCGCGTGGGCGCAGTTTCAAGCCGTTGAACCGAGCCAGGGAAGCCGAGGTTGTGGAGAAAACGCAGACGGCTCCGCAACACGAGACGCACTGGAGTTGCCGCAAGATGGCCAGGATCTGCGGCATCAGCAAAGCATCCGTGCAGCGCATTTGGAATGCGAACGGGTTGAAGCCGCATCTGGTCAAGACATTCAAGTTGTCGAACGATCCGCGCTTCATTGAAAAGCTGGAAGATGTCGTCGGCCTTTATCTGAGCCCGCCTGAACACGCTCTGGTGTTCTGCCTTGACGAAAAGACACAAATACAAGCGCTTGACCGCACGCAGCCCGGACTGCCGATGAAGAAAGGCCGGGCGGGCACGATGACGCATGATTACAAGCGCAACGGCACCACGACACTGTTTGCCGCACTGGATGTTTTGAAAGGCGAGGTTATCGGGCAATGTATGAAACGACATCGCCATCAAGAATTTTTGAAGTTTCTCAAAGCTATCGACCGTGGCACACCGTCTCATCTCGACATTCACTGCATCGCCACAATTATTCAACGCACAAACATCCCAGGGTCAAAGCCTGGCTTGCCAGGAACCCGCACTTTCATCTGCATTTTATTCCGACATCTTCATCTTGGCTTAATCTCGTCGAGCGTTGGTTCGGCCAGATCACGTCGGAGCGCATACGGCGTGGCGTATTCAAAAGTGTCGACGAACTCGAACAGGCCATCATGGATTACATCGAACACAACAACGCCAATCCCAAACCTTTTACCTGGACGAAATCCGCCAACGACATCATCCTCAAAGTCAATCGCGGCAGAGCTGCCTTGAACATGCCTCCCTTGAAACGGCCAAGCCAGGGAGGCAGCGAGTTGTGAATCTTTGCGCGAGACACCACACTAGGATGGCCACCAAAGCGGAAGTCTTAGAGGCACTGCGCTGAGGCAAGGCTGCTTAGGCCGGGCGGCACTCGACGAGCCGGTTTTCATCCTTCGTGCTCAAGACGTGCTCGCGCCAAGGATGGTAGTCCGATGGGCTCACCTGGCTGAACAGGCCGGAACTCCCCAAGACAAAGTGCAAGGCGCTCTGCAACTCGCCAAGCAAATGGCCGACTGGCAGGCAAACAATCAGCATCGTGTGAAGGTACCGGACTGATATGTCATCGGTTGCCAACAGTCGCTGCGTTCGACCGGCAGCGCACGGCTGCCCATAGTAAATAACGGCAGCTGCAGACGGGAAGCTGACAATCGTCGCGCGAGACGGGGGCGCAAACTAACGCGATCGGCCAAGCGGGTCAGAAGTCGTGCGACAAGATCATTTTGAGGACCAACGCGTCGGAAGCCACGGTAAAACCGTGGCCGATGCCAAACTCGACGCTCATCGGATCGGCCTTATAGTCGACGACCGCGAAGAGCGTTTGCTGCTGCCGGGTGAGCGGCACGAAGTGGCTCAGCTGGCCGTAATCTGCGTAGTGCTCAAACGCGACCGCCCAACTTTCGGAAAAATTATAGGCCACCCGCGCTGCTGGCGCGAAATCCAGCGCACCCAGGCCTTGGAACGAAGTGTCGAGGATCGGATTGGCGATCAGATCAACAGGTCCGAAACGCACGCCGATTATCGGTCGAATCTCACCCGAGTTACGGGTCGGTTCCCAGTAATCGGCATTAAAGCTGAGTTCGAAATTGACGCCGTAAAAAAAGCTCCGCTCTTGGGCGTGCGGCACGACAAACTCGGCGCGCAGTTTTGCGCCGTCGATCAAAAAGCGCCCGTTGCCGGTCCATGAGTAGAGCGGCAAATAGGCGCCCAGCTCCAGCCAATCGGTCTTTCCGTAGGCCCATTCGAGGACGCCGTTCAGCGTGTGGTTCGGCACGATGCCACCCTCGAAATCGGGCTGCTTTCGCCCGATCGGGGTATAGTTGTTGTGCAACTCGACGCTGAACTGGCCAGGTGCGTTGATCGTGGCGTCATAAACTTGAATTTCGTCGGTCTGGGCATAGGCGCTCACGACGAGTAGCCATGCGATACTACCCGCAGCGACATTTCCGATCGCCGCCGACCGGCCGCGACCCAGCAAGACCCGACTGGAAGTTCCAGCGCGTTCCAGCGCCGTCTCTCGAGGGCATCGCCGGGTCAGGGGGTTGGCCTTCCGAAAGGCGACAGTCTGTACTGTGGGCCTGCTTCCTCGCGCCGAACCGGCTGCTCGACTTGATCGCTCAACTTTTCATCCCCTTGATCACCGAGCTCCCCGATCAGCCCTCAATTCCGGACCCTCTCGAGGACTACGGCAGGCGTGGGGTCGCGAGGCGCCGCCGGCGGACACTTGCTTTGGCAATGGCGCGATGCGGGCTTGGAGGTGCGCGCTTTAAATCAGCCCCGTTACAAAAGCCCTCATCTTGTATGTCGCGGGCAACCAGTACCGAGCAGCGAGCGTGGCGTACGACGCGCGAGGCATTGGTACCGAGCAGGTAGTCCTTCATCGCCGGCCGGTGCGATCCGACCACGACGAGATCGGCGGCGGCGGACTCGGCGACCGCAAGAATCTCGGCGTAAATGCTCGCGCCAAGGGTTACGAGTATCTTGAGATGCAGGTCATCTGCTTCGACCTGCCGAACCCGGCTTGCAAGTTCGTGTTCCAGATACGTGATGATCGGATCGTAGCCGAGCGCCGCGGCCTTGGCCTGCAGGATGGCTTCGACCTCGCGCAGTACCGTGAAGACATGAAGCTGAGCCCCGAACGTCCGCGCGAGTTGGACCGCCGAGAGCAGCGGCAAACTCCATGAAGTTTCGTCGTTCAGATCGATGGCGACCATGATGTTCTTGAACATTGCTAGCCTCGCAATCGATGTGGTACTGCGGTGGCGTCGTTTATGCTGCCTCCGCCAAGCTGTGGTAGATTTCGTCCTCTTGCGCGAAATGTAATCTGAGGATTGCATCCAATCCATGCAGGACTCTGAGTATTTCGGCGAGCATTTTCGAATCCGGGCCTTCCTGCCGCAGGTCGCTGCTCATTCGCTGTAACAATCGCGATAGATGGCGAATCTCCCGGTGCCCGCGGCTCATAGCCGCCATTGGGTCATCACCGCCGATTAGCTGTTCCACAGCAGGATAGACTTTGGCGTCATCCTGGTCCTCGTGCGGGATCAGATGCTTTTGCAAAAGCTCGTTGAGATCCGCCAACTCGGCCGCCACCTCCTTCGCGGGAATAATCGTCAGCTGGTCGGCCGTGGCGCGAACCCGCTCCAATATGGGCCTGAGCTTATCGTGTTCGGTCTTGAGAGCGTCGAATGCCGCTGGCGCCAGCGCGGGGCGCCCCTCTCGAGGCCCGTGAACATGCAGTGCTCGCAAGGCGTTCAGTATGACGGCTACGTCAATCGCTTCTTGCAGAATCGCCCCGGCCAACGGCGGCAGATAACCGACCGCCGCAAAGCCCATCGCCACGACCGACAGACCCATCCCCGCAATTACACTCTGGATTGCGATCGCGCGCGAGCGACGGGCAATCCGCAGCGCTTCCGCGAGACGGTCGAGCCTATCGACGAGAAGGACCATTCCCGCAGCCTCGGATGAGGCAGCGGCGCCGCGCTCGCCCATCGCGACGCCGACATCGGCGGCAGCCAGAGCGGGCGCGTCATTCACCCCATCACCAACCATGATCGTCGAACCGGAGGAGTGCGCGGCTTTGATGGCGGCTAGCTTGTCCTCAGGGCGCTGGTCGGCCAGCACTTGATCTACCCCCAGCATCGCGCCGATGGTCTCTGCCACATCGCGGCGGTCGCCAGTCAGCATCACGATACGTTTGACGCCGGCCTTGCGGAGGAGCCGCAGCGCTCGCGGGGTCTCCAGCCGTATCTCGTCAACGAGCAGCAGAGCGCCGGCGACGGCACCGTCAATGGCCACAAAAACGCTGGTCGCTCCGTCGTAACCCGTGCGCCGAAGAAATTGCTGGCTCCAATCAGCCGAGCTCGCCAATAGCGATACGAAGGAATAGCTGCCGACCGCGACGTGACGGTCGTCGACGACCCCAGTCAGCCCGGCGCCCGGCTGCTCTTCGACATTCGAGGGTAGCGACAGCGTCAAGCCGCGCTCGCGCGCCGCCGATACGATGGCCTGCGCGATCACGTGCTGCGACACCTGATCGAGCGATGCGGCGAGCCGCAACAGCTCTGTGGCTGCAAGCGTCGGGCCGCTCTCGATGTCGACCAGACGGGCACGACCGCCGGTCAAGGTCCCGGTCTTGTCAAAGAACAGCATTTGGGCCTGGGCGAGCTTTTCGAGCACGCCGCCGCCTTTGATCAGCACGCCGCGCTTGGCGCAGCGCGACATGCCGGCGACGATAGCTACGGGGACGGCCAAAATCAGGGGCATGGCGTTGCGACGACGAGCACCGCCAAGCCGCGTATCGGGTCGCCGGCGATGATCCACGCGGCCGCAGCGACCGCGAGCGACACGGGCACGAACAGGAGGGCATAGCGGTCGGCAAGCCGTGCGGCTGGTGCTTTGGACTGATGAGCAGCCTCGACGAGCCGAACGATGCCCGCGAATGTACTGTCGGCAGCGGCCGAGGTGGCGATCATGTCAAACGGCGTCGCCGCATTCACGGCGCCGCTCCGTGCCCCCTCGCCCGAATTCCGCCGGACCGGCAGCGGCTCACCCGTGAGGGCCGACTCGTCGAGCACGGCGGTCGTGCTTGATACAACCCCATCCGTCGGGACCGCTTCGCCCGCGCGAACAAGAAGGCGATCTCCCGGCCGGATGTTGTTGAGCGGGACCTGGACGATCTCTGCGCCGCTGTAGCGGTTCGCCGTGCGGGGAGCCCGGCCGAGCAGTGCCGACATTTCTCGCCGGGCGCGTTCCTCGGCGAAGTCTTCGAGGCTGCGTCCGCTCGCCAGCATCAGACCGATGACCGCGCCCGTCAGATACTCGCCTAAAGCCATCGCTCCGCCGATCGACAGCAACGCAATCAGGTCAATGCCCGCTTCGCGTCGGAGAACCGCGCGGCCGATGCCGACAACAACGGCTAGCAGGACCGGCGCTGAGCTGATGAACCAGATCCACCCTGCCCATTTCGACTCTCCGCTCATCCGTACGGCGATTCCGCCGATCAGCCCCGTCGCTGAAACGGAGAGCAACAACAGGTTGGTCGCGCGACGACTTGCCCGCACGCTCGGCATCCGGCCTTGATCCGACGACCGTTTCACGCCGCGTAGGGTGCGGCCAGCCCCTCCTGTTCGAGCGTATTGGCGATGTCAGACACGGTCGTGCGATGCAGCACGCGGCGCTGCGTGTCGTCATAGGGCCGGCCGCGATGCATCGTGCAGCGATTATCCCACATCGCGAGATCGCCGACCGTCCAGCGGTGCCGGTAGACGAATTGCGGCTGCGTCGCGAAGGCGATCAGCTCCTCGATCAGCGCCCTCCCCTCCTCGACCGGCCAGCCGATGATGTGCGAGGCGTGCGAGGCGAGATAGAGGCTGGTGCGGCCCGAGGCGGGGTGGTGGCGGACCAGCGCCTGGGGCACCGGGGGCAGTTCTTTGAAGATCTCGTTGTTGAAATCGGCAAAGCCGATCTGGCTGCGCGAGCGGAAGATGCTGTGCTCGACGACGAGCCCTTGGAGCTGCCGTTTTCTCGCCTCGGGCAGCGCGTCCCATGCCGTCCGCAGATCGGCGAACTCGGTTTCGCCGCCACCCATGGGACCCCGGGGCGGGAGCTCGCGCGCCGAGAGCAGCGAGCATTTCGCCGGAATGCGCTTGAACGAGCTGTCGGTGTGCCACAGCTGGTTGCCGAGGTTGAACAAGTTGCGGCTGTCGTCCCGCGCCAGCACCCGTCCTTCAGGGTCGAGGTTGGAAATATCGGCGACGTCGGGCCGCAGCCGCATCTTTGCGCCGGCATAGTTCGGATTGACCTCGAGCGGCCCGAAGAGCCGGCTGAAGGATAGCTGCTGCTCGTCGGTCACCGGCTGTTCCGGAAAGACGAGGATGCCGTAACGATTGAAAGCTGCGTCGATCTCGGCAAATACTTCGGGCATCACCGGGCGCGTGAGACCCACGCCCCGCACCTCGGCGCCAAGGGTGGGATGAAGCGGGGTGAGTTCGATCGCCATAGAGCTGCTCCGGGGAAAGCACCTGCCTGTAATATGAGCCGCGATGTAGAAACGATCAATTCCGGCCCGATGCGCGACCCTGACATCAGAGCGATTGCCGATTGGCTGATCGACGGCGCCCGGTCGGCGGTGCTGCCGCAAGAAGTATTGGCCCAATTGTGCGACCGGCTCGTCGCCTGCGGCATCCCGCTGTGGCGGGTCGCCGTGTTCGTGCGCACTTTGCATCCGCAGGTCATGGGAAGGAGATTCGTCTGGCGTCCGGGTACCGAGGTAGAGTCTTCCGAAGCTCCGTACGAGCTTCTGGAAACTGCCGAGTTCCGCGACAATCCGATCGCGCGGGTGTATGAGACCGGTCGTCCCATCAGGCGCAGGCTCGCCGATCCGGATAGTGCTTTGGACTTTCCGGTATTAGCGGATCTGCGTGCCCAGGGGGTGACCGATTATCTGGCCTCGCCGCTCTTCTTTACCGACGGCGCCATTCATGTGGTCACTTGCACGACACGCGAGCCCGGCGGTTTCACGGACGCACAAATCGCCGGTATCGAGGCGATTATGACGCCTCTGGCGCGGGTCGCCGAGATCCGAGCGTTGCGACGCACGGCGAGCACCCTGCTCGATACCTATGTCGGGCATGACGCCGGTGAGCGCATCCTCGCCGGACGGATCCGGCGCGGCGATATCGAGGAGATACACGCGGCAATCTGGTTGTCGGACATGCGCGGGTTCACCGCGCTCGCCGATCGTCAGCCGCCGCGAGTGCTGATCGACCTCCTCAATCGCTATTTCGATTGTCAGGTCCCGGTGATCCTCGATCATGGCGCGGAGGTGCTGAAATTCATGGGCGACGGGCTGCTGGCGATTTTTACGATCGCCGGCGACGAGGCCGAGGTGTGCAAGCGTGCCCTCGCGGCCGCACGTCAGGTGCAAACCAATATCGCCGAACTTTCGCGCTCGGCCATGCCGGGGTTGCGCTTTGGCTTGGCGTTGCACATAGGCGATGTCCTCTACGGTAATATCGGCAGCGGCAATCGGCTTGATTTCACCTGCATCGGCCCGGCCGTCAATTTCGCCGCGCGCACCGAAAAGCTGGCCGGCGAGTTGGGACGCGGGATCCTGGCCTCTGCCGAATTCGCGCAGCATTGCCCCGGTGAATTCACCGCACTCGGTGAATTCACCCTTTCGGGCTTCAGCGCGGCACAGAGGGTGTTCGGCCTCGAAGACGAGGCGCCGATACGGTAATGGCGGGGCAGTCCGTCAGCGTCGGTCTTCGGTGTTGCGATCGGAACTCGTTCGCAGCCGATACGACACTGCACCGTAGGTGGCGACCGCATAGGGAACGGCGAAGGTCAGGATCAGCTTGGGCAGGTTCAGCCGAGCTCCCGCTACGAGAGCGTCGCCCTGATTGATCAGATTGAGAATGGTTCCGACAATCAGCGCGACGACGAGCGAACGCTTCGGCACGCCGTCGGATATGCAACAGAGCCAAATCCGCGACCACTTCCCCATGCGCCTGACCTTTCGTGTGCAGGGCGCTCATTTTCGCATGGTGGTAGAATAACCGGTCTTGAGTCCGTTGGCGCTCCGCGGAGGGTCGATTCGGATTGCCGGAATAGGAGGAAAACGAGATGAGCGCCGTGATCCGACTGTTGACCGACCGTGACTTGCCGGCGGCCCGGCGGATTCTGTGCTCGGCTTTCGGTACATTCTTAGAGGCGCCGGACCCGTCGACCTTCTGGGCCGACCGCGACTATGTCTATGGCCGCTTCGGGGCAGAGCACGTCGCCAGCTTCGCCGCCGAACTCGACGGCGAACTGGTCGGCTCCAATTTCGCGACGCAATGGGGTAGCGTCGGGTTCTTCGGACCGCTGACAGTGCGCCCCGACCGGCAGGGGCAAGGCATCGCGAAACAACTCGTCGAAGCCGTCAGCACCCAACTGAACGAATGGGGCGTGCGCCACGCCGGTCTCTTCACCTTCCCGCACAGCGCCCTGCATCTGGCGCTTTATCAAAAATTCGGCTTTCATGCCCGCTTTCTGACCGCGATCATGATGGCTCCGGCTCGGCCCACCCCCACCCTTCCCTCCGCCGCGGGCGGCCGAGGGAAGGGTGGGGGCCGCTGGTCGCGCTATTCCGAGTTGGCCGAGGCCGACCGGCGCGCGGCCGAGGCGGCCTGCCGCGAGGTGACCGAAGCGCTTTACGAGGGGCTCGATCTCGGCGCCGAGATCCGCACCGTCGCGGCGCGCGGTCTCGGCGACACCCTTCTGCTCTGGGCTGGTACGAGCCGCCTCGCCGGCTTCGCGGTCTGCCATTGGGGGCCGGCGAGTGAGGCCGGCGGAGGCTGCTGTTTCATCAAATTCGGCGCCGTGAGGCCGGGACCGGCGGCCGAGGGCGATTTCGCCGGGCTTCTCGACGCCTGTGGGGCATTCGCCGCTGCGGCCGGCATGCCGGCCCTGCTGGCCGGCGTCAACCTCGCCCGCGAGGAGGCATATCGGCATATGCTGGCGGGCGGCTTCCGCACCGAGATCCAGGGTGTCACAATGCACCGGCCGAATGATTGGGGGTACAGCCGGCCCGGGCTCTATGTCCTCGACGACTGGCGTTAGCGATATTCGGGCGGCAGCACGGCGATGTGATTGCCGTCCCCGGCTGGCTGCCGCATACACACGCGGCGGCGGAGGGTGCCGTGCTGTTTCAAGTCAGCGACGAGCCGGTGATGTCGCGGCTCGGGTTTCTGCGCGCCGCCGATTGAGCGACAGCACAACCGGATCGGCCATTCGCCGGCGGCGCCAGCCGTCGCTTGATGTTTTGAGCTGATCATTTAAGGTTAAGCGGCGATCTCGGATCGTCGCGAGTCAAGGGGGGGAACCGATGGCAGCATGCCTTATCAGGGCATCGCGCGTTCTTTTATCGATTGGCCTGATCGTATCGACCGCCTGGATCGCAGAAGAGGCGCGCGCGCAGGCCGTGGTCGACGAGGCGCGGCAGGCGGGACGCGCCGGCCAGACCTTCCCGGCGGCCGACGAGGATTACTTCCAGGGGATGGACGGCGGTGTCGCGCTGACCCCCGACGAGGTCAAGGGCCGAAATATGTGGGTCGTGTGGACCGGCGGTAACGATCGGCTGTGGGACAAGGTGACCAACCTGACCTACGGCGCGTTCGACCTGTTGAAGATTCTCTCCTCCTATCCCGAGTTCAAATTATATAGCCGCGATAACCGGTGGAACTATTTCGGTCTGGTCAACGAGCCGTGCTTCACCAAGGCCACCGCCCCCGATCCGCAACGGTACGGGCTCTGGCTTGACGTGCGCGATCCCAATTGTCCGGCCGATCCGTTCGCGAACGAGCAGAAGTATCCGGGTGTGGCGGTCGGCGTGCGTGGCAAGAACATGCCGCTCGGGTCCTATTACGGATACCCGACCGGGATCTTAGGGCTGCGGCTCTTTCCCAACCCCGCCTTTGATCAAGCGGCCGCGGCCCGATGGAACCCCGAGCGCTTTTACAGCGATCCCAGCTACTACTTGTCGAAGGATCTGGTCCGCCCGTACCGGGTCGGGATGTCCTGCGGGTTTTGTCACATCGGACCGAACCCGGAAAAGCCGCCGGCAAACCCGGAAGCTCCGCAATGGGAGAACCTAAGCTCCACCGTCGGGGCGCAGTACTTTTGGGTCGATCGCATACTGGCGTGGAACGGCGACCAGTCGAATTTTCTGTTTCAGGTGCTGCACACGGCCCGGCCGGGCTCGTTGGACACCTCGCTGGTGTCGACCGACAACATCAACAACCCGCGGACGATGAACGCTGTCTACAATCTCTGGCCACGGTTGGAAGAGGCCAAACGCTTCGGGCGGGAGACCTTGGGTCCGGACAATCTGGCGAACAAGCAGTTCAACGATTTCGTCAGCCAGGGACCGCTGACCCAGTTCTTTCAGCCGCCCAATACGGTGTGGACCCCGCATGTGTTGAAAGACGGTTCCGATTCGGTCGGCGCGCTCGGCGCACTGAACCGCGTCTATGTGAATATCGGCCTGTTCAGCGAAGAGTGGCTGCGCCACTTCAATCCGATCGTCGGCGGCAAGCCCATCACTCCTTTCGCGATCACGACGGCGCGCAAGAACTCGTCCTATTGGCAGGCGACCGAACTGCAGACCCCCGATATGGCGCTGTTTCTGGTCAAGGCGTCTTATCCGCACAAACTAAGTAATGCTCCGGGCGGTGCGGCTTACCTGAATGACCCGCCGGGGATCGTCCAACAGGGCAAGCTGGCCTTTGCCGACAATTGCGCGGCGTGTCACTCCAGCAAAGCGCCGGAGAGACCGGCCGGCGCCGACCCGGCCGCCTGCATCGGTCCGAACTATCTCAATTGCTTCTACAAATATTGGGCATGGACCCAAACCGACGCGTTCCGCCAGCAAATGCGGCAAATCGTCATGGCCGACGATTTTCTCGACGGCAATTTTTTGTCGAACGACGGCCGCGTGCCGGTGACCCTGCTGCAAACCAACGCCTGCAGCCCGCTCGCCACGAATGCGATAGGCGGGAATATCTGGGACAACTTTTCCTCTGCCTCCTACAAGCAGCTTCCTTCGGTCGGCGCGATAACGGTCTACGATCCGTTTACGGGTCAGCCGCGGCAGTATCAGATGCCGGCCGGCGGCCGCGGTTACACGCGTGTGCCGTCTTTAGTCAGCCTGTGGTCCACCGCACCCTTCCTGTTGAACAACAGCGTCGGCCGGTTCGACCCGAGCCCTTCGGTCGAGGCGCGCATGGGGGTCTTTCAGGACTCGATCACCAAGATGTTGTGGCCGGACAAGCGCGATAAGGACGCCGTACTGCGCGACAAGATCCCGGGCGTGATCGACCGGACGACTGCGACGAGCTGGCTGCGGATTCCAACTGGCTACCTACCCGACGTGATCAATTCCTCGCGGCAGGCCCTCAACTGGCTCGTTCCGGTCTTCGACCAGAAGGGGCTCGAGATCGGCCCGATTCCGAAAGACACGCCCGTCGATTTGCTGGCGAATTTCGATCCCTTGCCGCCGACCACGAGCCTGCGCGAGCGTCTGGCGCACGATCGAGCGGTGGTCAAAGTCGTGGCACAGTTGCTTCATGATCTTAAGGCATTGCCGCAAGGCGCCACCGACGAGCAGGCGCGGCAGGTGTTCGCCAACCTTGGAGAACAGCTCTTCGCCCTCAGTAAATGCCCGGATTACGTGGTGAACCGCGGCCACTACTTCGGCACCCAGCTGAGCGACGCAGACAAGCAGGCGCTGATCGCCTTCCTGAAAACGTTTTGATCTCCCGATGCCACGCGGCGGCGGCAGGCGGGGGTCGACCGAGGATCCTGCGATGTCAATCGAATATCTGCTGGTCGTCTATAAGGAAGACCGCGACGTGCTGGCCGACGGCGATCGGGTCGGCGTCACCAACCACACCCTCCTCCTTGCGCCCGATGAGTACATCATCACGCTCAGCGGCGACGGCTATACGCCGCCAAGCAAGGATGTGGTCCTTGCCGGCACGTCAATCATGCGACCAAAAGTTGTCGTCTTTACCTAGGCTAGGCTAGTACCTTGTTGCGAAAGTCGGCGTATATGATTCCACCTTCTCGTCATGCCGTGCGCCTTCGGCCCACGGGCTGGACCCGTGGGGAAAGCGGGCATCCAGAGATGCTATGGGGCGAGCGGCGAGGACAAGGCATCATCGTCGCTGGATACAACCGACGGGGTGCCCCATGCCGCAGCCGAATGACCTCAGCAGATCGCTCGCCGCTCTCGACGAGGATAGCACG
>Ga0209656_10001618_pt1 | contig 14731 bp, 13 predicted proteins | sample BogFormECP12_OM2_FD_188239 | JGI IMG/M metagenome (GOLD analysis project Ga0209656, IMG submission 188239) | Bog forest soil microbial communities from Calvert Island, British Columbia, Canada - ECP12_OM2 (SPAdes) (version 2) | ecosystem: Environmental > Aquatic > Freshwater > Wetlands > Bog ... | reverse complement strand
CCGCCGCCTCGAACGCGAACGCCGCACCAGGTAATAGGCCGCGACCCAGCCCCGAGTTATCCACAGCCTGGACTGAGATTGGCCGGTTAACCAGAAGGGCGGGGGAAACAGGAAAGGCTCAACCGCTATATCCGGGAGGCGTTCCTGGCCGAGGCCGTCCACCGCGGCATCGAGTCGCTGGAGGAGCTGAACGACTTGTTCGCGGCGTGGGCCGAACAGGTCGCCAACCGGCGGGTGCACGCCGAGACCGGGCAGGCCCCCATCGAGCGGTTCGCCGCCGGCGGCCCGCACCGCCAAGCCGACGCGGCGCTGCTACGCGAGGCGTTTCGCTGGTCAGTGACGCGCAGGGTGACCCGCACCGCGACCGTCCCGCTGGAGGGCAACGCCTACGCCGTGGACCCGGCGCTGACCGGCCGGCGGGTCGAGCTGCGGTATGACCCCGAGGACCTGACCCGGATCGAGGTCTACCTGGACGGCAAGCCCGCCGGCGCCGCGGTGCCGTTCGTCACCCGCCGGCATGTGCACCGCGCCGTGCCGCAGGCCGCCCGCCCCGACCCGGACCCCACCGGCGTCGACTACCTGGGCCTGGTCGCCGCCGCCCACGACGAGGAGGCCGGCACCGGCGCGAAGATCGACTTCACCGCCCTCGGCAAGCTCCCCGGCAGCGACCCAGGCCAGCAGGAGGAGCGGTGAGCCCGGCGCCGTGGGCCGCGCACTTCGGCCTGGCCCGCACCCCGTTCGGCAAGTCCATCGCGGCCCGGGACCTGTTCGCCCGCCAGGCCCACGCCGAGGCGATCGCCCGGATCAGCTTCTGCGTGGTGGAATCAGCGCTGGGAGTCGTCACGGGGGACGTCGGCGCGGGCAAGACGGTGGCGCTGCGCGCCGCCGTCGCCGGCCTGGACCCCACCCGGCATCAGGTGATTTACATCGCCAACCCGGCGTTCGGCACCAGAGGGCTGTACGTCACCATCGTCCAGGCACTCGGCGCCCAGCCGCGCTACCTCAAGGCCGAGCTGATGGCCCAGGCCGGCGACCTGCTCGCCGCCGAGACCGCAGAAAGGCACCGCCGGGTCGTGCTCATCTGCGACGAGGCTCATCTCATGCAGCCGGACCAGCTCGAGGAACTGCGGCTCCTGACGAACTCGGAGATGGATTCCGCCTCCCCGTTCGCCGGGATCCTCGCCGGGCAGCCGACCTTGAACCGGCAGCTGCGGATGGGCATGTTCGCCGCCCTGGACCAGCGGATCGCCACCCGGTTCACCATCAAGCCGATGGACCTGGCCGAATCAGCCGCCTACCTGCGCCATCACCTGGCGCTGGCCGGGCGCGAGGAGCCGCTGTTCGCCGACGACGCCATCGCCCGGCTGCACCGGGTCGCCAACGGGCTGCCCCGCGCGCTCAACAACGCCGCGGCCGCGGCGCTCATCGCCGCCGCGGCAGCCGGCAAGGACCTCATCGACGATGCCTGCGCCAAGAAAGCCGTCGCCGAGCTCACCCGCGACTAGCCGCACCACCCCGGGCGGCCCGGCCACCCTCAAGAACCCCGCCGTGGCCGCCCGGGTCCGCCAGCTTGCCGCCCAGGCCGAGCATCGCCGCGCCATCGCCGACTTCCGCGCCCGCCGCGCCGCCGACCAGCAGGCCCGCCTCGACGCCCTGCTACTCGAAGCCATCGCCGCGCTCGCCAGCCTCCTCGGCGCACCCGGACCCCACCCCAGCCCGGCAGCCCGGCCTCAGGTCGCCACCGGCACCTGCCAGAACGTCAACGCCGAATGCTGCCGACTCATGTGCAAACACCGCGGCCGCTAACACAAGCGACAGCTCATTCCAACCGATCCGGCAGGCCATCACGCAAAGCGACCGTTTGTCCGCCGCCACCAATTCAGGCCGAATCGGCACTGCTCCAAGTGGAGAAGAACTAAGTGCAGAGCTTAAGACAGAACGTCCGGTTCTGGTGAGGATAGCCGCTTGCTAGTCGCGCATCATCCAGTTGCCCAGCAGCAGGTCTGCCAGGTCAGCGAGACCTGCGGCCTGCATGTACTCCAGCTGGCCAGAGCCCAGGCGGACATAGGACGTCTGGCCGGGGTATCCGCGCCAGGTGTCCGCGCGGATGGATCGGAGAGCCTTCTCGGCCCAGTCGACGTCGATAAACGCTGCGAGCATGATGGCCTGGATGAACTCGAGGGGTTGGCCGGCGGCTGGCTTTGCTTTGCTCAGTGCCCGGACGAGACGGGCCGGGTCTGTTTCGGTCGCTGCGATGGTCTTTTCGACCGGCGCCAGGTAATGGTTGCCGGATCGCGCCAGGAGCTGGATGGCCTGGACTGGGTCGGTGTAGGCGATCAGGACGGCTACCGGGTACTGCTGCAGCGGGTAAAGAGTGTCGCCGATCTGCGCTGCCCGGAGAGGATCAATGCGCGCCGCTACCCGGGCCAAGCGGTTCAATGCTCCCATCCGCCTGTCTTTGTCGGCGATAGCGCGGGCATAATTCTCAGCCCCGGCCAGGAATCGGTCCTGGTCACCTGGCCGGACCCGGACGGCCCCTAGCTGCACCTCGCAAAGCGCGTGCGCCCGGTCATCACCGGGCTCGGGAAGGCCCGATGCGACACGCTCGGCTTCAGTCAGCAGACGCTCAGCATCACCCGCGCCCACGGGCGCGCGGCCTCCCGGCTGACCGTTTGTGACTGTCGGGGCGAACTGCGGAGCAGCGGAAAAAGGCGCGACGTCGCCAGGGCGTCCGAGCCGCCGGCCGCGGTTACCGCAAGGTGGGCCAGCGCCCATGCCTTATGGAAGCCCGGTGAAAACCGCGGAAGCTCCGGTCCTCTCCGCGCGGCTGCCGCCCGCTGCCGCCTGCCGCCCGGGATCACTTGCTTCAGCTGGCTGCCAAGAGCCCGGGGCCTGGCTGAGTCAGGAATGGTGAGAGCGATCTGCTCTGCCCGGGAGATATCGGAACTGGAAACGACCCGGCAGATCACGTCCAGTGCCGCTGCCCGGTACGCCATGTCAGGCTCAGCGTGAGCAACCCGTTCCGCCCAGCCGCTGTCAACGCTCGCCACAAGCATTGCCAGCTGCCTCCTAGAGCGGCTCTTGTCTTCCTCTAGTTGCAGGACCTCTTCCATCTCGGCAAGCAGCCGCCTGGCCGGCAGGGCATCCATCCTGGCCAGCACCGCGCCGATATCACCAGTGGCCGACATGGTCAGGTGCGCATTGAGCGAACCGGGTCGCTGATGGAGCGCGTCGTCCAGCACTCGCGCCGCGTGGGCAGCATCGACCGGGGCAAGCACCGCCGCGACACGCGCAAGCGCCTGGGCGTGCCACAACGGGACCGAGATGGCGCTGGCCATCTGCTTCGCGTCCGTGAGCAGCCGCATCGCCCGTGCCGGGTCCGCGCCCGCGCCGGAAGTCGGCTGGTATTCCACCTTGCGCGCTGTCGGCGGCCGCGGTGGCGAGTGCTTCGGATCTGAGCCGGGGTCCGTCGTGCCGCCGGACAGCAGCCTGACGCACTCAGCGGCGGTCGGGCGCCTGCGCGGATCGGGTTCGAGCATGGCCGCGACCGCGTCTGCCAGCCAGGAAGGCACGCCGGCGGTGCCTGTCGGTAGAGCGGCCCGCTCGCCGCGGACAGCGGCCGCGACGTACTCAGCCGCTGTTGGGTAGTCACGGGGCAGCTTGCCGGACAGGAGCAGATAAAGGACGCAGCCCGTTGCCCATACGTCGATGCTAAATGTCGCGGGCTCACCTAGCCATTGCTCCGGGGCCATGTACGGGAGCGTTCCGACAAGGGTCCCCGACTGGGTGAGCTTCGATCCGGTGAGGGCCTTGGCGATCCCGAAGTCGGTGACCTTCACCACCCCGGTGTTGCACAGAAACAGGTTGCCAGGTGTGATATCGCGGTGTACCACGCCGTGATCGTGGGCGTAGGAGAGAGCCGCGCATGTCTCGCGTCCGATCCTGGCGACGTCACTGGCGCCCAAGCCAGGCGGCACTTTCCTCAGGTCATGGCCTTCCAGGTGTTCCATCACCATGAAGGGGGCCCCATGGTCGGTGCCAGAGGTCAGCACGAGCATGATGTTCGGATGGCTCATCTGTGAGGCCAGCTGCATCTCCCGCTGGAAACGTAGCTGGCCCTCCTGGTCCGACAACATGTGCGAGCGCATGATCTTGATCGCGACCCGCCGACCGCCGAGCTGCTCGTCGAGCGCTAGCCACACCTCTCCCATGCCGCCCGCGCCAAGCAGCTTCACCAGCCGGTAACGCCCGCCAAAATCGCCCATCAGCAGATCCCCCACCATGGCTCGCCAAAGGTGCAATGGGCTAATTGTTCCGCCAGAGCCGCTTCCTGGAAACCCCAAGCCGCATAAACGCCGACGATGAACGGCAGCCCGAGAACACCGCTTGCCCACTGGCAACACCATGAAGTCGGTCGGCTTTGAAGGAATCCGATCTTCTGGGCCGATCACGGGTTGACAGCTTCGACGAGATCTTATCCAGCACCCTCTAGGCCGATAACACACCAGACGGCCTCGCACTCCCACGGCAGCCATCCCCCGGAATGAAAGATGGCATGGTTGGCTGATGCGGACCTCGCAGAACACCCAGATCTGGATGGCCGACCTCGTGATTGACAACGGGTGGATGTCTCAATTGGGCGGTTATCTTAAGTCCGTTTGGCGAGCCCGTTCCGCGGCGGTCAGCCCGCCACCATCGGGATACCTCATGACTCCGGCATAGTGCACGACGCGCCCCATCACCAGAGTCCGTAACCCCCGCAATTGAAGATCTTTTTTTTACGCCGCCTGTGTGGGTTCAGTAATGAGTGACCCTTGGCATGCCGGCGAGTCCGGGACATGCGCGGGAGGTAGCGCAGCACTAACACGATGCCGCCCGGAGGTACCCGACGACGGGCAGCCCGCCGGCTACCGGGGGCGCGGCGCCTTCGCCCGGCGGCTGACGGCGGCGCTCCCGCTGCCGCCGGCGGTGCGGCAGAAGAACTCTGTGCCGAGCATCGTTTGCAGCAGGCTCTGGGGGAGCATCGACGGAACGATCGGGTACTGGGTGCGGTGCCGCGCCAGCGCCCCGAGTTTGCGGTGCAGGTAGCTGGTGACGTCCACCGCGCAGGTCCCGGGCGGCACGGCGGCGGCTGGGCGCTCGGCTGCGCTGCCGGCGCCGGCGCCGCGCCCGGCGTACGGCCTTACCGGCGTGCGGGACAGCACGAGGCAGGTGAGACTGCCGCGGGCCACCACATGCGCCGTGCGCTCACCGGCCACCAGGCCGAGCTCTCCGAAGAAGTCACCCGCCTGCATCCGCCGCAGGTGGGTCACCTGGCCGTCGGGATGCTCCAGCAGGGCATCGGCGGTCCCGTTGAGGATCAGGTACAGCGCATCGGCGGGCTCACATTGCTCGATCACGCAGATGCCCGGGGGAAACCACTCCACTCGCACGTCGTCCCGGGCCAGCCGCATGGTGGCCGCCTCGCCGGCGAACAGCGCGATGGCCTGCAGCGCGGCGCGATCGGTGGCGCGCCGCCCCGACTCGACGATCCAGTGCGCCAGCTCCTCGGCCATGCAGGTGCGCCGGGGCGGGAAGGCGGCGTGGTACAGCCGCTGCTCCCGGTTGTGGCCGCGGACCAGCGCCCGGAACGCGCCGGTGGTCAGCTCGGAAATCGCGACGTGGTCCGGATGGCCGTACCCGCCGTCTGCGCCGAAGGTGATCACCGTGTCCGGATCGGCCTGCCGCATGATGCCGGCGATCGCGGCGGCCAGGGAGGAGCGGTGGTGCTGCAGGGTCCCGTCCGGGTAGTCCAGCACCTGCACGCGCTGCACGCCGAGCTCGGCGGCAGCCGCGCACAGCTCGCGCTCCCGGACCGCGCCGAGCGTTGGCCGGGTCGCGGCGGCAGGATCGCGGATCTGCCCCTGCTCTCCGCGGGTGGCCGAGACGATCATGACCTCGGCGCCCGCCTCGGCCGCCCGGGCCATCGTGCCGCCGGCGCAGAACACCTCGTCGTCCGGATGCGCGAAGACGCCGAGCAGGCGCCGCGCTGAACCGGGTCCATCGTCCACAATGACCTCCCGGAGACAGGTAGCAAAGCCGGCGCGTACGCATTGCGCGCACATGCACGCGGTGGCTAACAGCCCCGCCGGGGTGCGAGGCCGCCGGTGCCGATCACGCGATCCCGGTAGGTCATCTCGAGGAAGGCCAGGAACCGCTCGACGTCGTCGACGTCTGAGGCCAGGCCCACGGATGCGCGGAGCGCCCCGGCGCTGGGCAGGCCGAGAAGGCCGATGTACTGGTCCATCGTGCGGGCAGGTCCCCGCAGCGCTCGGCGCCAGTCTGCCTTGGTGAGGCCGAACGCGCCCTCGACGGCGCCCGGGTTGCAAAAGCACCCGGTCCGGATCGAGATCCCGGCAGCGGCGGTATCCCGCGCGACGGCGCGCTCGTCGACGACGCAGCCGCCGGGATCTAGCAGGTTGAAGGCCACGGTGCCGCCGCGGTCGCGGGTACTGGCGGGCCCGTAGATCCGCGCCATCGGCTGACCGTTGCCATGGCGCAGCGCGGCGAGCAGGTCGATGAGCCAGCCGGTCAGGCACATCACCCGCCGATGGATCAGGTCGATCCCGATGCCGTTGACCCAGGACAGCCCGGACTCCAGATCGGGTATCTGGCCGAAGCTGACCGTGCCGTCCTCGAACCGGGCCTCGTCCGCGGCCGGCACGTGCCAGCCGGCCTGCACGCTGGCGATGTACACCGACCCGCCGGCGAACCAGGGACGCCGCAGCCGGCCCAGCGCCTCGCGCCGCGCGACCAGGCAGCCGACGCCGGTCGGATAGCCGGACACCTTGTACCAGCTGACCGGTACGAAGTCGGGCTTGACCACGGACAGGTCCAGCCGGTTCGACGGCACGTACGCTGCCGCGTCCAGCAGGACGTCGTAGCCGTGCTCATGCGCCGTCTGGATCCAGCGCAGGGGATGCTGCACTCCGCTGAAGTTGCTCTGCGCCGGGTAGGCCAGCAGCCCGCGGCGGCGGGGGGCGGCCGCTGCGGGCAGCGCGGCCAGCGGCCGATCCGCGTTCCTTACCCCTTCCCCGGCCAGCGGCCGCTGCGGCCGGGCGCGCGATCCCCGGCCGGCCCAGGGCGCCATCCCCGAGCGCGCCACCCGCCATGCCGCGCCCAGCGGGCCCGGCGCGGGCCGGGCCAGGGCCTGGCGGATCGCGTCATCGTCGATGCGCAGCTCGGGCGAGCTGAACGGCACGTACTGGGTGATCGCGCCGCGCGAGGCGGCGAACTCCCTGATGCCATTGACCGAGTTGTGGTTGTCGTAGGTCAGGACCAGCCGGGTCCGCGGGCCGAACGGGTATGCCTCCCCGACGAGCCGGCACGCGCCGGTGGCGTTCGGGGTGAAGATGGCCGCGTACTCCTCGGGCGGCGCGTTGAAGTGCGCCAGGACCGCGAGCCGGGTTCGCTCGATCAGTTCGGTCGACGCGGCCGAGGCCGGGTTCTCCGAGTGCGGGTTCCCGAAGCAACCGCCGCGCAACCGCTCGGCATGCGCGGCCAGCTGCGCCCGGGCCGGCAAGCCCGCGCCGGTATAGTCCAGGTAGACGTGGCCGCCCGCGTCGAGGTAGCAGTACTCGGTCGCCCGCAGCCGGTCCAGCAGCGCCGTGCCCCGGTAGCCAGGATAGGCGGACAGGAAACCGGTCGGCTCTGGCCGCCGGCCGTTCCCGTTGCTGCCGGGCAGGCCGGACCGCTTTTCTAGGGTTCTGGTCATGATCGTCCTCGCATGGTGAGCTGAGAATGGGTGACGCAAGCGCAAGCGTCACGCGGGCGGCGACAGCCAAGATCACCGTGATGCCACCAGGGATCGTCCAGTCGCGCCAGACAGGTGCGGCCGTGCTATCGCTGACCGAAGCGTCGGAGGGTCGGTTCCGCACCCTGGTCTGCACGCGTGGGGAATGTCCGCTGTGAATCTCCGGCCAGGGCCCGGACACGACCGCGGCCGACGGCATCATGGGCCAGGACCAGGACATCGTGCCCCCTTCGGCAGGTGGAGCCCCGCTCCGCCCGGCGTGATGGCCGGGCGGAGCAGCCTGCCCCATCGGGTGGCCGGCCGGGATTGACCGCCTGTGGTCAAGCGTGCAGGACCGCGGCGAGGGGGACAGTCACCGGGCGGACACGACCGGTGTCGGCTTGCTGACAGACACCCCCTCCTCACCAGCGCACTGTTGTGGTGGTCAGTCAACGGCAGCAACGGTGGAGGGGACAGACATGTCATGGACACATGTGGTCGACAGGCCTATAAGCAGCGGGATCGGGAGAACTGCCGAACTCTCGCCGGCACCGCAGCAGGCGGCGACGCGGCCCGCGCCTGATGCTGGTCGCCCGCGCAGGCAGGCGCGAGCCGTGTGGTTCGCGGTCACCGCAGCCGTCAACGGCGGGCTCGTCGCGTGGTCGGCGAGCTGTGGGGACGTCGGCAGCCGGGCCGTGGAGTGCTCACTGGCGGCATTTTGCATCGCGGTGGCCGCGCGTCACGACGGGATCGTGCGCGGGGCGTTCGTGCTGGGGCGGCTGGTCCCGTCGTACCGGCTGCACCAGCTGGCCTACCACCTGGGACAGCTGCACCGCGCGATGGCAATCGCGGGCATGGCCTGGCTCGCGGTCGCCGCCGCGGACGCCGTGCCGTCCTGGCCCGCCGCGGGTACGGCGTCCGTCGGCGTGCTCGCGATCCTGGTTGCTATGGCGCGCACCGCCAGGGACCGGGTGCGCCCATCCCGGCACAACCGGTTCGAGCTGGTCCACCGGCTCGGCGGCTGGGCGGCGCTGGGCATCCTTGCGGTCATCGTTCCCGTGCAGGCGGCCCGGTCGCTGCCGCCGGGCTCGTCCCCGGCCGGACTGCTCGGCCAGCCGTCAGTGCTGCTCCTGGCCATCCTCGTCATGCTCGTGGCGCACCCGTGGCTGGGCGTGCGCCGCCGGCCTGCCGAGTTCCTCGCCGTCACCAGCGAGGTGGTCGTGGTGGCGCTGCCGGGACGATGCTCGCTGGGAGAGTTCGTCAGGGTCAGCCGCGAGGGCCGCGAGTGGCACTCCTTCGCAGTGGCCACGACCGGCCGCGAGGGCGCCGGCCGGTACTGCCTGGTCATCCGGCGCGCCGGGGACTGGACCGAGCGGCTGGCCCGCGACGTCGAGCGCGGGCACCCCCCTGCCCGGCTGTGGGTGCGCCCGATGCGCGGCTACGGGTTCATGTATCACGCGCAGGCCTACCGCCGGGTGCTCATGGTGGCGACCGGGGCGGGGATCGGTCCGGTGCTGCCGTACCTGCTGGGCAGGCCGCCGGTGCGATTCGAGTGCTTGTGGATCGGGCGGCGCCACCGCGCGGCCATGGGCACGGACCTGGTGGACCGGGTGCTGGCCGGCGGGCCGGTCACCCTCATCGATACGGCCCGGGGGCGGCCGGACGTGGGAGCCCGCGTCGCCGCGGTGGCGCACCGGTTCGATGCCGTGTTCGTGGTCAGCAACGACGTGGTGCGCGACAGCGTGGCCCGAGCGTGCCAGGCGCTGGGCGTGCCGTGCTACGGCCCCACCTTCGACTCATAGGCCACGCGCCCGCGGACGGACCGGCGAGCCCGGCCAGGACACACAGCCGGCCGGGCGGAAATTTCAAACCTTCATGCCGAACGAGCCCTGGTGCACGTTCTGAGCCTGGTGCGCCTGCGGCTCCCCCCACCCGGCAGGCCCGTTTTCCCGTGGGCTGGTCAGTCACCGGCAAACCGGCTCAGCGCCGCTGCCTGCTTCACCGTCACAGCCTGGTTGTGCACCTGAATCCAGCCGCGTCGTTCAAACCCGCGCAGCGCCGCGTTGACGCTCTGCCGGGCACCTCCAACCCGGTGCGCCAGTTCCTCCTGCGTCATCTTATGGCCGATGACGCCATCATCGCCGCGGGGCTGGCTCAGCAGCACCTTCGCGACCCGGCGCGGCAGGTCCAGGAATACCAGGTCGGACGCGTCGTCGGTAAGCCGCCGCAGGCTGGCCGCAAGAGAACTCGCCAAGGCCTGGGCGACCGACGACGCCCGCCCGCACAGGTCCTGGATCGCCTCGCGCGGCACGAACAGCAGACGGCAATCCTCCAGGGTTTCGGCGTCGGCCGACCTGGGGCCGCCGTCGGCGACACTGAGCTCGCCGAACACACCGCCCGGCGCGATGACCGTCAGCGTCAGCTCGCCGCCGTCCGCGGAGCGGACCACCACCTTGACCCGGCCGGAGATGACCACGATCAAGGTGTCGCCCGGGTCACCGGTGATGAACAGGACCTGACCGCGGCGGAAGGTCCGCGACCGAGATGCCGCGGCGACAGCCTCGAGGTCTGCGGCCGACGCCGAACCGAGCAGACCAGTCGCCCGCAGGACGTTCGTCACGTCAGCACTCATCCCTATCCTCCAGCTAAGCCGTCGCTGGCGCTTCCGCAGCGTGGTCTTGACCTTGGATGAGGTGAGTGCCGGTGCTTGCCCGACAGCCGCACCACCAGGCCCGTCACATGGGCTGCGAAAATGACACGAATCCACTATGAGAGAAGTCTCCCCGCTTCCAGGCGATTGTCGCTATCGTCTCGCCGCTGAGCGGCTCGCTGCAGCCGCCGACGCCATTTGCTGCGCTCGCGACCGTCGCGGCGATGGCGGCCATGAGCAGCATGCGCACGGCGTCACCGGCCAGCAGTACGGTGCGCCGTGAGTAGCGGTCGGCGACGGCCCCCCCGAACGGGCCGGCTCCCCGAACGGGAAGACACGCAGAACCAGTCGATCGGTGCGTGGATGTGCTGAATGCCCGCACAGTCCTTATGCGCTCCTATTCGGCAGGGCCGCCTCGGGATGGGGTCAAGGTCTTGGCCGGATACCTCTGACGGGATTGCCGAGAGCGAATGAACATGCTGACCCGCGCATAAGCATGTACTAACGCAACGTCCTCAACTCGGCATGTGCGGTCGCTTCGCGTCATGCCAAAGAGGTCAGCGTTGTTGCGCTCGGCTGCCGTCCGTCTGCTTGCCCTCGGGATCAGGCCCGGTGCTGCGTCGGTGCGTCGGTGCGTCGGTGCGCCGTAGGGTACTACGGGACTGTGGTTAGCGCGGTGACGTGATGGGGGCGGACGTTGGCGAAGTCGCGGAGGTTGACGGTCGCGACCGTAAGGATCGCCAGCCGCTCGCACATCGCGATCACCGAAGCGTCGGTCCCGCGCAGGCGCCGGTCAGCGTAGCGTCGCACGAGCTCGGCCATGCGGCGCAGGTCCGCGTCGGTCAATCCGGCCAGCTGGAAGGCGTACTTGTCACCGATGCCCACGCTGTCCGGGAAGGCAGCCTCTGCCACGGGCCCGAGGTACCTGTCGATCAGGTAGCAGGCCTCGGCTACCACGGTAGGCGGCACGAGCAGGACGTCATCGTTGCCGCGGAACCACGCGGTGCATTCTGCATGGTGCGCTTGTCCCGGCGATCGGCCAGCGCATACAAGACGTTAGTGTCAACGACGATCACGAGTTCAGCAGGCTACCGGCCGAAGCCCTCAGCCAGCAGCTCATCGGCCCGCTCAGACACATCGGTCCGCCCGCTGTCACCGATCCCGATGAACGCCGGCAAGGCACGTGATGCCCGGCGATCCGGGAGCTCGCCGGCAAGCGGCTCGAGCAACCCCAGGGCACGCGAAGCCTGCTCCTCGCCGAACCCGGCGACAAGCTGCTGCAGCTGCTCCTTGGCTGTCACATGCCCAGCTTACGCGGGTTAGCTGAATATTCATGATTCCCGCACACCGCCGCCGCTCCCTGGCCGAATCCCCGCCCACGGCGGACCCTGGCCGGCATCGGCGTTCTGCGCGGAATCAAGCGGTGACCGCACGGTTGGCGTCCTGCCGAAAAGCCGTTAGTCCCCACCGGCACGCTCGTCACTCGTACGAGCTTTTTTCTAATAATGCGGTCTAGCTGCGGAGCCCCGTTACGGAATCGAACCGTAGACCTTCTCCTTACCATGGGGTTCCGATCGACTTCCCAGCCAGGGATTACCGTGAAAGGCCAGATCAGAGGCTCTACTTCAGCTCGGTTGGGACAGGTTCAGGGCGGTTCGCACCGGATGCGACCTCCCAAATTCCTCCCAACCGGTCACGGAGGAGGAGCCTATGTCCGGCCCCGGTTTCGCCCGGCCCGATCTCTGTTCGATACGCACTGCCGCCGGGCAGGATGAGCTTGCCGAAGCAGTCCGCAGCGGGTTCAGCGCCGACGGCTGCCCACTGGGCGATGATGACCTGTCCGTACCCCTGACGAGCGGCATCGACCGCGCCATCCGCCTGTCCACGGCGGCGGCCGTGCTCGCCGTGGCGGGCATCGCGGCGTATATCTCCTACTGGCACGCCTACGCGGTCGTCCGGGCACACGGCGAGACCGGGATCACCGCCCGGCTGGAGCCGACCACGATCGACGGGCTCGTTTACGCCAGTTCGATGGTGGTGCTATACGCGGCACGGCACCGGGTCCCGGTCCCGTCCCTGGCCCGCTGGCTGCTCGGGCTGGGGATCGCGGCGACCCTCACCGCGAATATGGCCCAGGGCTGGTCCCGCGGTCTGGTCGGGGCGGTGGTCGCGGCCTGGCCGGCGGTCAGTCTCGTGGGCTCCTATGAGCTCCTGGTCTGGCTCATCCGAATGTCCGGGACGGCAGAACGCAGGCCGTCGGCCGGGCACCTCGGCGACGCCGCGGCCTGCCGCGCTGCGGCGCGTTCTGCTACGACGGCAGCCACTGGCGCCGAGGTCCCCCGCCGGGGCGAACGCGACATACCAGACCAGGAACGGCAGCCTGCGGCTCGGGCCGCCGGGCCGTCGGCTATCCCCGCCCGCGGGCAGCGTGACCAGGCGGTACCTGAGGCCGGCGCCGTCAATGACGCCGCGGTGGCCGCGTACCGGCTGAGCGCTCAAGCCGGCAATCCGCTGTCCGAACGCAAGCTGGCCCAGATGTTCGGACGCACATCCCGTCGCTGGGCGCGCGCCAGAATCGCCGACGCACGGCGGGTACCGTCTTCAGGGCTCATGGTGGATCCGGCAGTCACCGTCGGCGCCCAATCCCGGTAGTGCCCGCGACGGACCCTCAGGGACGCTCTCCCCCGGCGCTGGCGCGCTTGAAGTGCCACTTCCCGGGATCCCGCAGGCCGACGGCCAGCCCAGGGCGTTGCCGGACCTGATCAGAGAAATAATTCGAACAGGTAGTACGGCGTTGGGGCCATTGAGCGGGCAGGCGGCCTCGCCTTAATCCCGTCCTGGGCCGGCCCATGCGAGCCGCCCTACGTCAGGCTCCCCGAGTCTGTGCCCGGCCTTCAGACGCCGTACACCGGACCTGACACCGGCGGGCTGCGGCCGGGCCAACTGCCCGGTCACTCGGTATCCGCGCACGTGCGCCCCGCGACGTCGTGCCACTCGTGCCCCTGCAAGCCGCCGGGGTCGATCGCGGTGGCGGCGGCGAGCGCGAGAATGGCATGGGCCTGGGCCTGGATGGCCAGGGCCGTCTCTGTCCCGTCGGGCACGGCGTTTGCCGCCTCGATCTGCGCGAGTATCTCCTCGGCTCGTCTGTAGTGATACGGCCCCGTCATCGGACCTCCAGCGGATACGGGCGCTCTACCTGAAGGTAATAACGGCTCGTGTGCTGGAATGGGTCACGGCCGTTCCTGCCGGAGGAGACTCGCTTCCCGGCGAGCGGATCTTGTGACGCTGAAGGCGAGCCGCGAACCATACTGCCCCGGCACTGGTTAAGCTTGCCGTTGCCACTGTGCCGCTCCACCGCATTTGCCGGAGAACGCACAACTCCGGTTCGAAAACGCCGCCCTGAGCGGACAATTCCTCGCGGACACGCGCCATGCCGTAGGAAGCGACCCCGATGATACTGACCATGGCAAGGTGACCGCATGGACGCCACCGATACCCGAGCCCTGCCCGATCTGATCACCGGATACGGTGCCCTGCAAGCCGGGAAACAGGTAACAGCCCAAGCTCGCGGGCAGCAGTTCAACACCCTGATCGCCTCGGTGCTGCGATGGTGGGGCATCGACGCACAGGTAAACGCCCGGGGTCACGCTGGGCGCGACGAGATCGACGTCGTCTTCGCCATCGGCCAGTCGCGATTCCTCCTGGAAGCCAAATGGCTCAAGGCGCCCGTCTCGGCCGACCCGCTCGCCAAGCTTCACGACCGGATCCGGTCCCGCGCATCCGGTACCAGAGGCGTGCTGTTGTCCATGTCCGGTTACACCAAGGCGGCTCTCGACGCGGCCGCGAACAACAAGTGGCCAGACGTCCTGCTGCTCGACCGCGGCCACTTCGAGGCTATGTTGTCCGGCCTGACCGATCCGGCCAGCCTGCTCACCGCCGTCCCGGACCACGCCTCCTACCACGGCGACAGCTATGCGGATCTGACTAGCCTGCTCATCGACCGGCAGCCCTGCACGCCACCGACCTTTACCACCGTCCCCCCGGCGACCTTGCCATGACCCGTGTCTCAGGGCACTGCGGCCGGCGTGACGATCCAGGTGCCGCTGGCAGGAAGGGGTAACTGGCCCGAGGTCACCGGCATGGCCAGCGGAGACGACGGCAAGCTGCTTATCACTGTCCCGGATGGCGTTGTGGAAGTCAGCCTGGACACAGGCACGACTGTGTGGAAGCTCCCGCTCTCTGGCTGCCGGGGCACACCCGCCATTGAGCCAGATGGCGGCCTCTTGGTGACCTCCGGATACGCGGTGATC
>Ga0209656_10001617_pt1 | contig 14739 bp, 18 predicted proteins | sample BogFormECP12_OM2_FD_188239 | JGI IMG/M metagenome (GOLD analysis project Ga0209656, IMG submission 188239) | Bog forest soil microbial communities from Calvert Island, British Columbia, Canada - ECP12_OM2 (SPAdes) (version 2) | ecosystem: Environmental > Aquatic > Freshwater > Wetlands > Bog ... | reverse complement strand
CGCTGGGATAGAGCAAACAGTGGTCGAGCAGCAGGCAGCAGAGTTTATGGCCCAACAGCGCACCTGCTCTCACTGCGGCCATGAACGTCCTTGTAAAGGTCGTCATCAGATCGTTTTTCGCACGCCGTTTGGCAGGTTGAGGTTGGAGAGTCCGCGGCTTTATCATTGCCAGTGCGAATCGGATGGCAGGACAAGCTTCAGCCCGTTAGCTGAGCTGTTGCAGGAGCGCAGTTCTCCAGAGTTGGTATATCTGGAGACCAAGTTTGCGGCTCTTGTTTCTTACGGGCTCACAGTCGAACTCTTGAAGGAGGTGCTTCCGATCGGCCAGGAGCTCAGCACGACAGCGATCAGGCAACGGATAAGCCGAACGGCCCAACGGTTAGAAGACGAATTGGGAGAAGAGCAGGACATGTTTATTGGTGGCTGCCAGCGAGACTGGGATCAGCTTCCGGGTCCGGCCGCACCGCTTATCGTTGGAATCGACGGTGGTTATGTCCATGCAAAAGACCAGCAGTCGCGAGCGGAAGGATGGTTCGAGGTGATCGTGGGTAAGAGTATGTCCCAGGACGGCGAATCTTCGAAATGCTTCGGATTTGTAAATCGCTACGACACCAAGCCCAAACGTCGTTTGTTCGAGATGCTCAAATCTCAAGGAATGCAGATGAACCAAGCGGTCACGTTCTTATCGGACGGCGGCGACACTGTCCGCAATCTCCAAATGTACCTGAATCCGCAGGCCGAGCATCTTCTGGACTGGTTCCACATTTCGATGAGGCTGACGGTGATGAGTCAGCTAGCCAAGAGCATCGAGGCTGATGACCAACCGAATCTGAGCGCCGAAATAGAAAAAGACCTTAAACGCCTCAAATGGAATCTCTGGCATGGGAATGTTCACAAAGCGTTACAAATTGTGAAAGATCTGGAATACGATCTGGACCTCGAAGAGAATAGCCAGGAGCAACGAAAGTTGCTGAAAGCGGTTCGAGAATTCGGGACTTACATCACTGCCAATCGAACATTCATTCCGAACTACGGCGATCGTTACCGGCACGGAGAGACCATCTCGACAGCCTTCGTTGAATCAGCCATCAATCAAGTCGTGAGCAAGCGCATGGTGAAGAAACAGCAGATGCGGTGGACCGACCGCGGTGCCCATCTTTTACTGCAAGTGCGGATCCGCGTTTTGAATGAGGAGTGGCGCTCGACGCTATCGCATTGGTATCCAGCAATGCAGGAGACATGCGATGCGAAGGCGGCATGGCCCCCGGTTTTTCCCGGTCTCCAGTTCGTCCAGATCGCCAATGGCGTGGCGGTTGTCGTCGGCATTAAGAAACCGCCGCATGGCTTCAGCCATGATGTTAAGCTCATCGATGGGTAGGTGGCTTGTGTGCCAATCCAGCTGCTTAAGATAATCCCAGGCTCCAGCGCAGTCTTCGGGCGGCGCAGCTCGGCTTCCGCCGATACAGGATGGAAGAGCGCGGTTGGGATCAAAAGGCATAGCTCGCTCCAGCCGAATGTCCAACTTCCAATCGGCCGTGAAGTCGTATTCATAGCGGAAGCGCTCGCCCCAATGCAGACGGAAACGAGAAAGCGGCACCCGTCGGGCATCTTCCCGGAAGACAATGCCGCCAAGACAAGGAATCCCATAGGCCCCGCCATGAATAAGGAAGCGGTGCAGATGTTCGCCACTCCAGCTGAATGCGTTCTGAAGGATTTCGTGGAGTTCGGCGATACTGGTTGTGCTGACCACGAGCAGTCGCCCCACACCAGCGGACTCACGCCGCAGAGCACTACGCGAAGTTGATAAATCGCAATGGACGATACCGAAGGTTCAGGCATGCGAACAGTTTATCCAAGCGCAAGCCTACAGTCTTGAACCTGATGACCCCCCGGAATCTCCCGCTCTCCCGGATTCTCCAAGGCCGCCGCAAGGCCCTTTGCCCCTTCCGCTGCTGCCTTTAGACTTTCTCCTCTAAGACTTTCACCATCTTTCGTACGTACGGCACTTTCCTTCGTGGTTTCAGAAGCGCAAGACTCCTGTCATATGAGCCCGGTTCAATGATATCAATCGTAACTTTGCGAACACCCCAGTGACTCATCTCTTGGCGCGACATGCAGAGATCGATTTTATTGGTACCAACAAGTGCCGGCCCGTAATCATCGACAACATAGGTCTTGTTTGTTCCGACGATCTTGAACTTGGTGCCGAGAGGGAACCGCGACCAATCGGCCGCTGCACTATTCAAATCGCCGGTGCGGAGCCGGGAGCCGTTTGCATTCTTCGCAGCAGCATAGCGCGGGTGCGTAAAGGCCGTTGTTCGCACTACGCGCTGGCCTTGCGATCTGTCTGTCGCAGTTGCAGTCGTTGCCGCAGCATGACTCGTGTTCTGAAGGCAACAGCCGGCGAACAACAAAAATCCACATCTCAGGAGTTGAATACTTCTCATTGTCGTTCCTCCTTTTTTCTGCTAGAAGCACGATCCGCTACGTATTCGCCCCATCCGTTTGTAGCGCAGCCTGCAGAGAAACTGCACTTGCTTTGGTCAAGATTTGCGCGCCCTCTAAATTAGGGCTGCGCTCTCCTACTACTTAAACAATACGTCGCTATTTTTTAACTAATCACTATAAACTGACGGGAGAGGAGTCTCATTTATTCGTCTTGAATTCGAGATTATTTCTCTCCCACAAGCGCCTGTGATCTGTGTAACTGTTGGATCGGGATACAAGGCGAATGCTTTGTCGCGCTGGGCACATCATTAAAGGCCGAGTTGGCTGGATTCTGGACCCGGGGACTAGAATGCAAAAGGATTGCCGCCAATTCTACCGGCTTTATCCCCACATTCGCCATTCCCTGTCTGCCGAATTCTTAGCGATTCCTGGCAGACCGGAATCGTAGACCAGCTCGGGCTATTTTATGCTGATATCAGTTTCGGGGTTATCCATGACCGAGCGAGGCGGCTCTGCGAACTAAAGGCAGTGGACAGGCTTCCAGTCCACGAATTAAGTGAAGTAAACTGCCATTATCTACGATTTAAGTACAGGGCGATAACAGTATACTTCAGCCCATCGCTATTCCTATAAAGTAGCAGACTTCTAAGGCACGAGTTCGTTGGGCTCTCCTGTGATAATCGTGCAGGTGCGTACCCACTCACCAGTTTCGGGATCTTTCCAGTTCTCCCAAAGACCAGCAAAGGTGAATGGGCGGTCGTCTTTCATCGCGATAGCAAAGGGCAGCTTCGGCTTAGCGGTTTTCCGCCATTCATAGAATCCGTCCGCAGGAATCAGGCAGCGACGCTTTATAAATGCCTGACGGTAGGACGGGGCTTTATCGACGGTCTCAGCTCTGGCATTGATGGTCCGGTGAGCAATCTTTTGGTCCTTTGCCCAATGTGGGATCAGGCCCCAGCGGAGTTGGTCTAAAGATCGTTTGTCGATCGGACCATAACCTTGCCGTTCCGGTAAGGTTATGGTTCCAAACCGCCCTGGCATAGTTATGCTTCCCAGAACCTGGCTGGTTAAAGACCACCGAAGTTTCTGTACAGGAGATCCGGTAGTTGCCCGCTTTCCCTGTCACGGACGCGTGATTTCATGGCTTTCGCGTATTCTACCTCAACCCAAACTCGTCCAGGATGAATTCCTTGACTCCTTCGGGCCCGGTCAGATGGAGCCAAACGGAGCCGTTCTCCCGGTCCCAACGGACCTCGAACCCGAAGAACGGGCAGCACTGCCGTTCCAGTTCGATCCATTCAACCAATTGGCCGGTGTCAATTTGCGCGGTGTTCATCCGGAACGCATAGCCGTCCGGTAGCTCGCGCCTTTCCTCGATCGCGCGGCGGAGCGCCTCGACGAGCCACCCGTAGCGCGCCCTTTGCTGAGGAGATATTCCGTTGACGTTGCAGGTGAGTCCAGACATCGTCGTCCTACTTTTGTACTTCGAGGGAATCTCCCGTCTGATGATCCTGGATCTGGAAGCTGAGAAAGCTGTGGATAGCAGCAAGCGCCTCGGCATCATGAGTGGTTATTCGCAATTGCGCACCGCGCTCTGTATTTTCGGCCTCATATGTGATCTTGCTTTTCAACCGCTTCATGGTCTCTACGCCTGGCGGCACCGTGGCATGGATAAACATCGGAATGGCAAAATCGCCTTCGGAAAACTTTACTGCAATCATCGCCAAATGCTGACGGATAGCCTTCTGGCTAGCTGCATCGGTGGGCTCGTTGCTTTGTATCTCGATAGCACCACCGTCAATCAGGAGATGGAAATGATGAGTCGTTTTCTCGTGACTGAAACCCATTCCCTGGTCGCCACGGGCGTTCACGCCCGCAAAATCGTCTTCCTTACCAGGAGAAGATTGCTGGGCTATTGCGCTCACGTAGACGGGGCCAAATATAAGCAGGAAAAAGAGGTTAAAAACTTTCATCGCTGGCAAATCAGATTAGATGTTGCGGCAAGGGTCTCCGTGTAACTAAAGCTGTCACCTCAGACTCGGTGCTGCGCAAGGGTTCCCTTTTGTAAGGACTCGCACATTCAAAGACTGGCTGTGATGGAGCAGATTTCGCCAAGGACGTTGGCTCACATCTCCCGGCGCTAGAACACGCAGGTAAGATCATTTTCTCGGTGTGGTCGTCTCGGCTTTCGATCGACCTAAATCGTTCCGTACTGCAAGGTCATCTGCCGGGGAGCAGCAATTGTCGATGCAAGCGCCTCCACGTGCGAAACGCGAAAGGCACCAGTAACCACAACTGATGGAGACCAGGGTCACCAATGCCATTAATGGTTTGCCTAAGCCCAAGGCTTTGGCACCGAACAGGCTCAGGTAGACGGCTAGCATCGGTGATCCACAACAGCCGATTAGAAAACAGCCGCCGGCCATGAGCGCTCCCAAAAAGCGTCACCCCGCTGGCAGCGGCTCCCGCCGTAACGGTCCTTCCTTGACGAAAGAGGATGCTTCGACTGAGCGCCCACGTCGCGAACGCCGCAGCTAGCGCATAGGAAAAACCGATGAAATAGTCTTGTCCGCGCCAGTAAGCCCCCAGGCCCAGCGGCCCGACGACGTCGGCGCTGATGCCGAAGTCCGTCCAGCCGGAAGGCGCTGAGGCGGCACACGCGCCAACGTAAAGAGCGTGAGCGACAAAGATTGCCACAAAGACGACCGCTGGAATTAGCCTCGTCAGAATCACTGGATACCAATCTCCTGTGCAACAAAACTTAGACCCTGCTCACTTTGGCTCAAAATGCCCGCGACACGGACAGTTTGTTCAAGCTTTGGAGCATCGCCGCTCCAGCGTACCGGTATTTTCTTTGTACCTGGTTCGGCTAAGCAGGTCAGGCCACAATCGGCATATTCGCGCTTGTCCACGAGCACAAAGCCTTTGCCTTGTGAGACAGCGGCCACAACACCGATCAGCTGCACTTGGCCCAGGTGCTCGCCGGGTTTACCGGCAAGATCATTAACGCTCACAGCGCCCTCCGGCGTTAGCTGTTGCCGCTGCTGATCCTGCGCCCCAACGCCCCCTGCGACTAGAGCGATTGCTACGGCCAAAAGTGCGCCTGGCCATTTGTCTTTTGTGGTCATATTCATTACCTGCTTGGATTTCGAAGGCGTTCATCGCCGGATGCAAGTCACGGTCTAGCTGCATTGGCAGTCGGACTTTCTCGTTTTGTGCGGCTCCGCCGCTGCGGGCCAGCCGAGGGCGGCATCCTGCTCGTACGTGATGCCATTCGAAAGCGCCGCCTCGGCCTTGGCCAGTTCGCGACCGAGGTAGGCGGCGTGGTCTACCTGTGTCACAAATCCGCGCTCCACGACTGTCGCAGCGATCAGCGCCGCTTGCCGACCTTCGATGACGTGAGCCAAGCGACCATTGTTTTCGTAATGTTCACATACAATCAGACGTTTCTGCGGCTGCGCCAGAACAATAAAGAACCCGGCGCGATCAAGTCTTAGTTGCTTTGGAGCCTTGGCAGCGATGTGTTCGATTGCGGCAAGCGTGTCTTTGCGGCCGGCGGCCTCGGCTGGAACAACAGGAATTGCCTGCACCGGTCTGTTAGAGCAGTCGCGGACGGCGGCGAGAATACCCTCTAAATCAGTAACGCCGATGAGGTTAACCTCCTCAACTTGTTGGCGAAACTGCGCCACGTCCAAGAGCGTCAAGTTTTTAAGAATCGGTCGCCAGGAAGCTGACTCCAGGACCCGCATATCAGCATCAACGCCTCTCTCTTTCAGTCGGAGAAAAGCGTCTCCGGCGCGGTGGCCTTTGGCTTCCGTGCCGCAGATTACCAACCAGCGAATCCGTGGATTGGCCAGCAGATTTAGTACGACTTTTTCGACACCGATATTTTCGGTGTCACAGCGACCCGCAATTGCCACAGCCGGTTCTCCGGCAGCAATAAGACGGACCGGCAGATCGCGATTAGAAAGCGTGCAGATGGCCACGGTACCCTCAGGGTTGCCCAAGAGGTAATCACCCGGATGCGGCGGCCAAGCAGCTATCGTTGACGAACTCGCATATCTATTCGAAGAGGCAACCGCCGATTTTATGCCGACAGCCGCGCGTTCATCGCCACTTCCACACGGATCAAGCTCCACCTCGTCAAAATGGTTTGCGAGCTCAGTGGTAGCGTCCGCACCCCAGCATTTTTTACAACCGATACAGTCGTAGGCCAGCGGCTCCATCCTCGCCTGATAATCGAAAATGCGAGGCAAAAGAGAGCGGATTTCTGGCTCTTCAGAAGACTCAAAGGCGCGTCCTGCCTGATAGAGAGCGTCTTTCATGCAGCCACACTTGCGACATTTTTTGAGCTCCATGCCACGAGCGATCTCATGGAGAGCTGGCGCGGCTCGGGGCGGAAAACTTTCGATAATGTCTGGAGCTTGAGACATCGCTTATTTCAGAGTGACTTGATGTTTTTCTAACTCCGTGAAGCCGAGAACACAGCGCCCATTCTCACGAATGGCCATGCGGCGCTCAATTCGCTTGGAGTCGCGGCCGAGGCGCGGGTCGGCATCAGCATCCAGTTTAAGGTGGGAGAATATCAGTTCGATTAAAGCTGATTTCTGATCGGTGAGTGAATAGTAAATCCAGCGGCCTTCCTTCCTTGTAATAACCAGGCCCGTCTGCCGAAGCACTTGAAGATGACCGGAAAGTGTCGATTGGCTGATCTCCAATGCGTCTACCAACTCGCACACGCAGAGCTCTCCGCGCCGTAGGGCAGCGATAATGCGGACGCGGGTTGGATCTACGATAGCTTGCCCAAGAGAGGTAAGGTCTCGCATACATTTCTATATATCGGAGTTTACCGATATATCAAGCGCAAGTTAAGTACGCAACGGCATCACTTGCTTCTCGGTGGCGATACCGCATCGTACCACGTGAGGAGCACTGAAAACCGCCACAGCTACAGATCTGCGGCAACTTTATCGTTCCCATTCGCGTGCTGCGGCAATGAATCGGTCCCAACTCGGCTTTGTAGGTAGCCTTACTGAACGGCCTTACGCTTTCTAATCAGACCTCAGCGGCAATGTAATCGTATTACTGGCGGCAAAGTTATCGTTCGATCAACATCGTTCTCCGGTCTCCGGATTAAATCGGATTGCCAAAATGTCCTGGCTAGGAGCAATGTTATAGCTGACGGGCAGATCCGGCTGTTCCGGAATCGGAATGTTGTAGATTCGGGCAAGCTCTTCCTCTTTTGTTGTTCGCCGATAACGTCCGCACATTCCCTAAAGGTCGGAAGAATTTGTTCCAGCGCAAACTTCGTAATAGTAAGCGAGGAGGAGGGAGAATTGGCCCGAAGCCCACATATCTCTGGGAAAACATACGCTAAGGCGTCGCTAAAAACCCGCCCCCGCCGTAGGTTTTCGGAACTGTGAGGGCCGAAAGAGCGGTTTTCTCGCGTTAGATCCCCCCACCACATCCTGGCCAAAGATCCGAGCGGATTTGTTTCTTGCTTGAGGCGTTAGCCAGTTTTAAAAGCCTCGCCGATGTACATTCGTGCTTTAGGCTTATTGTTGTTTCTCACCCAGGTCCTGCTCGCCCAAGAACCGACGCCGATTCTTCCCGACGCGAATATGACTCCCGGCGACACATTCGATATTACAGCTCAAGATATTTGCGCCCACGGATACGCCAGAAAAGTGCGCGATGTACCAGCGGAAATGAAGCGGGAGGTTTACCGCGAATACGGCATCATATCGCACGGCCCCGGCGATTACGAGATTGATCACCTGATTCCACTCGAACTCGGCGGGTCCAATTCGATCAAAAATCTCTGGCCGGAGTCTCATCGAACCTCGCCTTGGAACGCCCAAGTTAAAGACAAGCTTAAAGCCAAGCTTCATGGGTTTGCAGTGGGCAACTCGACCTCAAGACAGCACAACAGGCGATCCCTTCAAACTGGATCGAAGCGTATACAAAGTCGTCAGCTCGAATCCGCTCAGCTCGCGGCTTGCTTCGCCCAACGCTTCGGAGTCTCCGCTGAATTCTGATCAAGTCTGGGTCAATACCAGGAGCGGGAAGTAGTGCAAATCCGGCTCTCCAGATGTCGCTCGATATCGTGCGCATTCCAGCGATCGAGCATTTTGAGTAGGACCTCATAAACCTGCTGGGCATCGGACTTGGAAACGCTTGAATTCGTACGCAGCGAGTCGAATTGCCACCCGTTCTGCTCCTGCGCCATCACTGGCAGGCAGAAAGACAATGCTGATATCGTCAAAACTATAATGAAGGTCTCGAAGCGTTTTGGCAACACAAGATTGTTAATATAACTCCGCACTTTCGCTCTCATCTTGCACACCGCCGCTACCTGTCTCCGTGGTCACAAGTTCTCCGTCTTCAGGAACACGATGCCGTGATTATTGATTGACATCGTTTGATTGCGCAACGTGCCCGTATGCTGCTGGTACTCTTGAACGAGCTCCATTATTACGCCGCCCTCACATTTGACTTTAATTATTTTGTGGCGGCGGTCGTAGTAGATTTCCACTCCCGATCGATGACAGCTGATAAAACGCCCGTCATCGAGCTGTTCGATTCTGTTTGTTGTGGTTGTCATTGTAATGAAACCTCCCTTTTGTCGATCCGGTGGGAGAATCGACGAGTATGCGAAATTCATCACAGATTGACTAAGCGTGTCACTTTGATAGGCGCTCCCAGGGATCGCGCGCCTTTCGACCCTCGTGTGGAGAAAATCTTGCTTGCTCATAAAAGTTGTGGAAGAAGCGCCTCCTCTTTCTACTCAAATATCTCGCCCGCGGCCCGCTTAGGCACAATGATTGCGGGCTCGGAAACGGCTTCAGAAGCCTCCTGGACGAGTTTTCAGACCCAAGCGCATGCTTGGGAGGCGATAGAACGGCCTGTCCGGGAATTTAAAATACCGGCGGAGAATTTCCGCGCATGCAGACGAAATCCAATACTATTTCTCCGCTTTTTTCCCAAGTGACTGGAATAAAAGGCAGGCAATCAAACCCTCTCCTTTAGCCGTATGGAGGAGTTATTGCGCCAGATCAGCGATCAAGCCACGCTGCCGCCGCAGCGCCGACTGCGCTGGATTTGCCGCGCGATGGCGCGCGAGTTGGGAGGCTCCACAAGGCGACTAAAGCGACGGGGATCCACTGGAATTGAACGGATGCGAATCAAAGATCAGGCAACTCAGTAGCGCGCCAGGAAGTCTTTCCGCCGCAACAACCAGCAGCCGCAGGGAATGAAAAATAGCGGCGCTTCGTCCGAGCCAGGGCAGAACTTTTCCTCCCGCCCCAGGGGTCGAAAACAGCTACTGCCACGTCATTCCAGCTGGCGGTAAAGTTTTTTAAGAAATTATTTAGCGTTGCGTGCTTGTTTTTCCTTCGAGGCTCAAAAAACTCCTTAGGGGAATTTTAATTTCTTACCACGCTATCGCAATCGCGCGGCAAGCATGCACTTGCGGTCGCAAAACCCATCGAATCAGCTCTCAGAGAGGATCTCCGACGGAAAAACGTTGTGAATACTCCCTCCATAAACGAGAAATTTAATCAGGAACAGAAGACATCGCAGGGAAGCACTTGAATGAAACGTCAGGAAAGCTCAGGCGAAGAAAAAGCAGAATCCAGCCATGAAAACCATAAACGGGCGAACATACGAACAGGGCGGGAACTTGGAGCGCAAAGAAATCATCTCGCTGCTGGCGGAGCGCATGGTGCGACTTCCAGAGCTGCAGAAAAAAGTGCTGGCAATGTACTACTACGAAAACATGCAGGTCTTTAAGATCGCCGCCATTTTCGGGGTGACCGAGTCCCGGATCTGCCAAATTCTCAGCCAGGCGGTTGCGCCGCTCCGCAACTATTATTTGACCAAACTGTTGGCCTGAGCCCGGAGGACTAACGAACCATCCGCCGGCAAAAAATCACAAACCTTTTTAATGTTAGGACTTTTTGTGTCCCATACTAAACAGCCGCTGCACAATATGACCGCGATTAACCGCTACGCTAAAATTTGCAAATGGCTTAATAAATGGATTGTGCTTGTGGTATTTGCAGTAATCATCCTGGTGACGGCTGCCATCGCCGCCTTTGTGAGTTTTGCCGTTCCCCTACTGCGCTAAAGTAGATTGCGAAATTAAGATATAGGGCGGAAGTCCCTAACGCCGGATCAAGATGCATCGCTCGTGGAGTAAAATATGAATAGGAATCTAAAAACCAGGGCCAACAATGGCTTTACCATTATTGAGCTAATCGTTGTCGTGACCGTTATTGGTCTTCTGGCCGCGATCGCGGTCGGCGCTTATAATAAGGTTGTCAATGACGCCAAGGTAACAAAGAATCTCGCTTTTGTTAACACGTTGGCAACGGCTAAGGCGTTGTTCGTTGCCGATCCCAAGACCACCCCTGCACTCATTTCGACATTTAATGACGGCCCGAACGGCAATTTTGCCATGATTGCCCCGTATATCAGGGTGAACGGGGTTCAACCAACGGATGAGGCTGATTTGCTGGCGAAATCGGGGATGCCGTCGAGTGTTAAGGTGACGCTTGGGACAGTCGATGACAGTTCGTTTCAAGGTAGCAATCCAGATCAGGCTCCGACAGTTACCGGGTACGGGCTGTAACGGAGCCGTGCTACTAAGAGGATGTTTGAAAAGTCCTGCCAGATTAAGACTCACGGTATGCGGACCAGGGTTCGCCCCAGCTGTTTGGAAGCTAGAATGGGGGACCATAGTCTGTGAAATATGGCAGAATCCGGACTTTTCAAACACCCTCTTAAGCCCATCCTGGAATCGCGCCCTGAGTTGGTAGAGTCGCTTAGTCATTTGGTTGCCAAGCAACAACACCTTCTTGATGTCCGTGGCGAGGCAGCAATTCAACGAGTCGTAGCCGAACAGACTGATCTATTGTCCCGCATTAGAACTTTCTTCCATCTAAATGCATAGATAATAATTTGTTCCAGACATCAGAAAGGCTGCGCGCACCGCGGCAGCTCTTTGAAAAGGTGTAACTGCCGCGGCTTAGGCCCCGTTGGTGGTAACTCATAACGGTCTTACTCTTTGTTATGAGAGTGACAAAGAAAATCGGGTTCTGGTGCAAACTTGAAAGCTTCGGCTGCCAGCAGTATCGCCTGGAATGACGGAACCGGACTTCGGCACAGGAACTCTTCAGGGGCCGGCATTTCGACCAGGAAATCATCGTGCTATGCGTGCGCTGGTACCTGACGTTTAAACTCAGCTCCCGAGACCTCGTCCAGATTATGGCCGAGCGTGGCATCGCGCTAGCTCACACGACCATCTTGCGATGGGTGCAAGCGGTACGTGCCGGACTTTGAAAAGCGCTGGAACCAGCCTGCGCGACCTGTGGGCGACTCCTGGCGTGTGGACGAGACCTATATCAAGATCAAAGGCCAGTGGATGTACCTCTATTGCGCAGTGGATAAAGCTGGTCGAACGGTCGACTTTCTCTTGAGCAAGCGCCGGGACGTCGCAGCAGCCCAGAGGGGTTCTTTTCCCGAGCCATCCGGCAGCATGGGGCACCGAGGGTGATCACCTTGGACAAGCACGCCGCCTCCCATCAGGCGGTGGCCAAACTCAAAGCGGCTGGCACCCTACCGCACCGCGTGCGCATCCGATCGAGCAAGTATTTGAACAACGTGGTGGAACAGGATCATCGCCGGATAAAACAGCGCCTCCGGCCGATGCTCGGGTTGAAGCGCTTCGAGACGGCGGCCGTGACGATTCGGGGCATCGAGTTAGCGGAGAAAATCAAGAAACAACAATTCAACCTCAAACCCCTAACTTGAAAAGCCGCCACCGCTCGAGAATTATGGGCCGCAGTCCTGGCGGCTTGAAATCTGAAAAGCCTCTCGCCAGACAAAAAACATATACCTAAGAAATTTGCACCAGAGCGCTGGATTGCCCTTTCTGCGGCTTAGGACGGTTGCGCTCTTTGCGCTGGGAAATCGGCATACCTTTTCGATCTGGCGGTCTTATTGTCCTCCGTGTCTTAGATGAAATCGAGGCCACTCCTCCGTTTTAAAATCAGTCTCTATCGAAGTAGGCGAGGATACCCTCCCGATGCTCGCCGACGGGCTTGGAGTTACTTGAGTAGATGCTTAATCTCACGGGCAAGGGCTTCTGCTTGCTGACGAAAGCCGGGTGGACAGGACCAAACGCATTCGTAAAACTCCGGCAAAATCGCGCAGGCTGCATAAATATTCTTTTTGCTAGGGATTCTGGTCAGAAACCGGATCAACCCATAGCCCCGAATCAGCCGTAGTTTGCTTTCAAGGTTCGAGCGGTATGCTTTGAATGCTAATATTTTTGTAACACCTAATTTGTCGTTCTCCCATTCCGCAATGGATTGAAGAATCTCGGTAATTGCTTCTCTTAGCTTGATTGCCTGATCATACGAACGCCTGTCTGTGCTAACCGAAAGCCACAGAAGCGGAAACGCCAGGGATACAACTACGAAGATCCCAATATTCATGACGATTGCCGCAGGAACGCGTCCAACAAATTCTTTCCTACCACTTGCGCGATGTGGCGCATGTCCATCCCGAGGACAGCGGTGGTGGGCGTAAAGGATCCAACGATGTACATTCTACGTGTTTTCGTTTCCATTCAAATTCTTCGCTGTTCCGCGAGACGGGACCGGTACTGGTAATATTCCTCGGCGTCTTCTAACGACCTTGCCGAATAGCGGTTCTCTTCGTCTTTATCTCTCCATACGACGATATAGCGATTTTCGGGATCAAGATCCTCGTACGAATTTTCATCCTCAAGGTTACGCGCGGGATTGGTCGTGTACAATTCCAGCCGCTGTCACCGGATCAAACTGCTGCGAATCCGGGTCAATGACCGTGTGACGACCTTGCGCGATTCTCCATCATCTTCGCGCTTCACCAGGAACAGTGACAACCTGTCCTCAGCCCCACTTTTTGCCGTCCGTCTGGGTTGGTAAATTCGCCCACTTTAAACGTTACGACAGCAATCGCTGCGTCCGACGTAGCAGCTCGAATTCCAACGTCGGTAACGGTCATTTCCGTGAATGGCTCGCAAATAGTCGCTACTCCTTCGGCGACCGCCACGGTTCCCGAAATAAGCGTGCTTCAACGGATGGCGTAACCGCCATCCACGACGACGGTCGTGCCGGTTACAAAATCGGAAGCTCGGGACGCCAGAAAAATCGCGGCACCTGCGCATTCGTCAGCACTGCCCCAACGACCGGCTGGAGTCCGGGTGATGACTTCTTGGTACAGGGGACTATTTTTCACCGGGGCGGTCATGCCGGTTTCAAAATATCCAGGCGCAATGGCGTTCACCCGGATATTGAACGGAGCCAATTCGATCGCCATTGACTTGGTCAACTGCACCAACGCTCCCTTTGACGTGCTGTAAGAGGGAACCAATCCGGAGCCGAAGAAGGAAAGGATACTGGCGATATTAATGATTTTCCCCCGATGCTGCTTCACCATCGATTGGGCCGCAAGCTTGCGACCGCAGCTCCGGCTTGGGCCAGCCCCAAGGCAATACCACGACCAATACCGCCGTTGCCGCCGGTGACGACCGCGACGCGGCCGCTCAGATCAAAAAGTTTGCTTGATGTCATTTTAGTTCTTTCTCCGGAACCTGATCATCTCCAAAAAAGGCGGCTCGCTCATTGTCGGCGGCAGCGGTGCGATGATCAACGTTAGCCCAAAAGGCCACCAGGAGAGCGTTGGGATTCCAGGCTCAGGCGTGAGCTATCAGACAAGCCGGCGGAAGTTTGGTAAGCCCGGCGCTCCTGGCATCGCGCCGCACGGGGCCGTTACGGTCGCTCACGTCATATACCTGATCCTTATCGCGCTCGTGATCCTTTGGATTCTGACGCACGTGCTCTGACCAGTTGCGATTAGTCTGCTCTCTCGATAGACTCAATAAGTGCGACTCAGTGTGACACTTTCAGGAATGAGGGAGGGCGACATCATTGAACAATATGCGGGGAGTTATGTGGTCGTAACGGGCAAGAGCATAGCGGATTGTCCCGGCTCGCCGCCAAGAAACCAAAAATGCCGGTGAACCACTTTATCTTGACGAATTGTCGTTAACGGTGCCTTCGCTCGGACTTCAGCGAATTTGTTTGGAATTGGCACGATTGGGCGAACTGGTTGTAGCGATGGTGCGACGTGCACCAACTGTTGCTCTGCACGGACGGCAAGACGATCTCCAGACCCTGCTCGGCCAGGACGATGAAATCGATCGATTGGAATCTGCCATTCTTGTCTATCTTGGCCGGTTGT
>Ga0209656_10001614_pt1 | contig 14759 bp, 10 predicted proteins | sample BogFormECP12_OM2_FD_188239 | JGI IMG/M metagenome (GOLD analysis project Ga0209656, IMG submission 188239) | Bog forest soil microbial communities from Calvert Island, British Columbia, Canada - ECP12_OM2 (SPAdes) (version 2) | ecosystem: Environmental > Aquatic > Freshwater > Wetlands > Bog ... | reverse complement strand
CGGCGGAAAATATCGGTATATCGGTCTCGCCGCCCGCCTTTTCCGTCTGCGGACGCGCCTCCAGGCGTGCACGCATCGCGGGGCTCGGCGCAGCCGCGGGGCTCGGTGCATTCACGGGGCCCGGCGTGTACGCCGCGGCCCGCCCCTCGCGCCGCAGTTCGTCGAGTGCCGCCATCGGCGACTGGGACGCCGACGCCACGGTCCGCGGTGCCGCGGCAAGCGCCGCTGCTGCTGGCGCCGATGTTGCCGGTGGCGCTGCCGGTGGCGCTGCCGGTGACGGCGCCGGCGCCGGCGCTTCCGCCTCGCGCCGCCTGAGACTCGCCCGCAACTTGGCGATGTCCTCTTCGAGGGTCAGCATGCGCCCACGCACCGATGCAAATTCCACGATCGCCAGGCCGATGAATGCTCCGACAAGGGTCGCAAAAAACCATCCGCCGCCGGACCCAGTTTTGGCACCGAGAACCGCCCCCACCACCGCAAAGACAATGCGAATTGCCGGAAACATCCTGTTCTCTCCTGCCCTCAGCTTCCGCTCGATCCCAAGGTGCCCGGCAAAGCCTGCGGGTTCGCTCATCGATAAGCAAGATCACCCGGTCACAGTGACGCTTCGATTCGCTCCTTAGGGCGCGGCGCACCCGGAATTCACTTCCCGCTGCGCCTTCCCACGGCATCTTGCTATTAGTTAACGATGTAGTTAACATTATCGTAGCTCGTTAATCTTTAACCCATAGGAAGGCGACATGAAACCCACTCCCAGCGGTTGGCCGCGGCTGTCCAGCAGTGTCTTCTACCAGGACGCGGCGGCCGCCATCGATTGGCTGTGCGACGCCTTCGGCTTCGAAGTCCGGCTCAAGGTGGAAGGCGAGAACGGCCGAATCGAGCACAGCGAACTGAGCTATGGCGAAGGCCTGATCATGGTCGGCCAGGAGGCGCCGGATTCGGAGCGGCTGTGGAAGAGACACATGCGCAGCCCAAAGTCCCTCGACGGCAACGGCACTCAGAGCATCATGTTCTTCGTCGACGACGCCCTGACGCATTGTGACCACGCGCGCGCGCGCGGCGCGCACATCGTCGAGGAACCGGCGACCCACGACTACGGCGAGGATTATTGGGCGGATATGAGCTACGGCGCCCGCGATCCGGAAGGCCACCTGTGGTGGATAACCCAGCGCCTGCGCAGCCCGGCCGCGCGATGATCGCCGAGTGAGCATCGCGGATCGACGCCGCGTCCGGCCCGACCTCGACGCGGCGTTCGCCGCTCTGGCGGATTCGTCGCGCCGCGAAGTGATCCGCATGCTGCTGCGCGAGCCAAGGCGCGCCGGCGAACTGGCACAGAGCATCGCGATGAGTCCGCAGGCGCTCAGCCGTCACCTGCGGGTGTTGCGCAGGGCCGGCTTGGTATCCGAGGAAGGCATCGAGGACGACGCGCGCGTGCGTGTCTACAGCGTGCACCCGGCCGCCTTTCAGCCGGTGCAGCAATGGCTGGCGCAGATCGAAGAACTATGGCGTGCCGAGCTGCATGCGTTTAAATCGTATGCCGAGAACCCGCAGCGCGGACGCAAGCCCAAGATATGATCGGCGACAGCACACGCGTCAGCGTCACGGTTGCCGTAGCGCCGCCGCGGGCATTCGAAATTTTCACCGAAGAGATTGATCGCTGGTGGCGGCGCGGCGTCAAATTTCGCCAAAGCCGGGGACGCGGCGGCTTCCTGCGCATAGAGCCCGAGGTGGGCGGCCGCCTGTTCGAATCCATCGACGGCGATGCCGGGCCGCATGTGTTGGAGGTGGGCCGCGTGCGCGTCTGGGAGCCGCCGCGGCGCCTCGCCTTTACCTGGCGCAGCGCCAACTTCGCGGCTCACGAGCACACCGAAGTCGACGTCGAATTCGCCCCCGCGGCCGCCGGTACGCTCGTGACGGTGACACATCGCGGGCTGTCCGCCTTGCGCAACGATCATCCGGCGCGGCACGGACTTCAGGGCGCCGAATTCGCCAGAATGACGGGTCTGTGGTGGGGAGAGCAGATGAGTTCGCTGCGCGAGCTGTGCGCCGCGGCTCCTTCATAGCCCGGCTCCTTCATAGCCCGAATACGACCACCTTGCCGTTGACTTTTGGGGTCGGCCAGATCGGTGAAGTCATGCCCGCCGCGACGGCGATTTTCTGTCCCTGGCCGGTGTCGTAGGAAATCACCCCGCCACCGACAGCTCCGCCGAGATCGGTGGACCACAATTTCTTGCCGCTCACCGCATCGAGGGCGTAGAAATTACCGCCCATGTCGCCGAACAAGACCAGGCCGCCGCCGGTGGGCGTCACGCCTCCCATGATGGGAAACGGCGCGTGGAATTGCCACTTGCGCTCGCCGGTGGCGGCGTCGGTTGCCGTCATCCAGCCGCTCCAGCGCTTGGGATCGTCCTGCTGACCGAAGCCCTCGGTGGCGCCGCTCCAAGGTTTGCCCGGCGGCGTGCTCGCAAGCGAGGCCGCCGGCGCGGCATGCACCGTGGTGCACCAGTCCACTTCGCCGGTGAATATGAGATTGATCCCGGGATCGAGCGCCGCGCCGTTCCACTCCGCGCCCCCTTGCGAGCCCGGACAAAATCGCGTTCCCTCCGCCGTCATGGGCGCCTCGACGTTCGACACCGTCGTCACCGGCTTTCTGAATACCGTCCTGCCGTCGGTGAGATCGATCACGTACAAGTGCCCGTCCTTGGGCGCTTCGGCGAGCATCCGATGCGCCTTCCTGTTCAGGAACAGCACCGGCGCGCTGGAGACGTCCCAATCGTGAAAATCGTGCGCCACCAGTTGAAAATGCCGCCGATAGGCGCCGGTCTTGGCATCGAGCACCACGATGGAACTCGCGAACAAATTCCCGCCCGGGCGGGGCGCCTTGGCGAAATCGGGGGCCGGGTTGCCGCCCGGCACATACAGCAGACCCGTGACCGGATCCAGCGAATACGAGGTCCACGTTGCGCCGCCGGTGATGGGTATGCCCTTCCCATTTTTCCACGAGGTTGCGGTGCTCGACGCGGCAACCGGCGCTTGCGGTCCGCGCGCCGTGTCGCCCGCCTCCTTCGGCACCATATAGAACTCCCATACGATGCCGCCGGTCTTCGCATCGAGGGCGTACATCCTCCCCTTCACGCCCTTGTTGTCCCCGCCGGCATTGCCGATGAACACCAGGCCGTTCCAGGCGATGGGCGCCGCCGGCACCGATTCGCCTTTTGCCGGGTCGGCGATGACCGTCGACCAAAGAGGTTTACCGCTCTTTGCGACGTAGGCAATCACGCGGCCGTCGACGGTGCCTCGAAACAGGCGGCCATCGAGCAGCGCCACGCCGCGGTTGACCTTCAGAGCGCCGGAGGCAAACTCCGCATGGGTGCGCCAATTCAGCTTGCAGGTATTGGCGTCGATTGAAAACGTATCGTGTTCGGTGGCTGCAAACAGGGCGCCTTCCACTTCGATGAGCCCGGTCTCGAACGCCATCTGCTCGCCCGTATCGTAGCTGCAGTGTATTTTGAGTCCCGCCACATTCTTCGTGTCGACGGTATCGAGCAAGGTGAATCGCTCAGAGGTGAGAGTGTTGTTGTAGCTGGGCCAGTCCTTGTAGGCCGCGAGAACCCATGCGGGAGCGCCGAGTAATCCGGCGGCGGCGGCCAGAGTTGAAAGTCTCCACGGCATACTCGTACCTCATCGATCGTCAGGCGTGCGCGCTGGTATATTGCGCCCGATGCGCTTCAAAAGTCTTCTCTCCGTCCCGCATTGGAAGTCCCGCCTGCTCCTGTGGGGCGCCGCCGCCGCGGTGGGTGGCGCCGCGGTCGCCTTTGCCGGGCTCGCCGATATTGCGCAAACCGCCTTGCGGCGGCTGGTGGGCGTATCGACCCTTTGGCCGTGGCTGCTCGCACCCGCGGGCTTCTTCGCCATCGCCTGGATCACGCGGCGCTATTTTCGCGGCGCCGAGGGCAGCGGCATTCCGCAGACCATATTTGCCCTGCGCGCGGACGCCAGTGCCCGTGGAGAAGCGTTCTTGAAGCCCATGGTCGTGATCGGGCGCATAGTTTTGGCCGCCGCCGGACTGTTGTGCGGAGGCTCGATCGGACGCGAGGGTCCGACCGTGCACGTCGGTGCCGTCATCGTGCACAGCGTTTCTCGTTGGATGCCGCACGGACGGATCGAGGCCCAGCGGCGCGCACTGGTGCTGGCCGGCGGCGCGGCCGGCGTGGCGGCCGCCTTCAACACCCCTCTGGCCGGCATCGTGTTTGCGATCGAGGAATTGTCGAGATCGTTCGAGGAGCGCGCCAGCGGCACCACGCTTACCGCAGTTATCCTCGCGGGCGTCGTCTCGATTGCGCTGGTCGGCGACTACACCTACTTCGGACAGCCCACGGTAACCACGCAGGTGCGGGCCATCACGCCGGCTATCGTCGTGCTTGCGCTGGCGTGCGGCGTGGCGGGTGGCCTCTTCAGCCGCCTGACGCTGGCGAGCGCCGAAGGCCTGCCGGGTATTTTGGGGCGCTTACGCAATCAGCGGCCCGCGCTGTTCGCCGGCCTGTGCGGATTGGGCGTCGCGGCGATCGGTGCGCTCAGCGGAGGCCTTACCTTCGGCACCGGCTATACTGAAGCACGCTCCGTCTTGGAAACTCACGTGCATCTGGCCTGGTACTATGCGCCCGCCCGCGCACTGGCGACCTTGCTGTCATACTTGAGCGGGATCCCGGCGGGATTGCTGGCCCCGTCCCTGTCCGTGGGCGCGGGATTCGGCCAGTTCATCGCGGATGCGCTCGGACAGACATCCGCCGTTCCCTTTGCCATTCTCGGCATGTGCGGCTACCTCGCCGGCGTCACGCAAGCGCCGCTCACCTCATTGGTCATCGTCATGGAAATGACGGCGCAGCACGCCATGGTGCTGCCGCTGATGGTCACGGCGGCGCTGGCAACCGCCGTATCAAAGCTGATCACGCCGCCGCTGTACCAATCGCTTGCCGACCGCTACGCGCGCCGATCACTCGTATAAATGCCGCCGTGTGAGCGGCAGGGGCAGAGTTCCGGCGGCGCGTTTGCCCGCCAGCACCTGATAGATGCCGATGCTGCCTCCCTCGAAGTCGAGCGCACAGGCCGCCATGTACAGCCGCCACACGCGGTAAGTCGCTTCGTTGACAAACTGCAATGCCTTCGCATGTTCGCGCTCGAGTCTCGCCACCCAGTGGCGCAGTGTGAGCGCGTAATGCGGCCGCAGCGCCTCGACATCCGCGATCTCGAATCTTGCACTCTCCATGGCGTGCTGGATATTGCTGACGTTGTCGAGTTCCCCGTCCGGAAACACGTAGCGGTTGATGAATTCGGTGCCGAGGGAACTCTGCCAGCCCTCGGAGTCGTGCGTGATTCCATGGTTGAGGAACAGGCCGTGCGGTTTGAGCTGGCGATGAACCGTCGCGAAGTACACCGGCAGGTTCTTCAGGCCCACATGCTCGAACATCCCGATACTGGCGACCTTGTCGTAAACCGACTCGCCCGGGAGGTCGCGGTAGTCCAGCAGTTCGACGCTGACTCGATCCTGAAGGCCGGCTTGTGCTATCCGCTCCTGCGCCACCTTCAATTGCTGCGGGCTCAAGGTCACGCCGTGTGCGCGCACCCCGTAGCGTTGCGCCGCATGGATCAGGAGCGCGCCCCAGCCGCACCCGATATCGAGAAATTTCTCACCCGGCTGCAGCATGAGTTTGCGGCAGATGTGGTCGAGCTTGGCTTGCTGGGCGGCGTCCAAGTCGAGGTCCGTCTTCTCGAAGTACGCGCAGGAATACACCATGGCGCTGTCCAGCCAGAGTGCATAGAACTCGTTCGACACGTCGTAATGAAAATGGATGGCGTCGCGATTCTCCGCCTTCGAGTGCGCCTTGACGGTGCGCCCGTGCGCGGGCGTCCAGGGGATGTGCGGCTGCCGCCAATCGGCGTTCAGGGCGCGCAAGCGCATTGCCGAGGCGGCAACCCCAATCTGTTCGCCGACGCTCATTTGCAGCGCCTGCAGATGATCCCTCAATCCGAGCGCGGCGAAGAAATCGCCTTCGATATCCATATCGCCGCGAAAATAGCTTTCGGCAAGCCGCAGCGGATCCCTTCCGAGCACCGCCGAGCACACCACCTCCGGGTTGCGGAACACGAGCGTGAACGGGGACTCCCCTGCGCCCGAATCGGCCGCACCCACCTTGAGCGCGGTGCCGTTCCACAAGCGTGCGTTGAAGCTCATGGGCAAACGCCGGAACAGCCGCGTCAGGAGCTCGGCCGCCAGTTCGCCGCCGCGAAAGGTCTTTGACGACGCCAGTTGTTGCGGCTGTGCATTCGGCATCGTCTGTGCGCCGGACGCCGAACGCATCGTGGAATCCGTGTGTGCTTGACGCTGCATGGAACCCCCGGGAGAACGTCACTGTTTTGTCACAATTATACGTGGACCCCGGCGGTTTGGAATCGCGCGGGGTCCCCAAGCAAATTGCGTACCAGCGCGGCTGACCTCAAATGAAATCAGCGACGTTCGGGGCGTTTGATATTCCTACTTACTCGGCCGCGGCATTTACCTAGCGGATCCGTTCTTGGTCTTCTCGATGAACGCCGCGACATTCGCATGCAGCGCCTTCAAGTCCGGTTCATGGGCGTAAACCATGTGGCCCGACGTGTAGAAGTGCATTTCGATATTCCCTTGCAGCGCGCTTTGTATGGGCAGCTGGTGCAGCTCGAACACGGCGGCGAAATACGGCGTCGCCAAATCGAAATAACCGCCGTTGAGCTGCACCTTGAGGTTCGGGTTTTGCTTCATGGCCACAGCGAGATCCGGCATGACGTTGATCGGGCCCGGTACCTTGGTGGGCGAGCCCGGCGGCTGGTGCAGCATGTCCCAAACCTTGTCGAGATCCAGTTCCGGCTTGTACGTCTTTCTGTCGCCGAATTTGAGCGCGGTCCGCACGTAATCGTTGAACGCCGACACGTAGGCCGACGAGATCGCCGCCGACTGCGGATCGTAATCGGCTTCCTTGCTCATGGGATCGATGGTGGGTCCCGCAAATCGGGTGTCGAGCCGGCCGGTCGTGACGTCGCTTCCCATCAGCGTCTTTTCGAATTCTCCGCCGTTGACCCGCAAATTGGCGCGCTCGATGTAATCGGCCGCCAGCCCCGTGTAGTTGTGCAGCTTGGACGCGATCTCCGATTTGCGCTCCGCGCTCAACGTCGAGCCCGCCGCCAGCGCCTGCAGGTACTCGGTCAACGCGAAGTTTTCCACTTCCCTGAGCAGCGGCTCGAGTGCCCCGGGCTGATTGGGAAGCTTGTGGTGATACCACGCCGTGGCCGTGTAGGTGGGCAGCGCCAGCGCGTAGGGCAGATCGATGCCGGGATTGAACTGCGGCTGGTCGACGCCGTCGTCGAAGTTCAATACCTGCGACAACAGAATGATGCCGTTCAGGTCCAGAGACTTCTCGCTCTGCAGAATATTGGCGAGCGCCGCGGAACGCGTCGTGCCGTAACTTTCGCCGAACAGATACTTCGGCGAATTCCAGCGATTGTGCCGCGACAGGAACTCGACGATGAAGTTGGCGAAGGCGTGCGCGTCCTGGTCGACGCCATAAAAGGCCTTTTCCTTGTCGGTTCCCCGCAGATGTCCGAAACCCGTGCCGGGCGCATCGATGAACACCAGGTCGCTCACGTCGAGCAGTGTGTACTCGTTGTCGATGAGCCGATACGGAGCCGCCGGGCTGTGCGTGTCGTCCGCCGTCACCACCCGCTTCGGGCCGAACGCTCCCATGTGCAGCCACACCGTGGACGACCCGGGTCCGCCGTTGTACAAAAATGTGATCGGCCGGTGCGGATCTTCCTTGTCGCCGCGGAAATAGGCCACATAGGACATGCCGGCTTGCGGCGGCACCGGCGGCGGCGGCGCGCTCTTGTCCTCGCGCGGCGGCGGCGGATCGTCATCCATGGGATCCTTCACGTGCACGACCAGGATTCCGGCTTCGGATTGGTAGCCGAGCGCGCGTCCGCCGATGTTCACCGACCCTTGCGCGGTCTTGGACTCATCGTGCAGAAATCGGGGCGACTCGCTGGACTCCGTAACCGCCGAAATCTTCACGTCCGCCGTCTCGCTCAGAGACAAACGCTCGCTGCCGGGCGACGCCGACGCGGCGAGTGCAGAACTCAGCAAGGATGAGGCGAGCAAGAGTCGAACGCTTAAGGCCATTATTGGTTCTCCGTACGGAAAAACCGCCATTGTATGCGTTCGCGGATGATGGCCGCTAGAAATCGATTTGATACGACAGGCCCACGCTGCTGCCGGGGTCGTTTTCAGGCGTGGTCCCCTGCACGGACGCGGTACCGTTTCCCAGCCGGGTCTGCAGCTTCAAGTGCTTGGTCAAATCCACCACCGCGCCGATCTGGCTGGTTCCCTGCGAACTCTGTTTCGCCTCGACGTAGATGCGCTTGGAGATGTAGCGCCCGGCTTCGATGCTGGCACCTGAATTTTCGGTTCCCGTGGCGGTGTTGCTCGTGCCCGAGCCGACCGTCAGCCGGTCCAACCCCAGGCTCCTTTGCAGCTTCACCAGCGGATTCAAGCCGCTGTCGCCGCCGACGCCGCTCATTGCCGCCAGCGTCGTGCCGATTTGCGCCAATTGCAGCCCCGTCAGCTGCGCCCCGGGCACGCCGTAGAGCAGCCGCGCCAGGATTTCGTCCTGCGGATACGGCGGATTGCTCGTGAGTTCGAATTGCGGCGCGTCCGCGAGACCGAAAATGCGCACCGACGCCGTCGTCCCGTCCGCCATCACCGTCTGCGCCTTGAAATCCAGGGTGGGGTCGATCTTGTTCTTCAGGCCCGCGCCGTCGAAGCTGACGTTGCTGGTGGGCAGGAAGCTGAGCTTGTTGCCGGCCAGTGAAAAACTTCCGCGTTGCAGATCGAAGCCGCCGCTCACCACGGGCGAGTCCGTGGTGCCGCCGACGTGCAGTTCCCCGCCCATCTCGGCATTGAGCCCGCGCCCCTCCACCAGAACCTCCTGCGGCGCCTGCACGGTGACGTCCAGTCCGATCACCAATCGTTTGACCCGGACCGGCGGCGCCGCCTTGCCGCGCCTGCGCACGTCGAGCACCGCCACATCCGGGGGCAGGCTGTTCGGAATCCCGATGAGCGTGCGGTTCAAATGCACGTTCCCGGCAATGTCGAGCCGTTCGCGCGCGGTGCCGCTCACGCGCAGATCCGCGTTGAGTCTCGCCGTCACCAACTTACTGACGAGGGGTTGGGCGTTTTCAGCCTTGATCTTGAGGTCCACCGGCACGCCGGATTGCAGCACGCCCACCGAACCGCTCATCGAGACCGTGCCGGGCGCGGCCGCCGCGGTCAGGCTCTGGATGCGCAAAGTGCCTTCGCTGCCGACGATCACCGCGGTGATGTCCGTCAGACTCACGCCGCGCACATAATCGCGCACGCTGCCCTTGGTCAGATTCACCGTGCCGTCGATCTGCGGCGCCGCGACGCTGCCGGCAACGGTCGCATCGAACGCCAACGCGCCCGCGGCATGCAGGCCGCGCGCTTCCAACAGCGGATTGATCATGCCGACGTCGACGCCGCCGGTTATCTTCAATGCCCAAGAGCCTGTGGCGGACAGGGGCGCCCATCCGACGACGTTCAAGCGGGACGCCGAGCCCGCGATGAGACGCGCATCGACATCCGCGGTATCTCCCCTCAATTGCGCGCTGGCCTGCAGGTCGATGGACGGCAGGCCCAGGGCGGCATCGTCCGCGAGCGCCACGCCCGTCGCGGTGAGCCGCGCCCGGCCCGTGGGCGACGCGAGGGTGCCCTGCAATTGCGCGCTCGCCTCCATCGTACCCGCTGCCAGCAATCCCGGCGCAAACACATTCACCAGGGACGGCTCAACTTGGCGCAGCGTCGCGCGCACGTCGAGCACCGGCCAGATCTCTCCGCCGAATTGCAGCACCGCCCTTTGCGCTCCCACCTTGAGCGTATCGACGGCCAAGCCGACGCCCAAGGCGATGTGTGCGGGGGCCAGCAGGCGCACGTCCTGGCCGCGATAATTCAACACGGCGTTCGCCACGGTCAGCGCGCGCGGCGCAGGCGTGAAGGATCCGCTCGCCGCCAGCGTCGCCGCGGAGCCGCGCAAGTTCGGCACCTGCACGTCGAGCTTGAATCCCAACAGGTCGGCGAGTCCCTCCGCGGACAGCTGCGCATTTCCAATCAATCCTCCCGCCTCGAGATTGCGGGCGTCAAGGTGCAGCGCGGCGTGCGTGCGCCCGTGGTCGGGATGCAATTCGACAGTCCCCGTGAGGCTGCCTCCGACCTTCGTGCCGAGCACCGGCTGCAGGTCGGCGAGTTGATCGATCTGCAGGTGCAATTGCCCGTGGGGCGGCGCGCTGTCCGGCGGGACGCTGACATCACCGTCCGCCCGCGCGCTCTTCCAGTCCGCGCGTTGAATCAGGGCTCGCGTGAAGCCGCCTTTGCTTCGCTCCACGGCGACATCGAGATGCAGCGGCGCTCCGTCGAACGTTCCTGAGGCCGCCAATGTTCCGTTGGGTGCGGACGGCAAGCCGCGCATTTTCACGGCGCCGGACAGCGTGCCGCTCGGCGACCCTCGCAGCGAGACGGTCGAACTCACCTGAGCCTCGGCGGCGAGCGCATTGGTGGCACCGCTCAGCGTCCCGCTCGCCTTCAAGCTGCCGGCGAGCGCCGCGGACAGGAATTTCAGATCCGAGACCGCGAGGTCCCAGCGCGCATGCAGGATCGCAGCATTGCTGCTCAGGTTCGAAGCACCGCTGCGCGAACCGGGCGCCGGCCTTGAAAGTTCGCCGCTTGCGGTCAATGACAGCGCGCGGCCGGTGAATTTCGCATCCTCGAGGATGAGTGCGCGGTCGGTCAGCGCTCCCGTCAAATGCAACGTGGCGTGATCTCCGACGGCGTCCGACCAGATCTCCGTACCGACCTTGAGCGCGGAACTCGCATCGAGAGCGATGTGCGCCGCCTGGCTGTCGTGCTGCAGCTGCGCCTTGACGAGCGCGCTGCCCTGGACGGTCTGGCCGATGAGCGCCGCCAGCGGCGTCAAATCCGGCAGGCGCAATTCCAGCGCCGCGCTGCGCCAGTCTGCGGTCGACTCGGTGGACCCGCTCAAGTTGAACAATCGGTGCGACGCCGACAGCTTCACAGGCCGCGCGGCCTGATCCAGCCGCATCGATGCATCGACCGTGACGGGCGAGTCCTGCAACGGCTGCCGCTGCAGTCCCGGCAGCCGCAACCCGCCGATGAGCGCGTGCAGCGCGGCTCCCCCGGAATCGGCGGTGAGGTCGGCGCGCACGGCGGCCATTTGAATATCGCCCGGGATGCGCAATTGATCGATCTCGAGGTGGGTACTCGCCGTCGGCGCCTTCAGGCTGCCCTGCCAGCGCCCACGCATGCTGGCGCGCGCCCACGCGAGGTCGGCGCGCGGAGTCAAGGCGGGCGAATCGAGCGCATACTCGAGATCCGCCGACAGGTCGGCGAGGTTGATGCTGCCATGCGCCCGGCCTTGAAAGGCCCCGGCGTCGATGGACAGTTCGACACGCTCCGCCGAACGAGGTCCGTGCAAATTCACCGTTGCGGCCAATGCGCCGAGTCCGGGCAGCTCGAGCAGGTTCTCCAAGGGTCCGCCGGCCGGCTCGTGCAGAACCAACGCCGCATCCATCCGCTCCGGATCGAACAGGAGCTGCAGTTCATAGGCGCCGTCGCCGTCGATGCGATGCGCGGTCGCGGCGATAGCCATGTCCTTGAGCGACCGTAAATGCGCGCTGCCGCGCACCGTGAGCGTCGCGGGCGTGCCCGCGAGCCGCTCGCCGAGGCGCAACGAATCAACCGCCATGGCGGCGACATCCACCCGCGGTATGGACGCGGGCTCGCCGCTCTGCGGATTGGATGATTCGGGAATGCGCTCCACGTCCACCGCTGCCGCATGCAGCGCGTCGATCTGCAGGCGCCGTGCCAGCAATGCCAGCGGCGACCAGTCGAGGGTCACGCGATCGGCGGTGAGCCACACGCCGTGATCGTCGCTGAGCTGCAAATGTTCGATCACCAGGTGCCGCGGAAACGAGCCCGCCAACCCCGACAGCGAAACCTGCCCGGATGTCAGGCGGCGGGTGGCACTTTCGATCATCGCGCGGCCCGCGTCGGTATTGCCCGCCACGAACAGGAGACTGACGAGCAGCAAGACCAGCAGCGTCAGCCCGCCGGCAAACCATGCGCAGATTCTCAGCGCCCGGCGCATCAGAAGGCCTGTCCCAGACCGATGTAGATCTCGAACGCATCGTCGCCGGGGCGCTGCTGGGTCGGCACGGCGACATCCAGCCGGATCGGTCCGATCGGCGTGTAGTAGCGGATGCCCGCGCCGACGCCGATGCGGAACTGGTCCGGCACCGCATGCAGACTGGCGCTGACCTGACCCGCATCCGCGAACACGGCCGCACCGAAATTGGTGCCGATGCGCTGACGCAATTCCACGCTGCCCGCCGTGATCGCGGTACCGCCAATCGGCGTGTTGGTATTCGGGAATTGCGGACCCACCGACTGGTACCGATAGCCGCGAATGGTGCCGCTGCCGCCGCCGTAGAAGCGCTGATCCGGCGGCAGGCTGTATTCTCCTGCGCCTTGCGCGAGTCCCGCCAGCGCGCGCGCGGCGAGCACCGTGCGGCCGGGATCGATGGCCACCAGACTATTCAAATCGAGGAAGCCGGCAATTTTGACCTGGCTGATGATGAACTCGGCGTTGGGATTGCCGAGAGCCAGGGTGGGCGTCACGCTGAACGAGGCGCGGATACCGCGGCGCGGATCCTCGAGCGGTGAACTGAGATGGGTGGTGTCGAAGGTCACGTTGAGCGGCACGGACAGCAGGGTGTAATTGCGCATGACACTTTGTTGAATGATCTGTTCATCGACCGTCGCGCCGCCGGCACTGACGCTCCACACCGAGGAGATCTTGCGGGTCAGCGTCACGCTGGACGTGCGCGCCGTCTGATCATAGGCCTGCAACGACTGCTTGATGGCGCCGACGGTGAACTGCAGCGACTGGTCGCGGCGGCCCACATCCGGCATGATGTACTTTGCGCTCGTATCATAGCCGGCTCCGGTGGTATCGCTGCCGCCGAGATTGATCACGGAGGCAGCGATGGTCAATTGCTGTGCGTTGCCGAAGACGTTGCGGTCGGTCCAGGTGACCCCGCCGCTGCCGCCGAGGTCGCTGGAATAGGCGGCGTTGACGGCAATCGAGTGGCGCAGGCGCTCGCGGACCTTGAACGTGATCGGCACGCCCCCGGAATCATCGGCCTCGGTACCTATACCCAAGCTGACCTGGCTGAATACGCCCAGCGCCAACAGATCGCGGCGCGCCCGCTCAATGCTCGAGGGCCGGAACGGATCGCCGGAATGCAGAACGATTCTGGCACGCAACAGGGGCTCATGCACCCGCTTCAAGCCCTCGAAGTGGATCTGACCGATGTTCACTTTCGGCCCGGCCACGACGTGAAAATGCAGGTCGAGGACCGGGGCATCCGCAGCCTCATAGGCCACCGGCGGATCCACCTGGGCAAAAGCGTGTCCTTGCTCCTGCAGAGCAGCCTGCAAGCGCGAACCTCCCGCAAGCACCTTCTGAGCGACGGCGGGCTCACCGCTCGAAAGTCCCAGGGTGCTGCGCACCGATTCGGGCAAGTCGCCTTCGATGTCGATGGTGCGCAAATGATAGAGCGCCCCCAGCGTGAAACTGATCGCGACTTGCGCATCTTTGCCCTTCGGCAACGCGGTCAACACGTCGGCGAGACCGGGATTGCCGACCATCATGCCGTTGATTTTGATCGCCACGCTGCATTGGTAGTAGCCGAAGCTCTCGAGCGCCGTGGTCAGCCGGTCCACGTCGCCGCGCGCACGCGCGATCAGGCCAAAAGGGCTGACCGGAGCCGCTCCGCGCAGCGACTGCAGATCCGAGGTCGCCTTGATGGCCGCGTCCATCTCGCCGTTCCCGACGGAGGCGATCTCGACCCGGTACGGCTGCGGGTCCGCCGCGTGCGCGAGGGGACCGAACGCCGTAACGGCAAATAGAAGCGCACAGGCGGTTTGAGTCATTCGTCCTGCAGGATAACCGAGTAACGGGCGCATCGAGGATAGGCTACTATCGATGAGCGTTCTGCTCGGGCAGGAGGGCGTACCGATGGCGTTGAGCAGCATCATGACGACGCGGATCATCACCGTCGAAATGGACGATCGGCTGGAGGTGGTCAAAGAGATCTTTGACCGCATGAAATTCCACCACCTGCTCGTGGTGGACGATCGCAAGAAGCTCTCCGGCATCATCTCCGATCGGGACCTCCTCCGGGCCTTGAGCCCCTATGTCGGGAGCTTGTCGGAAACCACCCGGGATCTGGCCACCCTGAACAAGCGGGTGCATCAGATCATGAGCCGCCATCCCATCACGTTGCGCCCGCAATCCGAGATCGCCGAGGCCGTCAGCGTATTTCTCGCGCATCGTATTTCGTGCATTCCGATCGTCGATGATGAATTCAAGCCGGTCGGGATCGTCAGTTGGCGCGACTTGCTGAAATGCATCGGGACGGGTTGAAACCCCGTCCACAGGAAGGTATGGTTTCCGAATAAGCCAAAGTTTCGGGTGGTTGACATGCGCACACGATGGACGTCGGTAATCATGGCCGCTGCGATGGCGGTGGCGCTCGCGGCCTTCGCAACCGGGCCCGCGCGGTCCGCCGAAGGTGAAATCTAT
>Ga0209656_10001612_pt1 | contig 14776 bp, 10 predicted proteins | sample BogFormECP12_OM2_FD_188239 | JGI IMG/M metagenome (GOLD analysis project Ga0209656, IMG submission 188239) | Bog forest soil microbial communities from Calvert Island, British Columbia, Canada - ECP12_OM2 (SPAdes) (version 2) | ecosystem: Environmental > Aquatic > Freshwater > Wetlands > Bog ... | reverse complement strand
CGCGGCTTTTGCCGGATCAATGTTGAAGGTCACTGGATCGATGTCGACGAACACCGGCGTTGCGCCCACGCGTGCGATCGCTCCGCCGGTGGCCACAAAGGTAAACGGCGCGGTGATCACTTCATCGCCCGGCCCGATGCCCAGCGCCATCAGCGCCAACATCAGAGCGTCCGAACCCGAAGCGCAGGCAATGGCATGCTTGGCGCCGAGCAGCGCAGCCGTTTCTTCTTCAAATGCGCGGACCTCTTTTCCAAGAATAAAGAGCTGGCTCTCCATCACTCCGGAAATGGCCTGCATCACCTCTTCGCGTATGGCTGCAAATTGCGCTTTGAGGTCCAGAAAATCGAATCCGCGCTTGGGTTGCGCCGCCGCCGCGCCAGAAAAATTGGATGATTCTTTTTCCAGAGCGCTTGCGGCACCAGCAACGATTGCAGACATGTGGGAACCCCTTGGGTGATTGAAGTAAGTGAACCAGTCAAACCACTTAAAGCGAATTCCTTGCGAATTCTTATATTCCAGCTGCGCGATAACCGACGCCGTAGATGGCAATGCCGTTGAGGGCGGACATGGCCACTTCTCCCATGGCGTGCAGCGTCTGCTTGGCGCCGCTAATCGGAACAAAGAGGATGTCATTGCCCTTCAGAAAAACATCCGGCGTTTTTCCCTGCAACAGCTTGGCGATATCAATGGGCAGATTTTCCTGCGCCGTGCCGTCCGCGGAGCGGCGGATAATCAGGCCATTGTGGCTACCCGCGACGGAAGTCATGCCGCCGGCCATGGCAATAGCTTGCAGCGCGGTCATGCCGGAACTTTGATCCGGCAAAGCAAATCCCGCCGGCTTGGTCACCGCGCCCACCACGTACACGACTTCGGCCAACGAGACGCTCACCACATCGCCGTCGTGAACTTCCACGTTGCTTCCTGGCTCGGCGCCGCGTTCCAGTTTGCCCAAATCAAAGGCGCGGGTCGTCGTGGCGGGGCTTGCGCTGTCATCGTGGCCAGTCACGGGCGAGACAATCGTCAAGCGATTCCCCGCAGTGGGCAGCAAACCTCCGGCCTGCGAGATGATTTCCAGCACTGTGGTCCGCTTTTGCAATGGATAGATGGAAGGCTTGGCTACCGCGCCCACCACGGTCACCGTTCGGCTGTGGTATTCCTCGACGAAAATATTTACCGTCGGATTGATATAGAGCTTGGCGTCTTCAAGCGCTTTCGCCAGATCCACCGACAGTTGCGCCGGAGTTTTTCCCTGTGCTTGTACAGGACTCGGAAAAGCGGTCATTTCCAGAAAACCCGAATGATTAACGCGATATTTTCCGCTGTACTCCGGAGCGTCGGAGACGGTGATGGCCAGCACGTCGCCGGGGCCAATCTGATAGTCGCCGCTTGGTGTACTTTGCGTCGCTGATTTCTGGGAATCTGCGCTGTTGTCCTGCGCAAACACGAATGCCGGGACGGCCAAAAAAGTTAGCAAAGAGATGAACGCAGTTGCCCGGCGCACCGTTTTACCCCTAGGAAACACATTCATGGCTACTCCTTCTGGAAAACAATTCCGCACCGCGTGCATCATGCGCCCGCCGCCTTGCCCTTAGTCTTCTCCTGAGCTGCGGATTCTCCCGCGATCAAGCCCGCAGTCTCTGAGTAATAGCCATTGCCGTGCAATTTCCCGGAGCTGTAGCCGAAGTTGTAGTACTGATAATCGGCGGAAGAGAAATCCATGCCGTTGACGACCACACCCAATATCGACGCACCAAATTCCTGCAACCTCTCGACGCAGCGTGTCAACGCCCGCCGCGTGGTGAGGCCATAGCGGCCGACAACCACTACTCCGTCGCTCAGCAGCGAAAGCAGCCGAGCATCCGAAAACGGAATTGCCGGCGGCGAATCGATTACAACGTATTCAAAACGCAAGCGCAGGGTCGCCACCAGCGTCTTCAATTGCTCCGAGGCCAGCAACTCGCCGGGATTCGCGGGCTGACGGCCGACGGACAGCAAGCACATATTGGGGTAATCCGGCAGATGGATTAGCGCACGCTCGAGGCCGCACGATTCTGTTACCACGTGCGTCCAGCCCGTGGCGGGTGCGGGACCGAATACGCTGCTGACCATGGGGCGACGCAGATCGCCATCCATCAGGCAAGTGTTGGCGCACTGCGAAAGTGCGATGGCCAGGTTCAAGGCCACGGTGCTCTTCCCTTCGCCTGCCGCGGAGGAGGCCACTAAAATCACCTTCGGTGCGTTCTGCTCGCGGGAGAACAGAATGGCATTGCGAAGTTCGCGCAAGGCCTCGGCCTCCAGGGTATGGCTCAGTCTGGAGAGAATTTTCGGCAGCTCTCTTTTTTCTTTCCTGCGAAAACCGGGCAGCGTCCCGCCAGGCGCGTAATAATTCAGCGAACCGTGCAATTTTCTTTGCGTTTCCGACGCGCGAATGAGAGGAATCATGGTCAGGGAAGGAAATCCGGTCCAGGCGCGAATGTCGTCCGGGGTGCGGATGGTGTTGGTGAGATTCTCGCGGCCGAAAGCAAACACCAGGCCAAAGATGCCGCTGAACAGCGCTCCAGCGGCAATGATCAGCGCGCGATGCGGACCGGTCGGTTTATCGAGTGCCGCTGCCGCGTCCACCACGCGAATGTTGCTGGACTTCAGCCCAGCATAAACGCCGGCTTCCTTCAGTCTCGCCAGCAAAGTGTTGTACAGGTCGCTGTTCGCCTTGGCGTCGTTCTTCAAGACGCGGTAGCGCACCATCTTTTCACTGGTGTCGCCCATTTGCGATTTCAAGTGCGACATTGATGCGAGCATCAGATCTTCGCGCTCGCGCGCCGCGGAATAGGCGGTCCGCACCTGATTGACGATGCGCTCCTCTTCGGCCTCGCGCTGCGCGGCCAGTTCGTTCACTTCGTTTTGCCGCTTCTTGTAGTTGCTGTTCTCGACCCCGTAGATGGCCTTGGCTTCCGCGAGTTTCGCACTAGCCTCTGCAAGTTGCGTGGTCACGCTCTGGTACACCAGGCTGGAGTGCACTTGCGGCAGGGATTGCGCTTGGCCGGTATCGATCATGCGCACGTAGGCTTCCTGCTGAATGCGATCGGCTGCGGCCTCGCTCACCTGATGGCTAACGCTGTTCGCCAACTGAATGGAGGGCCCGTCTTTATCGTCTTCCTCAACGAGGCCATAGCGCTTTTGATAATCCACCACCGCCTGATTGGACTCTTCAACCTTCTGGCGAATGTCGTTGAGCTGGCTGGACAACCAGTCCGACGCCTGCATGGTGGTGACATACTGAGTTTTGAAATTCTGGTCGATGAACTGGGAGATCAAATTGTTGGTGACTTGCTGCGCTAGCCGGGGATTATTGCCGGCGAAACTCACTTCCACCAGGCGGCTACCGCGCACGATGCTGACGCTTAAATGGTCGTGGAATACGCGCAGTGCGATTTTTTCCAGCGGGGTGCGCTCCGCGGCGCTGAATTGTTCCTGCAGCAGCGTTTCACCCGGCATAGGCGCGTCGGTAGCGTCCCCGAGCTGGAGCTTGGCATAGCGCTTCAGATTTTTGTCGCCCACCAACTCCGCTTTTTGGTCCAGATGCAGGGAGCGGATCACCAGCGTTGCCAGTTGGTCGCTGCGCAGGATCTCAGCTTGCGTTTCGAGATACTCCTGATTGTTCTCGATGCTATTTTCCGCGTCGCGCAGCGAGAGCGCTCCCGATCCCGGCGGATCGATCTGCAAGCTAGCTACCGGCTGATAGGAATCCTTGATGCGAAAAGCATAGGCGGCAAAAATCATGGTGCCCAAAAGAACTACGGCTAGCAGGAAAACGCGATTCTTACGCAGAATGCGCGCGGCTTGCTCCCAATTGAAGGCATTCTGCGGCTGCGTAGTGTAGGCGCGGCTGGCCGGAACCGTTATCGTCGCGCCAAAATTTGTCATCTTGTCTCGTGGCACGATTGGGCGGCCACTTCCCCGCCCGTTACCCTGATTGTGCTCTTCAGGCCCCATGGCTAACCTCCTCGAGATTCCCGACTAGTACGATCGAACTACGGGACACCCAAGCGAATGCAGCCGTTAGGCGAAGCATCGTGAGTCAATGAATTGAATTGCGGAAGGCTTCGGTGCAGGAACTGCGGGTTCGAGACTCGCTAAGTCCACCTCCACAGAAGCAGATTGTTGCAACAGCTCCACCGAAAGCACCACACGGTGGTTGTTCTTCTCGCGAACGAGAATGCCTTCGAGCCCCGCCAGCGGCCCTTTGGCGACGCGCACGCGATCACCGCAGTTTAAGAATACATGCGGTTGCAAGTTGCCGGGATTTTCCGTCAGGCGGCGGAGGTCGGCGATTTCGTTGTCGGCCAGCGCCGCCGGTACGCCAGCGTTGCAGACCAGCCAGCACACTCCGGGCGTGCGCAGAACGTCGATCCGGCGGTCCAGATCGGCGTGCACGAAAAGATAGCTGGAGAATAGTGGCAGGAGTACGACCTGCAGGCGATCCTTCCATTGCCGGCGCGACTCGTAGAGCGGCAATAGAACGTCGTACCCTTTGTTGGAGAGGAATTGCGCCGCGGATTTTTCGTGCTGGTGACGGGTATAAACCGCGTACCAGCCAAGCGGCATGGCTTCGCTGTGAGACTTCAACTTGGCCCCGTACGGATGCATGTAGCTCCGCCCTCTGACTTACAGCGACTCCGCGCGTAAGTCTCTTCCTTGGAGAAAAACGCTATCCCCTGGGAAGGATTAATTTGGAAATCGCCGATCGATGGCTTCGATCTTCGCATCCGCCGTCCAAGGCGGACGCACTAAAGGAATTCTTTCCGTTTGACTGCTGCCAAAGTATCAGCGCGGAAATGCTTCCTTTGGTGACTCGACCGTTCGAGGCCGGAAGGGGCGGGGTGCCCGAGGCTCAAACAGGTCAAAACGGGTGCGCGAACGATTCATCCACGAGCGATAGATTCAATTGCAGTGGGAGGTTACTTGCGATTGCGCAGTGTGGCAAGATTAGGAAGGTACCAGAGCAAAACACCCTCAAAAAACAGAAATGTCACACTCCAGCTTGTTTTTTGTTTGTAACAATGCGGGCGGAATGTCGCGTGTTGATAGGCGGATGCAGGGACAAGGCCACGCAGTGTGGGGAGTCGTCTGAGTACAATTGTCCCACTGCAACGATATGCTTTGCGGGGCGAGTTCGTTGGTGACTTGTAACCAAAGGGGAATTGCTATGATTCTCCGGCTAGGGCGTGGTTGGAAGGATTTCTATTGGCGCTGATGCGGCAGAATTACGCTACAAGTAGCGCACTACACTCACAAATGCGCTGGATTTTTAGATTGCAAGAGATTCTTCGGAGTGAAAATCCGCCTCTCGGACGCCTACTGTGACTGCAATATTACAATTTGTTGAATAATTCATCCCCAGCTCCGCGATTGTCTACCCGCGAGCGAGATGCCTAGCGATTTTCCTCCATGTTGTTACGATGTTCCAATTTGTTCATGCAATTTTTACTTTGTTTCGACCGCTACTCCGGTACAGTTCTCACAACGAAACTACTCCATGAGGTGCGGTTTGACGGATCATCCAAAGATTAGAGCTGCGCAAATTCCGACTTTGTTGGTAGAACGAGATTTGTTGGGCGTGGAGATGCTGTCTGGGGCATTGAAACGCTGCCAGAATTATTTCGAAGTAGTGGGCCATTCGCTGAGTTCCGCGGACACGGTTCGCAAGTTACAGCAATTCAAGCCCGCACTGGCGCTGGTGAGCGTGGATCTCAAAGATGGCGCAACCGCCGGCTATCAGGTGCTGGCACATATCCGCGAACATGAAGGGCAAACTTCCGCAGTGGCGCTGCTGAACGATTCGCGGCGCGAGCATGTGCTGGAAGCGTTTCGCAGCGGCGCGCGCGGCGTGGTTTCGCGCGACCAGCCTTTCCGGTTACTGGCGAAATGCTTGCGCAAAGTGCATGAAGGCGAAATTTGGGCCAGCAACGATCAGATCGGGTTCGTGTTTGAGGCTTTGAACAAGGAATCGAAGATGCTGCCGAAAAACCCGGAGGGCATGGCGCAACTGACGCCGCGGGAAAAGGACGTGGTCGGGCGCGTAGTAAAGGGTATGCGCAACGCCGAAATTGGAGAGGACCTCGGTGTAAGCGAGCACACTATCCGGAACTACATCATGAAGATTTATGACAAGCTCGGCGTTTCCAACCGCGTGCAGCTGACTCGCCAGTGTGCCGATTTGTTTGAGGTGGAAACTGCACTCTGAATTTGGCGGCGCCAGGAACACATCGCTCACGTGCGTCACATCCCGCTCGTGCTTCATTCATGAGTCGTTCATGTGATTCGGCTCCGCCTACGAGATAATTTGCTACTTGGCGCTGTCTAACGGCCTCAATCAACTTAATGCGCTTCACGATAAATCCTTTTCTTGGGTTGCGATGAGCGGCGAACCGTCTCCGGTATATTTAACATTTGGACCCGAAATACCCTCCGCCACGCGAGCTCGAATGGACTACGCGTTCCGTGTGTTTGCGGCGATTTACGGTCATCGCGTCATAGCTCCCGGATCGGATGCCCCCGCATCGGCCAGGCATTTCCTTTACGCAAAGACGCCAAGCGTCGAAGATGGACGCACGGTCCACATTCCGGCGCTCTACCGCGCGAATATCTGTGATGCGGCCATTCCAGAACTCGCCAGACATCGCTTTGCCAATGAAGAGCTGTACCTCGCCTTCGATGTTGATCCAGCTACGCGCTTGCCGGATTGGCTGGGCGAGCTATTTATCTGGCTTTCCTCGAGCTACGAAGCAAACATCACCGCGCGGGATTCCATTGGGCGCGTGCCGTACGGCGAGACCGTATTCGCCAAGCGCGGTTTGTCGATGCGGAAGCCACATGCCATGCTGCTGATGGCGTGGCTGGAAAGCCATTTCCAAAGCAGCGGCCACGCACAGGAATTAACGAAGGCGCCTTCGCCGGTTCCCGGAATCGAACACTTCGTAATCTGCTCGCATGACGTCGATTATTTCTATACGAATCGCCGGGCCGCGCTGGTAAGGTTGTTTAAAAATCTGTTGATTGCCTACTGGCCCTACAAGAGCTGGTCGTTTCTGGGAGCCAATCTATCCGCGATACTGAATCTCCTGCGCGGCGATCGCACTGGCGAATATCTCGCGATGCTTGCCAATACCAGCGATAAGTACCATTTTACCTCGACAGTATTTGTGGTGGCTGTTCATGGCGATCGGCGCGATCCAAACTATGCGCTGCAGGACCTTCTCCGTGGCCTGCGCGTCGCCACGACAAAACAATTTGCCGTCGCGATGCACGGCTCGTATCAAAGCATCGTCGAGCAGGCCAATCTGCTGCCGGAACTAGCAGCCATCGAAGCCGCCATCGGCACGCGGCCGCTGGGTGGCCGCCAGCATTGGCTCCGTTTCAGCAATCACCAGGCATTTTTTCGCGTCGTGGAAACCGCGGGACTTTTGTATGATTCCACGCTGGGTTTTGCGGAAGCGCCGGGGTTTCGTAACGGCGCATGTTTTGCGTTCCCCCCCTATGATTTCCAGAACGAGCGACCCTTTCCATTTCTTGAAATTCCCTTGGCGCTGATGGATGGAAACGTGGAAGCGGGCGCCCGCCTGACTGGTGAGAGCGCCGCATCGCTAACCACTGAAGTGTTGCAAGCCAGCCGGAAATGGGGCTGGGGCGGCATTGCTCTCGATTGGCACAACCCCATGGAGGCCCTGCAGGTACCGCCCGAAATCAACGATCTTTTCTGGAATAACGCGCAAGAGCAGAGCCGCCACTGCGAAAAATGGATCAGCGCAGAAACGTTTCTGAGTTCTTGCCTTAACCGCTATCAAAATGCCGGATTACTGCTGGATGCCAAGCTGCATGCTTAATTTGCGCATCGTGCGTGGCCCCCTGGCGTCGGTGGAAGAAGAGTCCATCCTGCGGGAGTTCAATCGCCTCACGAATTCGCAGATACCTCTCGACGACTTTCGCCGCTGGGTGCGCGATGGCCCGGGCGGTCCCGCTTTGCACGCGCTTGTGGAAACCGATGACGCCCGAATCGTCGGACATTTTTCGCTGATACCGCTGCGCACCCGCTTTCGTGGCCTCGATGCGCGTGTCTCTCGCACGGAATACCTCTTCGTCCATGAAGATTTTCGCAAAGAGAAAATACGCGGCTTTGAAAATTCGTTCTTATCGGCGGCCATCATCGTACTGGACCAGCTATATCGCGCCAGCCGCGCGCAAGGGTGGGGACCAGTCATCGTTTCGGCCGGCGACGAAATTCGGCCTTTCCATAAACTTGTTGGCTGCCGCCCGGTGGACTTTCCGCTCGTGGAATGCCTCTGGATTCTGCGTCCGTGGGCTGCGGCGCGGCGCACGCCCAATCTCAGCAACGCGCAGCGGTTGGCTCTCTTCTCTGTTGGCATAGCTCAGTCCGCGCTGTTCTTCTTAGTGCGTCTGATTTTTCCCGAACCGCGAGATATTCGGGCCGTTGCGGCGAACGACATCCACCCTCCCGCCAATTCGGAGCGTATCGGCTTATTTGAAGACTGCGAATCTCGAGAATGGCGCTACCCCGACAGCGAATACACGTGCTTGGAAACGGGGTCTGCTCCGGAATATTTCTTAATCGCAAAAAATGGCTCAGGGCAGCGTTACTTGCGCGTCTGTCAGTGGCACGTGGGCGAAAACGCCACCTCGGCAAAACAGTTTCTGTTTGTATTGCTTCGTCAAGCCCGAGCAGAAAAGTCGCTCGGCGTTCGTTGGGCGGTGTTTGGCGAACATCCCGAAGCCGTTAAGCTGAAAAGCGTAATGCAACACATGGGCTTTTTGTGCCGGCCGCGAGTGCGCCAGCTTCTTTTTTACACCAAGGATCCGAAATTTCTAAAGTCTGCAATTTGGGACATCACCGACTCATTATTTAGCTTTGATCTGTAGCGAGGAGTTTCCCCAACAGCGCTCACTCCATATCCAGGCAAACCGCGTGGATGCTGCCGTTGCTGCTGGTGCGCTGGCCTTCCTTTCGGCGTGCAATGCGTCGCGCTGAAAATACGGCACCACAAAGGCGAAGTCTTTATGCGCCAGACGCTTCAGGAACTCGGCGTCAAGTGATCGTTGTGCTCTACTGGGTTGCGGTCATCTGTCCCGCTCGCGATGAGGGACAGCTACATCGGTGCCAGACTCCACGGCTTCGCCAATGTCACTGGCGTCTGACAGCATTGTTACAATCGTGCAAACGCTAGTTTGCATTTCGGGGATTGTCTTATCCCCGTAACATAAAGGCTTTAGACTCCGTATATCCAAGGGCCGACAGCTTGGGCTTTCCGCAACTTCTGCGAACTTTCGCGGCCGTCTGCGAAGCATCAAATTTCTGAATTTCTGGAGCGTCACTGAACACCGCTGGGCCCATGGCCGCCACTACTACAACACCGCTCGCGGATTCCACGGCGCGCTCCAGACGCTGCGGCGATCCCGCCGATCTCTCGGGATTCTCTATCCTGGTTACCGATGAACACTATAAACACACCCTTGGTCTTGTTCGGCATCTCGGGACCAGAGGCGCGCGCGTCAGCATTCTCGCCATTTCTCCTTTTTCTCCGGTTTGCTCCAGCCGCTACTGTCGGGCAGCATTGCCCCTTGCGGATAAGAGCATCGATGCATTCCTCGCTGGCGCGCTGGACGCTGTGAGCTCCGATTCATTCGATTTAATGATGCCTGTGAGCTATCCAAAAACGCTCGCCCTAGCCCGCCACATCAGCGACTTTCTTCCCTACGTTAAGATTGAGCTCGCCGATGCCCGGCAAATCGAGCTCGCCGCGAACAAAACGTGCATGGGTAAGCTAGCCGTGCGTGTCGGTGTTGCCGCGCCGCAATCCGCGGTACCTCACACCCTCGAGGAAGTGGAGCGCCTGGCCAAAGAATTAAAATATCCGGTGGTGGTCAAACCGCAGCGTGAATCTGCCGGACGTTCCGTGAGCTATGCGCGCAACTCGGACGAATTAGAAAGCTTGTGCGCACCGTTTTTTACTGGGTTGCCCGGCAACGCTGAGCCTCCATTACTGCAGGAGTTCATCCCCGGATACGGCTGCGGCTTTTTTGCCACCTACCAGCACGGCGTTTGCAAGCGTATCTTCATGCACCGGCGCGTGCGCGAATATCCCGCTAGCGGCGGCGTGAGCACCTGTGCGCAAAGTTTTTATGACCCCAAGCTCGCAGCCTGCGGCAGAAAAGTGCTGGACGCTCTGCATTGGCACGGCGTGGCCATGGTCGAGTTTCGCCACGACTCGCGCGACAATGAATTTAAGCTCATCGAGGTCAATCCCAAATTCTGGGGCTCCCTTGATCTCGCTCTGGCGGCCGGCGCGGACTTTCCCGGAGACCTTTGTCGCATGGCGGATGGTCAGCAACTGACGTTCACCGATGCCTACGACCGTGACCTGCGCTTCCACTGGCCGTTCTCCATCTCCGGAGAGCTGTATCATTTAAAAAGCCGCCCCCAGTCCCTGTTCGAGGTTACGGGTGATTTTCTCAGCCCCCGCGTGAAATCCAATGTCTGGCCCTCCGACCCGCTTCCCAACCTCCGCGAACTGGCGATGCTGGGGCGTTATCTGGTCTCGCCGAAAAGCAGAAGGGGCGAGTAAATGCCCTATCGCTGCCTTTTTCATCTGCACACGCGGCATTCTTTCGATTCCCTGCTGTCACCGGAAAGAATCTTGGCCCGCGCGCGCGCATCGCAAATCGATGTGCTCATAGTAACCGACCACAACAGCATCCAGGGTTCGCGCGATTTACGCTCGCTGGCCAACGGCCAACCCAAATTTGTGGTTATTGCCGCGGAGTACCAGTCCGAGAAGGGCGACATTATCGGCATGTTTTTGCGGGAAGAAGTCCGCTCCCGTTCCTCGCGCGAAATCCTCGCGAACATTCGCGCCCAAGGCGGCCTGTCGGTATTGCCGCATCCTTACAAAGCGCATACTCTCGACGAGGAATTGCTCTCCTCCGTCGATTTCATCGAAGCTCACAATGCACGATGCTCGCCAAGCGAGAATGAATCCGCGCGGCAGCTCGCGCTTCAGCTGAACAAGCCCACTCTGGGCGGGGCGGACGCGCATTGCGCGGGCGAACTCGACGCCGCCGTGAATGTGTTTGAGCAGCAGCTCCCCGAGGATGAGTTGACTCTTCGCTGCAGCCTGCTGCACGCCCCGCGCAGCCTCGAGGTTCGTCCCGTTTCCGGAGCCTATCGCCCCTGCAGCCAGATGATCAAAGCCTTAAAAACGCGCGATCCCATGCTTTTTCTTTCGCAAACCAAGCGCTTGGGAGTGACCTTGCTGCGTGAATCCTGGCGTTAGAAGTCTTCATAACCATCGCAGTTGGTAACGAAACTTTCGTCGTCGAATGGGAGGAACAAGAAACATCGCATGTCCGAGGCAGACATTCCGCTGGTCTTAACCCCGGAGGCCAGAATTTACGCGCTCAAGGAACTGGCTCGCCGCGCGGGCGTGACTCGCGAGTTTTTTCTGTCCTGGCAAATCGAGGTAACCAATCATCAGACATCCATCTCTTTCGCCTCCGGCCAGCCCGCGCAAATCCACATCGAACACGCCTCACCCGCGCTTCTTCAACGCCTCGCCGCGGGAGATTTTCCCGTCGTGCAAGCGAGTTGTCTGCCCTTTCCCGGCAGAAACGCCGGAGAGTCCCCGCTGATCCTCCCTTTCTGCGACGTCCGCTCGGGCCCCCATCAGCCCCTCTTTCAGAGGTCTGCGGATTCTTCTTTCCTCTGTAGTGCCGACATTCTCCTCGCCACGCTCTTCACACTGTGCCGCACCGAAGAAACCATCTGTTCGACGCGCGACGAACATCTGCGATTCCCCGCCTCCGCCAGTCTTGCGGCTCGCCACAACTTCCTCGAGCGTCCCATCGTCGACGAATACGGCGCGGCCTTTGAACAAGTCCTCAGTGCGCTGAGGCCCTTGTGGAAGCGCGCACGCCAGCCGCTGCGCACCAAACTTACGCATGATATCGACCTTGTGGGCATTCCCTTCTCCCTGCAAGCCACGGTCGGTCACACCTTGAAACGCAAAAATCCAGCCTGCACCGCGCGAGACATTCTTGCGGCAGCGTCTTCAACGGAACCCACCGACCTCTACCTCGTCCGCAAATTGGCGCAAATCTCAAAATCCCGCGGACTGCACTCCGCATTCTATTGGAAAGGCAGCCCGCGCACGCCGATGGATGAGGGCTACGATCCCTTTCATCCCAAAGTCCAGCGCGTGCTCCGCGATTTGCAACAACAGGATTTCGAATTGGGAGTTCACCCGGGTTATGACACGTTTCACGCCCGCGCCGAACTCTCTCGCGAAGCGGATCGCCTGCGTGAAGCTCTGGGAGTGAAATATCCCGGCGGCCGTCAGCACTATCTCCGCTGGTCTCCCGCAACGTGGCTGGACTGGGAAGCCTGCGGCCTGCGTTACGACAGCAGTGTGGGCTTCGCCGATCAGCTCGGCTTTCGCGCCGGAACTTCCGTTCCCTACCGGCCGTGGAGTATCGCTGAAAATCGCGAGCTCGATTTGATCGAAGTCCCGTTGCTGCTGATGGATTGCACTCCGGTGAAATACATGGGCCTGCCGCGCGAAGAAGGCCTCGCGCGCATTCGTCAAGTTATCCAGCGGACCGCGACCGCCGGTGGCGTGTTCACCATGCTGTGGCACAACGCCCCGCTCATCGATCCGGAATACGATGGCTGGTACGAAGCAATTTTGGATTTGCTTCCTGCCGGCCAGAACTTTCAACTCCCGGAAAGTTCCAGCGCTCTTTGGTAGCTCCGACTCACGCGATCCGCGGCTACCGTGCCGAGCGTGCCGGCTCCGCTACCGCCGCGCCCGCGCCCAGTGACTCGCTCACCAGCGCCAGCGCTTCCTCGACAATGTCCAGCCCGGCGTTAAGCTCCGCCTCGTTGATAATCAACGGGGGGCAAACCCACAGCATATTGAAGCGGCTGAACGCGTACAGATGCTTGCTCTTCAAATGCCCGGCAAGCGCCACCATCTCCGGACTGCTCCCGTTAAATGGCGCCAGTGGCTCGCGCGTGGCTTTGTCGCGCACCAATTCCAAAACGCTAAAGAGGCCCTTGTATCGCACATCGCCCACGCACGTATATTTCTTCTTCATCGCTTCCAGCCGTGACGCCAGATTGCGCCCGCGCTCCGCGACATTCTCAAAAAGTTTTTCCTCTTCGTAGATCCGCAGATTGGCCACCGCTGCCGCGCACGACACCGGGTGCCCGCTGTACGTCAATCCGCCCCACAACATATTCGTCTCGAAATATTTCGCTATCACGTCCGAGACGATCACCGCGCCCAGCGGCATGTATCCGCTGGTTAATCCCTTCGCACAAGTAACCATGTCCGGCCGAATCCCATAATGCTGCGTGGCCAGCCACGCCCCGGTACGCCCAAAGCCGCTCATCACCTCGTCGGTGATCAGCAAAATTCCATATTTGTCGCATAGCGCTCGCAGTTTCGGATAATAATCATCCGGCGGCACGAGCAAGCCATTCGAACCGGTAATACCCTCCACCATAATTGCGGCAATTGATTTCGGCCCTTCCATCTGAATCACTTCTTCAATATGTGAGACGCACTCCCGGTGACAGGTCTCCACTTTTTGCCCAAACGGACAGCGGTAACAATAAGGGTCGAAGACTCGCACGATACCCGGAATACCGGGCTCCACGGGCAAGCGGCGGGGATCGCCGGAGGCGCTCATGGCTCCCATCGTGGCCCCATGATACGAACGATATCGCGTAATAATTTTCGGTCGCCCGGTGACCAGCTTGGCCATTTTCATGGCATTTTCGTTGGCTTCCGAACCCCCCAGCGTAAAAAATGTCTTCGCCAATCCCGTAACTTCCGAAAGTTTTTTTCCCAGCTCAGCGCGCGGCTCGGTGGCAAAACTCGGCCCCGCAAAGCACAATTCATCCACTTGCTTCTTGATGGCCTCCAGCATCTTCGGATGCTGATGCCCCACGTTCAAATTGATCAGCTGCGAACTGAAATCCAGCCAGCGATTGTCGTCGCCATCCCAAAAATAAACGCCTGCGCCGCGCTTCATCAGCATCGGCGCCGCCGCTCCCTGCACCGACCACGAAAACATCGTGTAGTCTCGGTTGTCCTGCACCACTTTCCGCGAATGCGCGTCCATAATTCCCGCCCTTCTCTCTGATAAATCTCTTAAATCATACATCACGTCCACCCATTCAGGACTTCACTTCGCCCCGGGCGTCGGCCGCGAAAGCAACTCCACATACTCGCGATAAAATTTCCCCTTATCCAAATCATCCTGCACTTCCGCCAATACTTCCCCGAGTCCCGGCTGGTGCCCTGCATCCCACGTCAGCGTATTCCCATAACCCGCGCCGCGATCCGTATTCACATCCAAATACAATTTCCGTGACTTGCTGATAATCGTTGGATCGAGCCAAGCCACCGCCGCCAGTTCATCCCACAAATAGTTAGCCTCCGCATACTTGGCCACATACTGTGCCGCCGGCGTCGCGCTCTTCCGCACCTGCTCGATCAACTCTTTCTCCATGCGCGTCTTTACCGAAATATCCACAGTGGTCACCACCACGCGCGGCCACTTGCCATGCAGCACAGCGTGCGACGCCTCTGGATCCATCCAGAAATTGAATTCCCGCGTCGGTGTCAGCGAAAACTCTGGATCATCCGTCTGCGGATTGATGCTCCCGCCCATCAGAATCAACTCCTTGCTCAGCTCCGCA
>Ga0209656_10001611_pt1 | contig 14776 bp, 12 predicted proteins | sample BogFormECP12_OM2_FD_188239 | JGI IMG/M metagenome (GOLD analysis project Ga0209656, IMG submission 188239) | Bog forest soil microbial communities from Calvert Island, British Columbia, Canada - ECP12_OM2 (SPAdes) (version 2) | ecosystem: Environmental > Aquatic > Freshwater > Wetlands > Bog ... | reverse complement strand
AACGCAAAATGCATCATTGAACCTCCAACGCAAATTTTACAAAGGATGGAAACATGATCAGCGAACTACTTCTTACGGAATTTGACAGCGAAGCGAACAAGACCCGGGCCATGCTGGAACGCGTGCCAATGGAAGAAGACTTTAAGCCGCATGAGAAATCGATGCCGCTGGGCAAACTCGCTCCGCATGTGGCGGAACTTCCCGGTTTCGGGCACACGATTTTGACCACGCCCGAACTGGATTTCGGCTCGGGCGGTCCGAGACCGCGCCCTCCATTCGAGTCCCCCGAGCAATTGGTGAAAGCTTTTGATGAAGGCGCCGAGAAGGTTCGTGCGGCGCTCAAGAGCGCTTCGGAACAGTCGTGGACTGAGCCCTGGAAGTTGAGTTTTCAGGGCAAGCCGCTCTTCAGCGGTACGCGCTTTCTGGCTTATCGACAGATGTTCTTGAATCACCTGGTGCATCATCGCGCGCAGCTGGGCGTGTATCTGCGCCTGAACGGCAAGCCGCTGCCGGCCACGTACGGGCCTTCGGCCGATGACCGGATGGGATTCTAGCTGGAGCGAATCGAACATTCTGCCGAAAACAGAGTCATGGAAATCGATTTCGACCAAGCGAAGATTCAATTCAGCGAACTTGTAGATCGAGTGGCCGCTGGAGAGGAAGTCTTTATCACCGTAGGCGGGAAGCCTGTGGCACAGCTGGTGGCGATACCGTCAGGAGGACCACGCATCCGGGGTTGGGCTCGGCGAAGGATGAGTTCACTGTACCGGACGACTTCAACGATCCACTGCCGCCAGAAATCGAAGATCTTTTCAACTCATCTGCGTTGATCTGCGAAATCCGCGGCGAGAAGTTTTTGAATTAGCTAAGAGCTAGGAGAAGAGCTGTTTTATGTCCCGTCCTAAACCTCTAATCCTCATCATCCTCGACGGCTGGGGATATCGCGCCGAAACCAAAGCCAACGCCATCGCCCTTGCCCGCAAGCCCACTTACGACCGCCTGTTGCGCGAGTATCCCAACACGCTGATTCATACCTGCGGTCCGTTCGTCGGACTGCCCGAAGGGCAGATGGGCAACAGCGAAGTTGGCCATCTCAACATTGGTGCGGGGCGCATCGTGCACATGGACATCACGCGCATCGATCTGATGATTCACAACGGTGAACTGTTCTCGCATCCCGTGCTGCTCGATGCGATGAAGAATGCGCGCACCGGGGAGCGACGGTTGCATTTATTCGGCCTGGTATCGGACGGAGGTGTTCACTCGCAGCAGGCGCATTTGTCCGCGCTCTTGAAGATGGCAAAGCAGAACGGCCTGGAGCGGGTTTTCGTGCACGCCTTCATGGACGGCCGCGACACTCTGCCCACCAACGGCGCGGGCTATCTCGAGCAACTGCAACAGAAGATGCGCGAATACAATTGCGGCAAGATCGCCACCGTCAACGGCCGCTACTACGCCATGGACCGCGACCGGCGCTGGGAGCGGATTTTGAAGGCCTATAACGCGATGGTCTTCGCCGATGCCGAGGGCGGCAAGCAGGCCGATCCGGTACAGGGAATGAAGGAGTCTTACAACAAGGGAGTGACTGACGAATTTGTGATTCCATTTGTCGTCGAAGAAGCGGGCAAGAGTGCCCGCTCCACACAAACGATTCGCGATGACGACTCGTGCATCTGCTTCAACTTCCGCGCCGACCGCGTGCGTCAGATCACGCGCGCGCTGACGCGCAACAGCGGATTGAATGAGAAGGGCGGCAGCGATTTGCCGGGCGCGGCAGATCTGGATGCAACGATTCCTCGTGACCGCGTGCCGAAGAATCTGCGCTATGTTTGCATGACGCAGTACGACAAGAATTTCAGCCTGCCCGTCGTGATTCCCGCGGAGTCGATGGCCAACATTCTGGCCAACGTGATGAGCAACCAGAAAATGCGTAACCTGCGCGTAGCAGAGACGGAGAAGTATGCTCACGTCACCTACTTCTTCAATGGCGGCGTCGAGACTCCATTTCCTGGGGAAGACCGCGTGCTCGTGCCTTCGCAGAAAGTCGCAACCTACGACCTGAAACCGGAGATGAGCGCGGCGGGAATCGCCGATGCCGTGATCAAAGCAACCGAAGACGGCACGTTTGACGTGATGATCGTGAACTTCGCCAACGCCGACATGGTCGGCCATTCAGGCAAACTCGAACCGACCATCAAAGCTGTCGAGACCGTTGATGCATGTCTGGCTCGCATCGAGACGGCGGTTCGAGCCAAAGGCGGAGCGATACTGATCACCGCCGATCACGGCAACGCGGAGATGATGATCGATCCTGCCAGCGGCGGGCCGCACACGGCGCACACCACGAATCCGGTGCCATTTATCGTGGTCTCGGAGGATGCGAAGAATTTCACACTGAAGCCGAATGGATCGCTTCGCGATATTTCTCCAACGCTGCTCGGAATGCTTGCCGTGGATGAGCCGAAAGAGATGACCGGTGGGGATCTGCGAGTGCCGGTCAAAACGAAGTGATATTCAATCCCCGGGCTAAAGCCCTACTAGAATAAACGAGACGCGGCCCTGAAGGGCCGCTCTTCCACCAGAAAAAAAGCGCGGGCGAATCGCCCGCGCCCTCACAATCCTCCAATATCACTTACACGCCGGAAACTTGAACGACACGATGCGCGTCGCCCAGCTTTGTTGCGAGTCTTTGCTGTAGTACTGATTCGTGTACCAGAATGTGCAGTCGTCGACCGGGTCGACCGACATGCTGGTGTAGTCTCCCCAGCGGTAATTGGGAGACTGCTCGGACCCTCCACCCGTGATGATGTTGTCTTCCCCCTCCATCGTTCCCAGCGCATCGGTGCTCAGACGCCCCGTGATGTTGATGCCGGGATGCGTGGTAGCCGACGAGATGCTATAGCCGAGCGCTATATCGCCGGAGTGATCCATGGCGATCGATCCCATCCAGCGATAGTTGCTGTCAGGAGCGTAGGTGCCCTGCTGGTAGACCTTGGGAGTGCCGAACGGGCTGCGAATTTCATACCAGCGCAGGCCGACGCTGCTTCCAGCCGTCACTGAGTGGGTCACGACCAGCGATTGATACGTTCCGAAGTTGCGGAACGCTAGCCGGTACATCAGGCGATCCGCAAGCGAGTCGAGAACTTGCGAGGTATCGAGTTGCGGAATGCATTGCAGGCCGCCGCAGCCCTCGCTGAACGCGGCGACACTGATCGCGGTCGGTCCGGTGAAAGTCGACTTGGAAAGATTGGTCCAATTCACTTTCAGCTTGAGCAGATCCAAGCCAGTCGAACCGAGGCTGAGAAAAAGTTCGGGCGATCCCGACGGCGGTGCGGTTGTGCCGTCAATGTCGGCAGGCAACAGGCTCGTGTATTGCGAGGTTTGGAAGCAGACTTCCTGGGCCGACGCCCCAGCCAGCATCTGAGTACGATTGAAGGCGCAGGCCTGGCTGGCAATGTAGGCGTAGTTCGTGGTGTTTTCAAGATTCGTGGTCAGGTAGTAGCCGTCTGACCAGACGCCGAGTTTGGGATAGTCCGGGAAATCAATCGTCAGTTGATATTGGTAGAGGTAATACTTGCCGGTCGCGTCCGAGGTTTGCGAAATCGCGAAACATTGATAGAAGGGGCCGCCGACCGCGAGAGCGTGATGAGTAAACACCCAGCGCTGCGCCTTCTTGTCGTAGAGAACGATGATGTCGCCGTCATCAGAGGTGGAGCACGCCCCGCCCAAACTCGCCCACAAAGTCTTCTCTGAGGCCGGGCCGAGGACTTTCGCCCCCGTGGTCTTGTTGAACACTGCGAACTGCCAGTTGTTGTACTGCACGTACTGCGTGGCGCCCACCGAGCCGTTCACGTCGGACGTGGAGTAATTGATCGCACCCACTCCACCGAAGTTCAATCCCAACGTGACGTTCAGGGTCGCGGGAATTTTCCTTTGCACGACGGGATCGATCACCGTGGCGACGTTGTTCGAGACCTGGGGTTGGCGGCCTTCATCGGGATCGACGGTCGTAAGTTTTTCAGCCTGCCGCGAAGCACGGTCCTGAATCAATTTCATATCGCGCAACGGCGGCGTAACGCCGCGGCGGACTTCCCGGGAAATATTGGGTCCAATGAATTGCTGGGAGGCGGCGATCGAAGGGAAAGCAATGGCGCAAGCCGCGGCAAAGATAAATGCTGCCACACAAGAACTGAGGGGAGCGGGGAACTTCATAATGCCTCCTCGGTACGATTTTGGACGAAGTAGCGAGGAGATGCGTGGGGCCTCATGGCGCGAGGCCCCACGGTCCAGTCGCAAGTTAGTTGGTGCAGCTCGGGAAGCGGAAGGACGTGACGATTGTGCTCCAGCCCTCCATCGAACTCGTCTTGTAGTACGGCGCCGTATACCAGAAGGTGCAATCATCTACCGGATCGACGGTCATGCTGGTATAGGAACTCCAGTTCTGATTCGTGGATTGTTGCGAACCGCCACCCACGACCAGGCTGACTTCCGGTTCCATGGTGTTCAGCTTGTCGCTAAGCTGGCGTCCGCCATACGAAACGCCGGGATAAACCGTCGAGCTGGAAACGTTGTATCCCACCGCGATGTCGCCGTACTGATCCTGCGCAATCGACGGTACCCAACGGTAAGTCGTCTTGTCTGGAGAGTAGGTCTGCCATTGATAAATGACCGGAGTCAACGGCGTGCGGAATTCGTACCAGCGAACGGCCGCATGTGCGGCTGTTCCCATGCCCTGCGTCACACTGTGCGTCATCACCACTGATTCATAGGTTCCGAAGTTGCGGTAGGTGATGCGGTACATCATGCGATCGCCCCATCCCTGCACTACGTCGGTGGTCCCGGGCTGCGGGATGCAAGGCTTTAGGTTGTTGCAAGTGTCGGTGTAAGGCGGAAGCGCAATGGCCACCGGTCCGGTAAATGTGTTGTTGGCTAATGTGGTGAAGTCTGAGTGGAACTGGAAGGCATTCAGGTTGTTCTTACCTGCATTCGGCCGCTGGTCGAGCTGCCAGAAGAACGCGACTTCTCCCGCAGGAGGCGGAGTTTGTCCGTCCCAGTTCGTGACCACGAACGTGGGCAGACTGATGCTGCCCTGAAAACAAACAGTGTTGGCGTAGGTGCCGGCGATCATGGCTGCGCGGTCCAAGGCGCAAGCTTGCGATCGGACGAAATTTTTGGTGGTCGGATCTTCAAGATCCTGAGAGATGTAATAACCGTCGGACCAAACGCCGAGTTTGGGTTTGTCGGGAAATTCGTTGGTCAGCGTGAAGGCATAAAGATTGTAGGTGCCGGTCGCATCGGAACTGGTGGAAACGGCCACGCAGTTCAGGTAGGGGCCGCCCACGGGCACCGCGCGGTGCGAAAGCACCCATACATTGGCCGCCTGATCGTAGTCCACGGTGCCGTCGCCGTTGTTCGACGTCTGGCAGGAACCGCCGAAGGTCGACCACAGCTTATTTTCCGGAATAGGACCCGCCATCACGGCGCCGCTGGTCTTGTCGTAGATGGTGTACTGGGTGTTCACCAGTTGTACATACTGGGTGAGGCCCACCGCGCCAATCGCGTCGGCGTACAGTTGGCCCCTGGGAGCCGATTGTCCAGCGAAAGTTAGTACAGCAGTGGACCCGGGCGCCTGAGGAATGCTGCGGATAGCGGTATCGACCTGGATTGGCGCGTATTCGCGCATAGGACGAGAGACTGAGTGGTTGACTTCGCCCCTCATAACGGGGCCCTCGACTTCGCCGGCGAACACGAACGAGCAGGTGAGCAGCGTCAGACAAGCCACCGCAGGAACGAAAAGCGTCTTCTGGGATTTCATCAAGCTCCTCCAAATATCTGTGCGCACCCAGCCAGGGCAGGGAACCACCCGACGGCATGCGATTTGTTTTTCCAACGAACTGAACCTGGCCAGAGGTTTCTCAAAGTAAATCTTAGGGTCAGCAGTCATACGGCGCCAATGCGGCTCCGGACGCAGCCTTTTATCGATCTTCGCGATCTTTCGTAGGGGGAGAGAAACTGAAAAATCCCCGAGGAAGGGGCAACTCAGTATGCCAGCGGGCACCCTGCGAGTCAAGCCGCAAAGCTGTTGAAATAGGGCTTTTTTGCGGGGTTAATCGCGGCTACGCTAAGTTGCAAATTCCTGCATCTTGACAGGGATTTCCGCTGGGCTATCATTCTGAGGCTCACCCCCGTTTCGCTCAGTTACCTTCTCGCGGTCCCACGGCTAGTTCGCAAAACGAAAACTCAGTTTGGAAGGAAGATTCCGAATGTTCCCAGGCTCCCGATCTGCATCCTTGTTCTCCATGACGAAGTGCGCTCGCTTTCTGTTCTCTCTGCTGGTTGTCTGCGTGTTCGCCAGCCTCGCCAGCGCTCAGACCGACAATTGGATCGGCAGTACCGGGGCGTGGAGTGATCCTGCGCAGTGGGACAGCGGTGTGCCCATTGCCGGGGACATCGTCAACATCGGAACCACGACCGCGAACTCGACCGATGATTTTAGTATCGCGATCTCCGGTCTGGTGCTGGACAACGCCGCGGATGCTCTCTTCATTTCCGATGGTGTCTCTTTGACGGTGAGCGGAACCGTCGCTAATCAAGGATCGATTTCGCTCTCGTCAGCGGGCTCGAATACTTACCTGCTCGCTTCCGGAACTGTTTCCTTGTCCGGCAGCGGAACACTAAACATGGGCAGTGCCGGACCGAACTACATTACGGGTGCGTCAGGCACGGGAACCGAGACCCTGGCCAGTTCCAACACCATTCAAGGCGCGGGCAACATTGGCGCCGGTCTGATGAACTTCAATAACAACGGCACGGTGATCGCCAACAATCCCAGCACGAACTTGTTCATCGACGTCAGCACAAACTTCAATAATAGCGGGACGCTGGAAGCGATCACCGGCGGGAACCTGACGATTGAAGGGGCGGCGAATTCGTTCTTGAACTACAACGGCACGACCAACACCCTCACCGGCGGGACCTACACGGCGAATGGCGGCAACATCTATTTCCCGGCCAGCGCCAGCGGCATAACGACGCTTTCCGCGCGCGTCACGCAGGAGGCCGGCGGGCAGCTCATGAACTCCACCACCGGAACTGCGGCGCTCGCCAACCTGGGTAGCATCACATCCACCGGCGTGCTCACCACTACCGCAACCTTCGCCCAGCCCGGCGCATTCAGCATGGCCGGAGCGCTCAATCTTCTTCCCAAGACCAGCTTCAGTGTCGGTTCGCTCGCCCAGATCGTCAGCGGGACTCTCACCGGCGGTCAGTGGGTCTTTGATTCCAACTTCAACATCACGGGTACGCCTGCAGCCATCACCACTAATAACGCCACGCTCACGCTTTCCGGCGGAACTTTCCATAACACGTCGAACAACACCGACGCTATGGCTTCGCTCACCCTCACGAAGAAGAATCTGCGCATCCTGAATTTTGCCAAGTTCACCACCAACGGCAGCTTGACCAACAGCGCGGATATGACGGTCGCCAAAGGTTGCAAGATGACCATCGGTGGCACGGGAACTTCCTTTACGCAAACCGGCGGCAAAATCACCAATGACGGCTTGATCACCGGCGCGGTGAATCTCACCGGTGGCAGCTTCCTCGGTGCCGGATCGATCACCGGAAACTTCAGCAACGGCGGCACCAAGGCCGGAGCCCTGCTCAGCGTCGGCGACTCCGCCAAAGCCGGACAGATGAAAATCCTCGGCACCTACACGCAAACCGCCAACGGCAAGCTGAGCACAGCCATCGGGGGCACCACCGTCGCCACGCAATACAGCCAGCTCAAAGTCACCGGCGCCGCCACGCTTGCTGGCCCACTTGCGGCTCCCTTGCTCGGTACTTTCGTCCCGACCGCGGGCCAGACATTCAACGTTCTCACGGCCACGAGCGTGACGGGTACGTTTTCGAACACCACCATCCCGATCAATTCCGCGGAACAGTTTTCCGTTTCGTACACTCCGACCAGCGTTGTGCTCACGGTTACATCTTTGCAATAGCTTCCGCAGTGAATGCAGGGGCTGCAGGATTCTGCACATTGACAGGCCGTGGGAAAAAGAGGGAAACTTCTGCCCCGATGTCCTGCAGTCCCACACCCCTGCGCGGAATCTGCAGCATCCTCCGAATCGTTCGTTCGGAAGGAGTCTTCCCATGCGTAAGCCCATTGCTCTCGCGTTTTGCCTTTTGCTGACCTTTGTTGCCTGGCAAAGCCTTCGCCTCAGCAACGTGCACGCAGCGCCGGATGGAAGCTGGCTGCAATGGGGACGGGATGCCCAACACAATGGTGCGACCCCGGCCGTGGGTGTGATTCCAACCAAGATGCTGGCTGACATTGTTTACGATCCGTTTGCCGCGCAGGAGCAGGCGGAGGAGAACGGCGAATTGCTCGAGCACTACCAGGTTCCGCTCATCGACGGCGACATGGTGTTCATGGAAGTGAAGTCGGGAACCTACACCTCGTGCAATCCTCCGGGATCGCAAACGCCGTATCCTTGCGGGCCAGATGCGTGGAGCGGCGAGAACTGGAATGAGACTGCGTTCCAGTGGCAGAACGGACAACTGGTGCAGAAGTGGAATTACTGGAGCGACTGGAAGCCGGAGCCGAACAGCAACGCCGGCGGCCGCAACGAGGCGACCGTCGGACTGCAAGGATGGGAGCCGGTGTTCCACGCGGCGGTCGGTGGAGGGTATGTCTATGTCCCTGGCGGATCGGGATCGGTGTACAAGCTGCGCGAGTCGGACGGCACCGTGGTCGGCGATTATTCGCCGTTCGGGAATTCCGCCAACGTTTTCGTGTCGAGTCCGCTGACCCTGGATGCGGCGGGGAATCTTTATTACACCGTGCTCGCGCTCGACAACGAATTTCCCTGGACGGCAGAGTCGCGCGGAGCGTTTCTGGTGAAGATTTCGCCGCAGGGGTACATCGCCAAGGCGTCGTTCGCCACCCTGATTCCCGACGCTCCCGTCCTGTGCTTCAACGACCTGATCCCGTGCGGGAATCAGCGTCCGGCGCTGAATGCCGCGCCCGTGATCTCGCCCGACGGAAATACGGTCTACATCGTGAGCCGCGCGCAGTTTTTGATTTGGTCGAATTTTCTGGTCGCTGTAAACACGAGAGATTTGTCGCCCAAGTGGGACCGCTATTTGTTTGGGGTTCGAGGTCCGGGCCAAGTCTCTTACGTGGTGGATTTCGCTTCGTCGAGTCCGGTGGTTACGCCCGACGGAAGTATCCTGTTCGGCGTGCTCGATTCCGCCAACGGCGCCATGATGAAGTTCAGCCCGGAAGGGCAGTATCTGGCGTATTTCAATTTCGGTTGGGATTCGACTCCCGCGGTTTACGCTCATGACGGGACATATTCGGTCATTCTCAAGGACAATCTCTACACGAATCAGGGGCCGTATTTCATCGCGGAACTGAATTCCGACATGCAGCAGCAGTGGGCGTTTCGCAATAACACGATTGATTCGAACCATCCCCATGGCTACGAGTGGTGCGTCAACGCACCTGCCGTCGATGCCAACGGCACCGTCTATGCCAACAGCGAAGACGGCAACGTCTACATCATCGATAGCACCGGCAAGCTGAAGGCGAAGATGTTCCTGAAGCAGTCGATTGAGGCGGCGTACACTCCAGTAGCCGTCGGCCCCGACGGCAAGATTTATGCGGAGAACGACGGGGAGCTGTTCGTGCTGGGGAATTAGGGCTTCAGGATTTCAGTTGTAAGATTCGAGGAACTGTCGCACTGGCGCCAGCTCTGCAGCGGTAAGGACCGCGCACCCCGTTTTTATTGCGTGAGCAATGCCGGAGCCGTAGCGAGCAGGCCGGCCGCCAGTTCCAAATCGTGGAGATCTTCGCGGCTGAAATCCTGGGCGAAGCGCGGATCCAGTCCCTTGCGCGAAATCTGAATCACTCCCACTACATTCGAGTCGCGATCCATGATCGGCACCGACATCAGTTTTTGAATCGGGGCCGGGGGCGCCGGTTCGTCGGATTCCGTGCCCGGCTTGATCGTCTCGAAGATGCTGGCGTGCTTCACCCGCGCGAAATTGTTGAAGATTTCAGCCTTCTTGCTGAGCGCCGTGTGGGCGGCCACTGCTTTGCTCGATAGCGGAATCGCGCCGGTCGTGCGGAGGTACTCAGGAAAAATGAAGCGAAGCAGTCCGCCTTCCAGCCGCATCAGTGCGACCTCGGTGTACTGCACGCGGAAAATTTTTGCCAGGACCATGCACAGGTCCATCGCCGAAACTCCCGGCCCCAAAACCGTTCCCAAGGGCAGCAGGTGTTCGGGGAGTACGACCTCTTCCATCATCCCGTGATCGCCGTTTTGACTCATAAGGTGCCCGCAAGCCTCCGCGTTTCACCGGAGGAACTCCAACTGTATCGCACTTTGTGCGCCACTAGGTACTTCCTAAAGTAACCAGGATCTCAGGGGTAAGTGCTTTTTTTTCAGCTATTGCTTGTGACCGAAACACCTTTTTTCCTCCGGACATGTGGTTACGACTGGCCATAAACCATCAATGCGTGACAGTTTTTGTCAGAGCCGCATCCATCGCGTCCCGCCGCTCCTGGATTGCGCTGGCACTTTCTTCCGCGCTTTCCTCCGCACGACAAAGTCATTACACTCTCAACCTATGAGCATTCCGACACAACCGAACGTTAAGCTGATGAACTCCCCCGACTATCGCGAGAGCTATGCCAACAGCGTGCAGATGCGCGTCAACATCTGGGACTTCTTTCTGGTTTTCGGCACCTTACAGCAACAGACCGAGACCCAGGTAGAGATCAAGAATTTTCAGGGGATCTATCTCAGTCCACAGCAGGCGAAGGCGCTGCTCGGGCTGTTGCAGCAGAACATCGCGGGCTATGAGGGAGCCTTCGGCGAGATCAAACTAGATCCGCGCATGTCGCCCGCCGGACCGGTGCACTAACCGTTTTCGAACTGTGCTTGTGAGAATTGGCGCGCGACCGCCGCAAGCCGGGTCGCTGCCGCGCAATATCTCTAACCGTCAGAATGCCTTCCCATCAAACTCGGCTGCATCCGGCGATCGTGTTCGCAGTCATCTTTGTCACCATATTTCTGCTGCATGCGCCGCTGTTGCAGCTTCCTTATTTCTGGGATGAAGCTGGCTATTACGTTCCTGCCGCCCGCGACATTCTTCACACCGGAAGCCTGATTCCGCATTCGACGCTGTCGAATGCGCATCCCCCGCTGGTGCTGGCATGGGTGGCGTTGTGGTGGAAGGTTGCCGGTTACGCGCCGGTCGTGGCCCGGTCTGCGATGTTAGTAGTGGCGGCATTCTCGCTGCTGGGTGTCTTCCGCCTCGCCGAACGCGTTGCCAACAGGGAAGTCGCGATCGCATCGACGCTATGTACGGCGGTGTACCCCGTGTTCTTTGCGCAGAGTTCGCTGGCGCAGGTGGACCTGGCCGCGGCTGGCTTTACGTTTTGGGGGTTGTGCGCCTGCCTGGAGGATCGTCCGATCGCGACCGCGATCTGGTTCTCGCTTGCAGCGTTGTCGAAAGAGACGGCCATTCTTGCGCCGTTCGCGTTAGCGGCATGGGGAGTTCTGCGGATCGTTCTGTCGAAGAGGCAACCGGCGAGGAAATTGTGGGGCGAACGTCAGTGGTCCGCCCGCACCACGGCTGGACTCTTGCTTCCGCTAATTCCGCTTGCCCTGTGGTACGCCTATCACTACGCCCGCACTGGATACGTCTTCGGAAATCCGGAATACTTCCGTTACAACGTCGCTTCGACTTTGAATCCCCTGCGTTTTGTGCTGGCGCTTGGCCTGCGCCTGTGGCAAGTCTTCGGATATTTGCATTTATGGCTGCTGACGATGGCCATGCTGCTCGCCATGCTTTTGTCGCCGTTGCAAGATGAAGGCGGCGAGCGGCGGCGGATTTCGATTCCGGTGCAGATGGTCTTTCTCGTCGTTGTGGCCGCATACGTGATCGCCATGGCTCTGATCGGAGGCGCGGTTCTGGCGCGTTACATGTTGCCGGCAGTGCCGTTGGTGATCATCGTTGCCGTCTCCACTCTGCGCAGGCGCCTGAGCTATTGGCCCGTCGCGATTGCGATCATTGCCGTCGCGTTCGTTCTGGGATGGTTCTGGAATCCTCCCTATGGCTTCTCCCCCGAAGATAATCTCGCCTACCGCGACTATATTGTTTTGCACGAAGATGCGGAGCGCTTCCTCGAAGCTCGCTATCCGATGGCGCACGTGCTCACGGCATGGCCCGGTTCGGACGAATTGACGCGTCCGTGGCTCGGCTACACTACCCGCCCGATGCAGGTGGTACGCATCGAAGATTTCTCGCTGGAGCAAGTTCTCTCGGCCGCAGACTTCCGCTCGCACTTCGACGTCGCATTGATCTTCTCGACCAAGTACGACCCTCCTGGAACCTTGCTGGAGGGTTGGACTCTGGGGCGCTGGCGCAGATGGGAGGATCTCAAGTCCCGTTTCTTCGGCTTCCACCGCGATCTGTCCCCGGCGGCTGCAGCGCAGATTCTGGGCGGAAACGTTGTGTTCTCAGAAGAGCGCCGGGGTCAGTGGATCGCCGTGATCGAGATGAACAAGAACGAAATTCTGGAGGCATCGGGGGCAGCTTCCATGCTCCACACCGCGAGCCGCGCCCGACTAGGTTTGACCCATGTTCCCCTGCCCTGATAACTTCATTTGTTTGCCTTCCGGTTGACGACCAATGGACGGCAGCCGTTCCTGTTTCATCGCTCAGAAGGTTTCGGCCTCAATACATTCGCAAGGAGACCGCTCATGCCCGCCATCAAATTCCGTGGTGTTGATTTCCTGCAGTACGATGCGCTGCTGACCGACGACGAGCGCCTGGTACGTGACACGACCCGCCACTTCATTGAAGACAATCTGATTCCCATCATCGAAGAATGCAATCGCGCCGGGCGGTTTCCGCGCGAACTGGTCAAGCCCATGGCTGAGCTGGGATTTTTCGGCGCTTCGCTCAAAGGCTACGGCTGCGCCGGCATGGGCAACGTTGAATATGGCCTCATGACGCAGGAACTCGAGCGCGGCGACTCCGGCGTGCGCAGTTTTGTCAGCGTGCAGTCCGGCCTATGCATGTACCCGATCTACGAATTCGGCAGCGACGAGCAAAAAGAGACGTGGCTGCCGCCTATGCAGAAGGGTGAGAAGCTCGGCTGCTTCGGATTGACTGAGCCGGATTTCGGATCGAACCCCGGCGGCATGCGAACACGCGCGAAAAAAGTCGGCAACGAGTACGTCATCAACGGAGAGAAGATGTGGATCACCTCCGGCACGATCGCCGACGTCGCCATCATCTGGGCAAAGGTGGAGGACGAGAACGATCGCATCCGCGGATTTCTGGTCGAAACCGACCGGCCCGGCTTCAAAGCGGACGACATTCACGGCAAGTGGTCGCTGCGGGCGTCGGTAACATCCGGACTCTCTCTGCAGGATGTGCGCGTGCCGGAAGCGAATCTGCTGCCCAAGTCGGGCGGCTTGAAATCTCCGCTGATGTGCCTGAACCAGGCGCGCTATGGGATCGCATGGGGAGCGGTCGGCGCGGCGATGTCATGCTATGACTGCGCGCTGCAATATTCGCTGCTGCGCAAGCAATGGCGCGACCAGCCGATCGCATCGCATCAGCTAGTCCAAGACAAGCTTACCTGGATGATCAGCGAGATCACGAAAGCGCAGCTCCTCGTGCTGCAAGTGGGCAGGCTGAAAGACGCCGGCAAAGTGCAGCCGCAACATATTTCGATGGCGAAGCGAAACAATGTCTGGATGGCTCTCGAATGCGCTCGCCTCGCGCGCGACATTCTGGGCGCGAACGGCGTGGCCGACGACTATCCGGTAATGCGCCACATGATGAACCTGGAGTCGGTGAAGACTTACGAAGGCACGCACGACGTACACTCGCTGATCATCGGCCAGAGCGTGACGGGGATCGACGCGTTTTAGGCTCGCACACGTAAACCTTGACATATTCGCATTCTGCGAATAAAATGTTCGCAGAATGCGAACTTGCGGAGGGTTATGCACGTCATCAGCCGCAAGAAGCTCAAAGAGGCCGTTTCGCGGCACGCTGAGCTCGAAGGTCCGCTCGACGCTTGGTTCCGCATTGCGAAGAAGGCGTCGTGGGGGAGTCTTACCGAACTTCGTCAAACGCTTTCGACCGCGGACGCCGTTGGCAAGTGGACGGTGTTCAACATCAAGGGCAATCAATACAGGCTGATCACAGAGATCAACTATTCTTCTGGCCGCATCTTCATCCGCCGCGTGTTGACACATGCCGAATACGACCGGGGAGGTTGGAAGTCATGAGCGCAGGTGCCGTCCGATCTGAATACGCAGCATTGTTATCCAGCACCCTGCCGGTTGTGATTCGCAGTGAGCCCGAGAACGAGCGCTTCATTCAATTGCTAGAGCGGTTGGACAGAAAGGGCAGCCGCATGAGCGCGGCTGAGCGCCGTATGGCCGAACTCCTCACCTTGCTCATCGAGGATTTCGAGGAGAAACACTACGCGCTGAAGGCCGCCAGTCCTGTGGATGTTCTGGGCGAGCTCATGCACGCAAACAATCTGAAGCAAAAAGACCTTGTCGACGTCTTCGGGACGCCAAGCATTGTGTCCGAGGTGGTGAGCGGCAAGCGCAAAATGAATACTGAGCACATCCGCAAACTGAGCCGCCGCTTTAAGGTGTCGCCAGAAGTATTCTTCTAGAAACTGACCCTGCTATCTCATCCGTACAACTCCTCCAGCAACTCGTACGCCCGCCGTAGG